>Ga0208825_1001297_pt1 | contig 19470 bp, 21 predicted proteins | sample AD_UKC113_MetaG_FD_184450 | JGI IMG/M metagenome (GOLD analysis project Ga0208825, IMG submission 184450) | Active sludge microbial communities of municipal wastewater-treating anaerobic digesters from Hong Kong - AD_UKC113_MetaG (SPAdes)... | ecosystem: Engineered > Bioreactor > Anaerobic >...
GAAAAAACAACAATTTCCTGTAATTTTTTATAAAAATCATCAAGGTAATTATCATCTCCTTCCAACTTATTAATATTTTTAAAACCTTCAATAATTGTTGGAAGAAGCTTATTTTTACGATAAAGCTCTGGTACAATTTGATAGAGATATTGTTTTGTAGTTTCATCAACTTCCGTATTTAAAATTTTTTTTAAAATTTCTTTATTAAAATCTATAGAAATATTTTTTGAATTGCTAAAAAATTCAAGGATTATTTCTTTTGTTGGAAGTTGTGAAAACTTTTTTAAAAAATTTTTTATGAAGCGCACATATTCTTTATATGTTGCAACTTCAAAAAATTCTTCCTCTATATAATTTTGATTTATGATTGCAAATTCTCTATCAGAAAAAAATAAATTTAATAGTTTTATATTTAGCTCATCTTGCTTGAACAAGATGCCTCCCTTTTTTTTTATTCTATTTTTATATCTTTTATTGACTCATCAACTTTCACTTCTGCTAAATCAATAATATTCATTTTTTTTAAAGAATTTTTTTTTGATTTTTTTGAATTTGAAGAATTTAAAGGAATTGATTGAATTTGATTATTTTCAACAAGAGGTTCTGGTGATGCTTCTTTGATTACAAGAGTTCTTTTAAAAATATTTGTACTGAACTTATAAATTTTATATAATAATTTAATTGCTTCTTCCTTTGTTGAACAAGTAGTTCCAGCTACTTGATTTCCATTTATAAAAGTAACATTTAAGTTATCATTTAAACTTACAAAAAACATTGTATTTTTTGTAAACGGAAAAACTAAACGGATTTCATTATTTTTTTTTATTATTATTCTTTTCATTTTTTCTCCTTCTATAAAAATTTTCTTAAATCTAACTGCTTCTTTTCATCTTTAGACAAAACATTTTCTGCTTTTTCCCCTAGAGCTTTAAATTTTTCAAGTGAATTACTTACTTGAACTTTCAAAGTAAAAAGGAGATTGTTGATAGAAATTTCATTTGCAAAGATATGATAAAAATGAGGAAGAAAATTTGTTTCTACAATACCATAATGAATTACGGTATTCTTTGCAAACTTCCCGATAAATTTTTGAATATTATCCTGAAACACTTGCGCAACCCTTTCCAGGTTGTCTTTAGGTGTTAAATTATAAATAAGCAAAATCCTTTTTGCTTGATTTATAGATCCATAAGTTTCAAAATTTATTTTTTTTGTAGTAAAATCAAACTCCTTTAGTGAAATAGAATTTAAAAAACCTGGTTTATATATAATTTCTCTAAAATCATTCTTGTCTAAAGTCCAAATAGTCCTTTCTTTTTTATCTAAGTCTTTTAAAAAGAAAGTGTATATTACTTTATCTGTTATCCAATCGTTTGTAATAAATAAATCATTTTTAAAATTTTTGAATAATTCTTTATTATCAAAAAGCAATATTGTTGCTTTTTTGTCTAAATTTGCAAGTTCATTTAAACTTAAAAAACAATTGGTTTTAAAATTTAATGATTCTTCAGAAGGTAAAAGACAGCAAACAATAATAGACTTCACTTTTTTTTCAAAAAAATAATTAATGAAAAATTTCATCCCAGAAGATCCGCTACCACCAGCGGTTGAAGCAAAAATAAAAACATCATCTTCTGTAGAAATTGGTTCTAAATATTTTGTTATTTTCGGAAAGTTTTTCTCCCACATTTGCTCACCTGCAGAAAAATTTTTCCCAGCACCTTCTTGAATGACTTGCAAAGTTTGTTGAACTTCGCTAATATTTAAAGCATCTTCAAGAGATGTGGAAAAATTTAAAAGAATAACATCATTTATTTTTGCTTTTTGGATTTTTTTATAAGCTTGTGAAGCCAATACCCCACCTGCTCCACCAATCCCAATTATATATCTCATTATATCCCCCTTATTTTAAAGTACTTAAAAATTATCTTTTTTACTACTTTTTTTATATTAATATATCTCATTATATCCCCCTTATTTTAAAGTACTTAAAAATTATCTTTTTTACTACTTTTTTTATATTAAAACGTTTTAAATATTTTTTTTGCTCATATCAGACATTTATTGGACATTTATTAGACATTTTAAAAAAGCGGGTTTTAATAATCCGCTTTTTTAATTTCTAATTAAAGACTTGAGAGTTTTTTATTGCTTTTAACACTGTTTGTTTTATGCAAAAGTAAAAACAATTTCTTAAAAAATTTTCTACATCATTCCAATTTGAAATGACATTTTCTTTATTAAACTCTAAAAAAAACTTTACCCCCATATAATTAGTTTCATCTGCCCACTCTTTTAGCTCTTTAAAATCAACAATACAAAAATTTTTTATAAAATTTTCAATTCTTCCTTCTAAATCAGAAGGAGTATCAAACTTATATTTTAAAAAATATAAACCTTCACAAAAAGCTGTAATAATATTTTTAGAATATTCTTCTACTTTTTTATCTTTGTAGCTTAAAAGAAAAAAAACTATTTACATAAAAATAAATATCATTTAGAGCTTTTTCACGATTTTCTTTCCATTGTTGAGATATTTCCATTTTTTTTCTCCTTTTTTTATTCTTCTTTAATTTTCAACACAAACAAATCTAATGCTTGTTTAATTGCAGAACAAACCAATTCTTCAACATTAGAAATTTGTTTTTTGGGTGCATAAAATTTTATATATTTTTTTATAAAAATTTCCCATTTTTCAGGAATTAATGAAAACTTTTTTTTATCTTCATTTTCTTTTTCATCTTTAAAAAATAAATCGCTTGCAAAAATATTGTAAAAAAAATCTGAAATAATTATTTTTGCACAATTTTCTAACTTTTTACTTTTAAAACCAATTATACTTTCGGAATCAATAAAATCAAAAATTCTTTCTAATAAACTTTCTAATGAACCACAAAAAGCGTAAAAATAATCTTTTTTAAAAACTATTTTCATAACTTTTTGCATTATTAACTCTAAGCACATATACTGCGAATAATAAATAACGTGAAAATAATCATTAAAATTTGAACAATTTATTTTTTTAAATTTTTTTATATAAAAATTTAATGCTTTAAGTTTTGTTTGTTGCCCCCATTCTAATAGTTCATCCTCTTTCCAGGAAGTATGTTTTTCTATAATATCTGATAATTTTTGTTCCCAGTTTTGTGGAAAATCATAATAATCTGTCTTTTCATAATAAAACAAAAATCCATAAAAATCTTTAAAAATATCAATTGCTTTTTTTTTCTAATGTTTTATCCTTCCAGCCTAATACGTCTTCAGAATCAAAAAGTGGATAAATTTTTCGTATAAAATTTTTTTTCATTTTTTCACCTCAAAAATTTTTTTATTTATCATATTAAAGTACTCAAAAAAAATGTTTTTAAATAAAAAAAAGCGGATTTTTTAAATCCGCTTTTAAAAATTAAACAAAAATTTTTTAATATGTTTTTTATATTGCAGCTAAAACAACTTGCTTTACACAATAAATAAAAGCTTCTATTATTGCATTTACCATATCATCCCATTTTCTTACTTTAACAGGAAAAAAATTTAAATAAAAATTTACTCCACGAAATTTTGTTAGCTTTGCCCAACGTTCATAATCTCCTAAATTTAAAAAGTCGTTAATAATTTTTTCTGTACAACGGTCAATTTCATCTCTTAAATTTTTTTTCGTTTCAATATTTTTACTTAATTCTACGATAACATCTCTTGCAAATTCTTCAATAGTTACATCAAAATATCCTAAAACTCTAGATGAATTAATATTATATATTGCTTCTTTTAAAAATTTTTCTTTTCTATTCATTTTTTTTTCCTTTTGGAAGGCTATACAAACAAATACTCTTTTTCTAAAGCTAAATCAATTGTGCCAACTGCTAATAATTTAATACAATTTAACAAAGCTTTTTCAAAAATTTGACAAATCTCATCAGAACTTCTTACATTTTCTCCAGTTCCTTGTTCTTTAAAATATAAATCAACCCCCTGAAATAGTGTTTCACCTGCCCATTTTAATAAATCGGAATCGTGTAATCTAATATTGTAATCTATAAAATCAAACAATTCTTCTTCCCAATCTTCATTTAATTCATTTTGTTCTTTTAAATCATAACCTATGTCCAAAAAATATTCCTTTAAAATCTCTTTTGTCTTTTTTTCTGCTACGTAATCCTTATAACCTAAAATTTTTCTTGAACTAACTAAAGAAAAAAGTTTTTCAAAAAAAACTTCTTGACCTGTTCCCATTCTTTTTCTCCTTTTTTTATATTATATTATATTTTAAACAATTTTTGCTCTTTAGCTTTTTTTATTGTGTCTTTTACTACATCTTCAATACAAACATATAAAGCGCTTATCAACAATTGATAAAAATCTACTTGTTCTTTTAACACAAAAGAACCAACTTTTTTTAAATAATATTTTATACCGTTTGTTTGTGTACCTTTTGCCCAATCCAACAATTCATAATTCGTACACTCAACAACCGATTTTAAATAATAATCTATTAAGCTTTCCCAGTTTTCTGGGAGTTTATTTTTTTGTTCTTTTAAATTATTAATAAAAAAAGTTAAAACTTCTTTTGTTTTATGTTAATAATTAATTTTTTTTTAAATTTCTTCTTCAACAATAAATCCGTTTCCAATAGCTTCATTGATTGCAGAAGTTATTAAATTAAATACAAGATTTGTTTGGATTAACTGAATTTCTTCTTCCAATTCACGCCACTCATTTATTCTAATAAACTTTAGCTGGTTGAATACGTCTTTTTTATTTGATTTTGCCCATTCCCAAAGGTCATATACGTTTGTATCAATTTCAAAATCAACTTTTTCTATTAAAATATCTTCGTAATTTTTTGGAAGAAAAAAAACATTATTTTCATATTTTACGCTGTCAAGAAAAAAAGCAAAAGCATTCTTTGCTTTCAATTCAATTTTTTTGTCAAAATAAGAAAGTTTTTGCTCTTCTACAATAAAATAAATAGCATCTTTTTTTGTTCTTTCCATAAATAACCACCTTTAATTAAATTCTTCAATAATTTCTTTTTTTCTAAAATACGGAAAATTAAAAAAAAGTCAAGTTAAAAAAAGCAGGAATTTTTAAATTCCTGCTTTTTTTTTATAAAATTTAACTAACTTGGCAAGAAGTCTCCCATCTTCTACAAGTGGGAGATGAATTGCCAATTAGTATTATGATTTATAAATTCTAAGTGCTTAAACCCTACTTGTTTATATTTCTTGTCTGGTATTGTTATATATTCATCTTCTATATCTTTTACATAACAACCACCGCTACAAAAACCACTTATCCAACCAATCTTTCCAAATACTCTAACCTTGTCATTCAAATAAAGTCCATTAAAATATTTAGTATTCTTACAATTTCTTTTTGCTTCTCTATTAGGTTCGTTTCTGCCTTTTCTCGGAGTTGCTTCATGTAAACTTCTTTTCTTTTTCCTAAATTGTTTTATCTTAAATACTCCCACATTATCTGTAAATCCTTCTTCTATACCACTTATTGCCAAAGCATCATTGTAATGTGTTTTATCCAATCCTAGCTCTTTTCTTTTAGGAGTAGTCCAACTACCATATACTATATTCGCATTAGGATATTTCGTGAACACCCTCAACCTTAAACTATTCATAAATGGTGCTTCTTTGTATTGTAGAACCTTTTTCTTTTCCATCATCCACTTCCATAATACATTACCTTCCTGGTGGTTTTCATGCGTATGACAATCTGTACAAACTGATATTAAATTACTGGGTTTATCGCTTCCACCTTTTGATTTATAAATTATATGATGTGTTCTTAATATTTTGTTTTTATTCTTACACACTTGACAAGTATATTTATCTCTTGCAAATACATAATATCTTACATCATAATAGCCATACGTTTCACCTTGTTGATACTCTTTACCTTGAATATCTGGATTCATCATTTTTTGAACATCAAATTTACCTACCTCAATATTCAATTTACAATTAGGCAATAAACTATAGAACTTATCTATCCAAAAGAACGTGTTATTAATTCTGCTTTGTATGCTAGGTGGTAGCCAACCCTCCTTTCTTTTTCTATTTTGAAATCTAGGTTTTCTATATCTTGTTTTTCTATTTCGTCTACTGCTACGATATACTTTTCTTGCTTTTATTTTACTTTTTACATCATCTCTTAATTCAATCTCACCTTTTGCAATAATTTTATTTTGTGATTGAATAGCAATACCAATATGTTTTGCACCCAAATCTATACCTATATTAACTTCTTGTTTATATCCGCTACTTCCATATAGTAGCTGAATAGTAAATGGATTGTATTTTACTATTTTTGCCTTACCTTGTTTTAGTAGTTTTCTTGCTTTACTTGGTGTTGTTGGCATTAATGTTTTTCCGTGTTGGTTTATAACGAATACTAACATAAAGTATTCCTCCTTTCAGAGTTGTAACCCCTCGCCAATGTTATTCTCCCTTCGCAATGTGGTTGACTGTCCCTACCCTTCAGGACTGTTTACAGTGCCACGACAGTTGCATAGAACTAGGGTATTATTCTATGGTGTCTACATAGAGAATAACGTAGTTAGTTAAAACTTAGGCTAGTCAACTAGGCTTTTACAAGCCACCACTTCTATAAGTGGGGGTGGTTGACAATTCCTTTTTCTATAGCTTTTTCTATTGCATCTTTTGCAACATTTTCTATACAAATAAATTGCGCACTCATTATCAATTGAAAAAAATCTGCGCCATCTTTTACTTCAAAAGAACCAGCTTGTTCGGTATAATAATATATCCCGTTAGCTTGAGTTTCATTAACCCAATCTAATAAATCTCGGTTATATCCATCTATAGCCGTATCAACATATTCATTAAGCATATCTTCCCAATCTTCTGGAAGTTTATTTCCTGCTTTCTGATATACTAAATCTTCTATTAAATCATTTAACACAATTTCAACTTTTTCTTTAATTCTACTATCATAATAATCTAAAACTTTTTCTATATTAATTAAAGCAAATAATTTTCTTTTTAAATCTTCTCTCATATTTTTTCCTTTTTAAAAAGATAATTAATATTTTAAACTTCTCTTAAAATTTTGTTGTTTATTGCTTCTTCTATCGTATTAACTACGATTTTTTCAATACAAATAAATTGAGCTTGCATCAACATTTTATAAATATCTGAAGAGTCTTCTATTTCATATTTTGTTCCCAATTCTTCTAAAGCAAAATCAACACCTCTAAAATTTGTTTCTACAGCCCAATCCAACAATTCATTATTATAAACACTTACAGAAGAATCAACATAATCCATAATATTATCTTCCCAATTTTTTGGGATTGTACCCTCAGCTTTTTCTGCTTCATCATAATCACAATTATCTTCTAAAAATTCAGTAATAACATCAGTAGCCTTTTCTTCTACAATCTTGTCATAGAAATCCAAAATTCTTGAATCCATAAACTTCGTAACTCTTTTAATAATTTCGTCCATTTTTTTCTCCTTTTTTTATATTATATTATTTAATAGAAATCCAAAATTCTTGAATCCATAAACTCCGTAACTCTTTCAATAATTTCGTCCATTTTTTTCTCCTTTTTTTATATTATATTATTTATTAAAAAAAAATTAATAATTTTTTTTATTTTAAAACATTTTTTATTTTTTTATCTGCAAAAACAAAATTTATTTTTTCCTTATAAACATTATTTTTTAATTTACACATATATATATTTTTTTCCTTTAATTCATTTTTTATATTATCATAATCTTTTGGAAAAACCGTTATATCAAAAGTTTTCCCAAAATAATCTTGTGCTTCTAAAAAACACATTTGTTTATTATTTTTAGTTGTTATTACTTTTATGCTTTTTAATTCAAAAAGTGCATAAAAGGGAGTCTCAAAATCATATTTTGTGTAATCCTCTATATTTACCAAAACCCCTTTTTCTTCTATCTTTTTTATTTCATTAAAAGTAAAAAAGTTTTCCAATAAATTTGTTTTAATACTTAAAAATTCTTCGGCAAACATTTGCTGTTCTAAAGTTGTAAAATCTTTTTCATCTTTATATTTTAAAAATAAATATTCTATAATACCTTCATTTATTGTAAATGAAGACTTTTTGCTTTCCTTTTGAATTTCATTGCAAATAAGAAGCAGAACTTTTTTATTCGCATATAAACTTCTTAAAGCACCAACTTTTATTAAAATTTCAATTTTTGCAGAAGTTAACTTTCTTTTATATTTAGAAACTTTTATTAAAAAGTCCGCAAAGCTTTTAAAAGGTTTTAACTGTGTTAATAATTCTGCCGTCTCTTCCGAAAAGCCTTTTATCAAAGCTAAATTATAATAAATTTCTTTTTTATTTTTATCAAAAACAAAATCATTATAATGTGAAAAATTTACATCAGGGTTTTGCAATTTTATTCCTAAAGTTTTTAATTCATTTACAATTCCATCTTTTTCGTTCGTTGAAGAAGGATATTTCAAACAAACTGAATAAAACTCATAAGGATAAAGAGATTTAAGATAAAGTGTTTGACAAGTTAATAAAGAATAACAAACTGCGTGTGATTTATTGAATAAATAACCAGCAGATTTGATAATTAAATCAAATATATCTTTTATTTCATTTTCTTCTTTATTATTTTTTAATGCAAATTTTAAAATTTTTTGATATATCTCTTGCTTTTTTATTTGGCTATTTGCTTTCTCTAATTCCCTTCTTAATAAATCTGCAAGCCCTTCATCAATGTTTAAATAAAACGATAAAATTTTATTTAATTGTTCCTGGAAAAGAACAATATAATTTGTTTCTTCTGTTATTTCATTTATAAAATCAAACTTTGTTTTTTCTGCTTTTAAAAAATCTTCCACCATTGTTTTTGTACCAGGACGGTTAAGAGAATTAATTGCAACAATATCTCTAAAATTTTTTGGTTTTAAAGTTTTGCAAAGTTCCATTCCACCTTTTGTTCCAAGTTGAAAAACTCCTTCTAACATATTTTTTTCTATAAGGTCAAAAATTTCTTTGCAATTTATAATTTTATCAAAATCATACAAATCAATTATATTGTTTTGATTTTCATTTTTTATTAAATCTATAGTCTTTTGAATAATTGTTAAAGTTCTTAACGTAAGCAAGTCAATTTTTAAATAATTCAATTCCTCTAATTGTTTTAAATCAAATTCTACAACAGGAATTGGTTCATTTTTCTTTACAGGAATAATTTTATCTCCTTCAGGCAAAATAACTATCCCTGCGGCGTGCTTTGTTGCCTGCCTTATAGATCCTTGACTTTTTTTTACATAATTTATAATATAATCTTCTATATTATTAATTATAATGTTTTTTCCTTTTAAATAATCTTTAGCTTTTTTTAGCTCTTCAATATCTTTTAGTTGTTCTCTTAAGCTTTCTTCCCAGTTTTCTTCATCAATATTTTTAGAAATATTTATGGAAATAGAAGGAGGAACATTAAACACTCTTAAAATATCTTGAATAGAGTTTTTTACGTTTAATGTAACAAAAGCACTAATTAAAGCGGGATATTGATTTTTAAAAAGATTCGGTAAAATTTTTTGGATAAATTCATTTCGGTTTAAATCAAAATCAATATCAATGTCAGGTGCATGAACTTTCATTAGAGTTGCTCCTTCATTTTTTCTACTAACTTTAAAATAAAATTAAAAAGTTTTTCATCTTTTTCTCTTACCGCTTCTCTTAATTTTGCTGCATCTTCCAAAAGATAATTGTAAGTTGTTTGATAATCAGCAGGCAAAAGTTCAAAAGCATCAATAAATTTCTGGTCAAAAGAATATAAATAAGGCGTGATTTTATTTTGAACAATAAGGAAAAAAGCGAAAGGCATTAAGTCGTTTTCATTTTTTTTAAAACAATAAAAATTAGCATATTTAATATTATTTTCTTCCAAAAAAACTTGAATTAATTCCAGGCTTTCTTTTATTTTTTGCTTTATGGTTTCTTTTTCTTCCACAAAATTTTCTACTTTTTTTTGATTTTCTTTATTTTTTATATAAGTTATAAATTTTTTTAAACAGGTTTTATTTTTTAATTGAGCGGGGTATATAACCCCGCCCTGTGCTTTTAAAAATTCATACATATTAAATGTGTTGTTAAAGTTATCCGTCTCCTTTAAAAGTACATAAAAATCTAAAAAGTATTTTTGAAGTTTTACTTCTTTTTCAAAATTATTTTCTGTTAAACAAGGAACATTAAAATTATTATATAATTTGCCTATACAAATTTTATATAAATTGGAAAGTTGTATTAATTCTTGCTTTAAAAGTTTGTTATCCATTTTTCCCCTCTTAAAATTTTAAATTTTGAAAAACATAATCTACTTTTTCTTCAAAACTTTCAAAACAAGGAACTTCTATTAATTTTTCATAATTCAAATAATAATAAGGTAAATTATAAAAACATTCGTCATAACCATTTTTTATTTTCTCCATATCAAATCCATCAAAGCTATTTTCACTTTTTTGTAAAAAAGGTTCTTTGAAATAAAAAACAATATCAATTTTTTTTATTTGAGAAAAAATCAGCTTTGTTATTTGTTGTTCTAATTCATTAAAATTATCAAATTTTTTATTTAAATCATTATAATGAATTTGATAAGCATAAGTAGAAAAGTGAAACCTATCACAAATAACATATTCTGTTTTTTGGTCTTCCATATAAAAATTTATATATTTTTTTATATGCTCAAGTCTTTGAGTTATGAACAAAAAATATTGTAGTAAAGGATCTTGAGTTTTAAAAATTTGTTTTGTTATAATATCTAAAAATTCATTCTCTCTGGAAGGTTCATAAATGTAAACTGCATTATGACCTTCTTTTTTTAATTTTTCTATAACTTGCATTGCAACTTCGCTTTTACCAGAACCATCCAGACCTTCAAATATTATAAGTTTTTTCATTTTTTCTCCTGTGCATAATTTTCATTTTGTCTTTTAATATTTATTTTGTTCTTTGTAATGTACTTTTGATATAAATCTTCATAGTCAAAATCTATCATAAAGCAAAACTTAAAAAATAAAATCCAAATTTGATTTAAATCTTTATAAATCTGTGAAAAAATATCTTCAATTTCATTTTTAGTTTTTAATTTTTTAAAATTCTTTATTAAATTTACATAGTTTTCACTCATTGATAAAAGTGAATAAACACTTTTATCGTTTGCTTCCTTTTCGTAATCGTATAACCAAAAATTATAAAAACTTATATTGGAAAATAATTCCCGTTGCATACTGTATTCCAATTCTAAATTCTCAAATTTTATCAATTCTAAAATCTTTTCCTTATTTAATTTTTCAAAAAACGTTTTAATTTCTTTAAAATTATCTGATGCTTCATTGTAATTCGCAAAATAAAAAACAATATTATAAGTTAGCTGCAACAAAAAATGAAGTAAATCTACTACTTCAAATTTCAATTCTTCTTGTGTACTTTTTAAACAAAAATATTTTCCTTCTTTTGCTTCTTTTGTCCAATGTTTCCAAAAAAAACAATCCATTATTTCATTTAACTCTGAAAAGGATGCAAAATAGTTTTGAATCAAAAAAGTCTCCATTTCAGAATGTTTTGTAAAGTACATATTTTTTGGATGTATGTACTGATCCAACAAAATTTGCCTTTTCAGCATTTCAAAAAATTTCTTCAAGCTTTCAGACATTTCCATATTTTTCATTTTCTCTCCTTTAAAAAAATTCTACATAAAAAAGTACTTTAAATCTTTATTAAAATTTTTTAATTTACTTTTAAAGTTATACAAGATGTTCCATTTTCTTTTTTCTCAACATAAAGTTTGTTTTGAAAATAATTGTCATAATCATTTTTGTGCGATACAACAATTATTTTCATATTATTTATTTTTGAATTAATATTCTCTATAATATTTAACATTGCTTGCACACCTAAACTATCCAAGTTTGTGTCCAAAATCTCGTCAAAAATAAGAAAGTTAAAGTCGGCATTTGTTAATTCTCTTAAAGTGAAAAATAAAGAAAGATTGCAAGCAAGGTTAATACGTCGTTGTTCACCGCCCGATAAAACTTCTATATTATTTTTAAACATCTGGTCTTCAAATTCCAAGTTATAATTCAATTCTTCGTCAAAAATAATTTTTATATTTCTTACAAAGAAAAATTTTAAAAGGAAGTTTAATTTTTCGTTAAAGATAGAAATTACAGAGTTAAGCAAAAATTTTTTAAATTCATCTATAATCTCAAAAAAAGTTATATTGTTATAATTTTCTCTCTCTTCTTCCAATACTTTTTGAATTTCTGCGAGAGATTGTTCTATTTTGTTTTTTTCTGTTTCTTTTTGTTTTATCAAAATCTCTTCTTCAATTTTTTCTGATTTTAAACTCTCTAACTCTTTCTCAAGATTTTTTATTTTTTCTATTTCTTCTTCAACATCATCTACACTTTTAAAACTTTCAACATTTTTTAATTTGCTGCATATTAATTTATAAACTTTATCTAACTTTTCTTTTTCTTCAATAAAACTTTTTTCTTCAACTTTTCTTGCTTCATTTAAATTTTGTAATTCTTTTAATAGTTCTTGCTTTTGAACTTTTATGTGCTCAAAGAAATTTATATCTATTTTGTCTTCCGCAGGAAAAGAATTTATTTTTTCTTCTACTTCTTTTAAGTGTTGAAGTAATTCTTTTGTTTTATTTTCTAAAATTTCAATTTCTTCATTTTTTTCTATCTTTTTAAATTCCTGCTTAACTTGATCCTTAAAATTTTCAAACTCTGTTTCTTTTTCTTTTATTTTTTGTTCAATTTGTGCTTGCTCTTGCAAAGCAAGAGTTTTTTTATTCTTTATAAGTTCTTTAGCTTCTGTTAATTTCTTTTCTTCTTCTTTATTTTTTGCTTTTAAATCTTCAATCTCTTTATTTATTTCCTGGATTCTTTTTTGATAATACAAAATTTGTTCCTTTGAAAGAGGCTGTCCACAAACATAACAAGTTTGAGAATTTCCTTCCTCTAATTCTTTTATTGTTTTTGTTGCTTTATCAATCTCTTTTTGTTTCTCATTTATAAGTTGTTCTAAATTTTGCTTTATTTTTTCTTGTAAAACTTCTATCTTTTTTTCTTCACTTAAAATTTTTTCATATTGAGCATTGCTTTTTTCTTTCTCAAGGCAAACTGCATTTTTTTCATCTTCTTTATCTCTTAATTTTTTTTCTATTTCAGCTTTTTGCTGCATTATTTTATTCTTTTCTTCATATATCTTTTTTTCAATTTCTTGTATTTCATTTTTTATTAATTGTTTTGAGTCTTCTAATTTTTTATAATTCAAAATCCTATTTTTTCTTTCATCAGAAACATCTTCGTTTTTTATCTTGTTTAATTCTTTTTCTGTGTTAATAACCTGTAAATTTAAATTATTTATTTTTTGCTGGTATTCATTTTCCTTTTTTTTTTGCAAAACAAAAAAATTCTTTAATTCTTCTAAATCTTTTATTTTATTACTATCATTTAAAAGTTCCTTAAACTTTTGAATTTTATCTTTTTTTTCTTTTTCTTTTTGCTTTAAAACTTCAGTTAAATTTTTTAAATCTTGTTCAATATCCTGCTTAACAGAAAAAAGTGAAGAATATTTAGAATTTAATTCAATTAGCTTTTTTTCGCTTTCTTTTGATTTTTCCTGTACAAGTTTTTTTATCTTATCAAACTGGGAAAAATCTTTAAACAAAAATTGAAAAACTTTATACTTCTCTGTTGTATTTTTCTCAAAGAAATTTGCTAAATCTTTTTGAGAAAAAAAGTAAGTGTTGAAAAATGCTTTAACATTTATATTATTAAAGAAAAAAGATTCAATATAATCACAAACTTCATTAGGCATTTTTTGTGGCTGGTTTTCTAATTCTTGCGCTAAATTATCATAATGAATATCTCCTTTAAATAAAAAGGTTTTATTTTGATAAAATTTATTTTTTCTAAATTTAAAAATCGTAAAAATTTCTCCATCTTTTTCCACTACAGCACGAACATACAAGTCTTTTTTAGAGCTTGAATTGATTAAATCATCAAGACTGCTTTTATCAGAATAATTAAAAAAGATAAAAGGAAAAAGATTTAAAAAACTTGTTTTGCCTGATCCGTTAGAACCATATTGAATATTCTCATTTATTTTATTAAATTCCAATTTATTTATTCCTTTTAACAATAAAGGATAAGATAAATTATCAAATTTAATTGTTTGCATTTCTTTAAAAACCAAAAAATTTCTAAAGTCTATTTGTTTTAATTCCATACATTCTCCTTTTAAAATAGCTTCTCTATAAAAGTACTCAAAAAACACTTTAATTTTTTTTTATTTTTTTTATTTATTTTTTAATATAAACAATGAGAAAGGGTTTTGCCTCCGCCCTTTCTCGCATAACTTGTTCTTTAAAAGGAAAAAAAATTGGAAAAATTTCAACTTTTTAAAACTATTATTAATTTTCTTTTTTTTGAAAACATAGGAAATATTATATTGCTTGTTCTTTTGATAAGTGGATTTTTTTCTGCTATTTATTTTCTTGTGAATAAAAACAAAAAAGAAAAAAAAGATATAAATAATAATGATAAAGATAAAATTTTAAATTTTAATATAAATACAAATAATTCCAGTAATTCTAACACTTCTTTTAATAATAATGAAACCAAAGAAAATAAAGAAGATAAAGAAAACAATTTTAAATTAAAAGAAACCTCGGATCTGACAGCATTTTTTTCTCAAGAAGAATTAAGCAAACAAGTTTTAATTTTATCCTCTAAAAACTTTGAAAATCAATTTGAAATTTTAAAAAATAAAATAGCTAATACAGAAAAAAAAGTTGAAGCTGTGTTTACTGAAATAAAAAGTTTTTTAGAGGATATAGCAGAAGATTTAAAAGTATATACAGAGCTTAATTATAAACAAGAAGAAATTGTTAAGTTTTTTATAAAAAATTTAACAGCATTTACAGCAGAAAAATTATATAATATTGTTTGCCAAACTTTTTTTAATTTGATGGAAAAAAATACTTTTGAACATACAATTTTTTATACATTGCTTTCTGAAAATACAAGGGATTTTATAGAAGTCTTTTCAAATCTTATTATGTTTTTGTCCAATATAGATTCACAAAACACAAAATTCAAAATAGAAATAATAAAAAATTTATATATAGAAAAATTTATAAACGAAATTGTTAATAAAAATTATGATGCTTATAAAAACAAAAATGGAGAATTAAAAAAAGATTTAATAAAATTAGAATTTAAAAAGATTGTTGATAGTTTTTTAAATGAAATAATTACAGCAATTATTGATATTTTGGAAGACATAAACGATTTAAATTCAAGGAAATAAAAAATGACGGAAACAATTTTATTATTTTTATTAATTTTTTTAATTCTTGTGTGTATGTTTTTAATTTCTTATGTTATTTTATTAAATAATATAATAAAAAGATTAAAAAAGAAATTATATGAAAAACAAAAAAGTGAGTTAAAAAAACAACAAGAATGTGAAATAGAGTTTTTTAAAAAAATAGTGAAGCAAGTTTCAGAACTTGAAATGTGAACCTCCCACGACTTTAGTCGTTGGGTAGTTGACCTACCTTTCTAATTTTATTATACTATTATATTATTATTTTGTCAATTATTATCGTGCCACTTACTCATGACTAAAGTCACGAGTGTGCGTGGCAGCCCTGTAATCAAATAATAAAGAATTTCATTCTGTATAAAAAAAATCTTCGTGTTTTATAATATTCATAACCCTATCTTTTATATATTGCATTTTATCATCATCAATATTTTCAAATTGATTTTTTATATCTTTTAATAGCTCCTGCTCCAAAGGGTCTTCCTCTTCCAATTTTTGAAAGAAAAAATCATCTTCACTTTTCCCTTCTACTTTATCAAAATAATTATATGCTCCAAGATTGTTATTATAGGATTTATTATATATATAATTATAAAAATAACCTAATAAAGAAAAAGCCATAATTAAGTCATCGTGGCATCCTGTTTCTGCAATTGCTATTTGCTTTGACCTTCTTTGTTGCCAAATAAAAGTTAGCAATTCAGAAACTAATCTTTTTGATTTTATCTTTATTTCATTGTTTTGTAATGCATTGGTAAAAAAGAAAATATCTTCTTCCCTCGTTTTTGCTGTAATTTCTACGCTTCTATATCCATTGTTTTTTTCTTGCACAAATACATTTTCATAATATGTTTCAGGATCGTTATCATTCAATAATGCCGATAAAACTGCCAATCCGACAGCATTACTTTCAACCAAGACAAAAGAATTGTTATAATATGTAGAAATTTGTTTAATATATTTAGCAAGTGTGTGAGGTTCTATTCTATCGCAATACTCTGCCACCTGCTCTTGAGTAGTTAAATCAAAGATTATAATAGTGGAATAGTCATCTCCACGACCTGAAGCAACATCGGATAAAGTTAAATACTCGTGATTTTTTTCTACAAAATTATAAATTTCTAAAGACTTTATAAAGCAATTGCTTTGAGGCAATTGTCCTTCCATTAAAATAGTTGTTGAATTTGTTATTTGTTGTAAATATATAAGGGTTTTATTATCTAAAACTGTGCGCCCAGTTCCTAAAAATTCACCTTTATATTCCTGGCAAAATAAATCCCAGCTTCCAAGATTTTTTACCTGGTTTTTAACCCATTCATTATTTCCTTTTTCTTCAGCTTCTAAAAACATTTGAAAAGATGTGTTTTCTGGTAAAAATGAATAATCGTTATTTTCTACTTTTTCAAGCCATTCATTGTCTCGCTCTGGGATTTGCCACCAATCTACAAAATAAGCAGCAAATTCGTTTTGTTTTTTTACGGCTTGTAAATATATATTTGCAAACCAGTTTCCTAAACCATTTGCTGTAGAGTTTACTATTACTTTACCACCTGTGGAAATTGTAGGATAAACCGCTGCCCACATTTGATTAATGTGAGGAATTTTTGCAGCTTCATCAAGAATTAATAACGAAAGAGAACTTCCTGAACCTTTATTTGGACTTGTAGTTTTTGCAGTGAAGCTGGACTTCAAAGAATTTTCCAATTGAGTTGTTGTTTGATGTACTGTTTGAGTTTTCATCCAAAAAGGCAAATTGTTATAAGCTAATTCTACCTTTTTATACACTATCGTTGATTCTTCTTCAGAAATACTAAAACATTCAATTATTTTTGCAGGGAAAAAATTAATTAAGTGAAGAGAATACAAAGCAAGAGTTGTAGAAAAGCCCGCTTGTCTTGTTTTAAGAATAACAATAAATCTTTCGTTATCTATTAAATTAACTAATCTTTTTTGAGAATTATAAATTTTAAACGGGATAATGCCTTTTATCGGGTGAAGGATTTTGCAATAATTATTGAAAAAATAAAACTTATCTTTTTTGCACAAAATGTATTCCAAAGCAGGAATGGAAAAAATCGTTGTGCCATCATTAAGTTTTATTTCCTGGGGTTTTATTAATTCGGGAGATATATTTTTAAAAAAATTAAAAGTTTTTTCTATATAATCTTTGGAAAATTGTTGAAGTTTATTCTGAATTTGAAAATTATTTTGAATTTCGTTTTGAGACATTTTTTCTCGCTTTTAAATTTCATAGTTTAATTCATTTTTTAAAAATTCATTATATAATTTTTTTGAAATATCTTTTATTAAAAAAACCAAGGAAGTTGTTGCAAGAAGAACAACTTCTGAAGAGTTTGTTCCTAGGTTGATTAATTCTTTTATCTTTTCTACTTTTATATCCTTGCTAAAGGTTTGAATAATTTGTGAAAGCAAAATTCCATTAACAAAAATTAAAGGTGCATTAATTTTTAAAACAAACACATTTTTTTGAAGATTATATTCAAATAATAAATATTTAAATTCAAAATTCTGAAGTAATTCCGAAACTTTATATATTTTTTTTGTTAAATAGATTTTATTAATTAATAAAATAATCTTTTTTTGCAAAAAATCTTGCAAAGTAATAATTTGAGCATATCTTTGAAGCAATTTTGGTATTGGCAAATTAAATCTTAAATTTAAACTTAAATTTATATAGTTTTCTTCTATAGAAACATTTTTTAAATTTTCTCTTAACCAGTCTCTATATAAAAAATGACAAATAACATCAGAACCATTTATTTCTGTTGCAAAAAATTTTAAAGGTTCGTTTTCACCCGCTATGCTTTTAACCCAATTTTCAAAATAAAAGGATAAAACTTTTGGAGTGAAAGTTTTTTTTAAATCACCAAAATTCGTTGAAACATACTGCTGAATAGCTTTTGCACAAGAAAAAATTAATTTTATATCATACAAAGCATAATTTGTTTGAACAAAGTCAAATGAAATTGTTTTTGGTAATTGTATTTCTGGCATTTAAATCTCTTTTATTTTATTATAAAGTGGGTTTCCAATTTATAAAAGGAGACCAATCCGATTTGTATTCAAGATATTTTAAACTTAAAACATAATAACTTAAAATATCCACATATATTGCATATATTTGAGGATTTTTAAAATCCTCTAAAATAAAATGGAGATGCTTGCAAAGCGATCCACGTAAAGCAGGGTTTTTTTTCTCTGGAAAACGTGTTTCTTGTGTTGAAAATTTTGAACGAACTTTTGTAAGGATATAATTATATCCAAAATAAGTTGCACTTTTGCAAGTGCAAAAAACTTCTGTGTCGTTGTTCCTTATAGCATCATCTACAAGTTCTTTTAAATCTTCAACAACATCTTCAAAAAATTGTTTCCTTTTATCTTTATAATTTTTTGCTCTTTCTGGCACAGGAGGCAATTTTCTAGTTATCTCGCTTAACCTGGTAACTTTTAAAACTGCAAGATATTCTTTTTGATGTTTTGTTTTCCAGAGTCCTGAAGGTTTCACATAAAAATGTATTTCATCACCATTTTTTATTTTATAAATTCTGTACCAACTATTTTGTTTTAAATGTTCATAATATTTTTTGTGGTGAAAGAAATCGTCATCCACTTTATTTAATAGTTCAAAAATTGTATCTTCTACCAGCAATTCTGGCATTTTTTTTATTCTTTCCATTCTACCATCCCTTGAACCGTTTCGGAGTTTTCCTGAACAGTAAAATCTATTTTATAAACAACAAAATCATAATTTTCAAAATCTTTAATATAATTTCCATTTTCTGTTAATCTTACAGGTTCAAGATTAACTTCCAAAGTATCAATGTAATCTATACGTTGCAATATATAATTTTTTATGTAATTTTTATATTCATCTAAAAAAGTAAAATCGTTTTTAAAAAGAACTTGTTTTAGATTTAATCCTTCGTTTGTTTCATTATATAAAGTGTATTTTTCCGAAAACAAAATTCTTTTTATTTGTTCTGATATAATTTCCTGAATTGTGCCAGGTTTTTTCTTTGTTAAAACAAAATCGTATATCATTTTTTCTCCTTAAAAAAACACAATTCTTT
>Ga0208825_1001298_pt1 | contig 19463 bp, 17 predicted proteins | sample AD_UKC113_MetaG_FD_184450 | JGI IMG/M metagenome (GOLD analysis project Ga0208825, IMG submission 184450) | Active sludge microbial communities of municipal wastewater-treating anaerobic digesters from Hong Kong - AD_UKC113_MetaG (SPAdes)... | ecosystem: Engineered > Bioreactor > Anaerobic >...
GAAGCCGCCCAGGAGCAATCGAAGTTGAACGCCCGCTTTGCCAAACGTCACAGCCAGCGTCCTTACCTATTGCGCGGCTTACTGGTTTGCGGTGTGTGCGGACACACTCTGCAAGGCCGCACCCAGCACGGCAGGGTGACCTACTTTTGTCCCTACGGCGGCAGCCGGCGTGCCCCCCATGTCTCCCCTCATACGTGTGTGGTAGAGGCCGAGACCGTCGAGCCAGCAGTGTGGAATGCCCTCGCCGACCTGCTGCGCGATCCTCAGCGTATCCAACTGGCGTGGGAGGCTACCACTACCGCCGACACCGAAATCCAGGTGCAGCAGCAGCGACTCACAGCCCTGCGCCGGCAGTCCCAGCGGTTGGTGGATGCCTATCAGGCCGACGCCCTCACCTTGTCCGAACTGGTCGAACGCCGTCAGCCTCTGCAACGAGAAATCCGGACTCTGGAACTCCGCCTGGCTCACATGACCCAAGCAGCAGCATGCCCGTTGGATCTTGCCGAGTTTACGAACCGGATCACCCGTGCGCTGCAGGCCCCAGACCTGGCGACTCAACAGGAGGTTATTCGCTTGTTAATCGAGCGTATCGTCGTGACCGACGACGCCCTCACGGTGGAACACGTCGTCCCCACCGTGAACGATAGTCGGTTGCAACTCACGTGTTGTGACCCATGGTCTCTTCAGGGGGCAGGTAACGCGCTTGTTCTGGCCAGTCAAGGGGAGTGTGGGGCTCTTGGGCTGTCACCCAAAGCAACAACCCAAACTCAAAGGGAGCGGAACGAAAAGATTGCGTTTCAGTCTGCACCGGATCGAAAGGCTTGCCCGGCGTAGAAATATCAAACTCATACTCGGGCTCGATGATCAGCGTCAGCACCAGCGTGTACAGCCCCTCCGGCAAGGCAGGCAGACGGAAACGAAATGCCCGCTCGCTCCCCCGTTCCAGGTGCAGACGCGGCAAATCCTGAACCTGCCCGTTGAATTGCAGGGGGATGGGAACGTAGTTCAGAGTCGCCAGCAGGCCGAACTCGTGCGGATAGGTCAGTGTCGGCACCAGACGCAGATAGCCCACCAGCGCTTTTCCCGGCGGCATAACCAGATAGACGCCGCTGGTTAGTTCACCATCCTCAGGCCCGAAGCGGGGTAAGATGTGGACCGATTTGAACCCGGATCGGGTGATCGATTTGATGCCGCTCAGCTTTTCGTGACTAATGGGGTCCTGATAGTAAGGTTCGGCCTCCTCGAGAGAGATCTCCGTGATAGAGAATTCGATAGGGGGGGCCCCACTGAGCGGCGGAAGCGGCGCGGGCCCAGCGGGTGAGGGAACAGCAGGCGTCCGACTGCACCCGCCGCAGAGTCCCATGAGCGTCAGCAACAGGAAAACGCTCCGCCATCGCGCTAACGAAAAATCAAATGGTACTTTCATCTCAGTTAACCTTTCAGTAGCACAGGACAGAAATCCTCAAGGATTCCTGTCCTGTGCTCGATAAAGCACGCTTACCATTCGGAGTGCGATTGTTCGGCTTTACCATAGCCCTGGGAGTCATCACTCCAATACCACGTGGCCTCAGTCCAGGACGTATAGGTTGTTGGCACAAGCCCGCCTACTTCCGCCAGCGGCGTCGTGGTGGGGCAGTTGTCGCCCCCGTATGCCCCCGTGCTGTAACCATAGGTTCCGGTCTGACCGGCACTGTTATAGGCGTGGGATCGACAAGTCATCCTGCCCCAGGAGGGTTGATTGAAGTTGGCGTTGGCATACCCGTCCGTGCGCACCTTGCCTTGCCAGTAGGGGTAGTAGCGATTCGTAATGGTGACCTGGTTGCCGCCCGGGCCAGGCACGACGGCGTTGGGCCCCAGGTTGTTGGCCGATACCTCACGGGTTACAATAATCGGGGCTGGCGGAGTACCCTCATCAGCATGAACGGGACCCGGTAGCAGCAAGACGCTCCCTACTAACATCAGCAAAGTGAGCATTCTTGCAGTCTCACACTTGGTCATCTTACATCTCCCTTCTGTGTGATTAGAGATTTCCGTTCACCGGACCGCCCGGCGATACTTCCATCTTATCACATGGGGACGGCTCTGGCAATCCTGGAAATCCACCTTGTTTTCTAGTGGATTTCCACCAGCGGCGCGGTCTTCCTCGACCAGGCCGTGCTTCCAGAGCCAAACGGCGTCCTCGAGGCGCGTGGCGAGCACCCATTTGCGCCAGGCATTCCCCCACGGGCGTCGCCATCGTGTGTGCGTTGACGCCAAGCCTGCGGCGATCTGCGTGACAAGCCCCTACGCACGCTCATACCGCGGCCAGGCCGCGGCGCGGGCCCGCTCACTCTCTCATGAGATTCCCTCAGAAAATAAGCGAGTCAGCGAATCTCAAAATCACTTGCATGGCAAAGGGTGCACGAACTTCAGACTGCTATTTGCATGACCCGGTGATGTCCCGGAGGTATCAAGGGGCGAGTTGGATGCGATCCGCCAAGAGCGTGCCGGCGCTCCCGACTTTCCCACTCGCCTGGACCTGCCTTCCCTTTGCGAGCTCCTCCCAGGTCGCCGGCTGCCCGTCTGCGGTGAGCAATTGCCCCTCCGGCGTCAGCGTGAGGGTTACAAACCCTGCGACTGGCTGCTGCAGCACGATGATCCGCGCCTCGGGATGGCTCTCCAGAACCGTGGCCGTGAGGGTCGTCGCGGCGGCGACGGCAGGGTAGAGCTGTTTCCAGAAGGGGCAATGCTCTGTGCGCTCCGCAATCCTGGTGCAAGGGCCATCTTGCACGTAGAGATCCTGCAACTCGACCTGAAAAGCCCCATTTGACCGCAGCACACCGTGGGCCAGGGCGTCCTGCTCCAGGTAGGGAGAAAATTCCGCGCTCCCGATGGGGTCGCCGTTCTCACTCACCAACAACGCCAGGGTTGGTTCAAGAGGCCCCCACAACCACACGGCCTCGCCGGGGGGATAATTGGAGAGGAGCTGCGGATCAAATTCGTCGCGCGCGACCGCGAAGAGCGTCTGGTCAAACCACGTTTGCCACGCCGCATCGGTCTGGATGGCGAGGTACTGCGCCAAGACCTCCCCGGAGGCCAACGGCTGTCCCGCCACCCGCACCCGCTGCCCCTCTCGCGGTTCCAGCGCCTGCCCATGGTAGGTGTAGTCAATGGGCAGCCCACGGAAATGGACCCGAAACGGCTCCCCATAGATCGTGTAACGCTGGCCCGCGTCGGTAAGCAGGGTGAAACGCACCCCGTAAATGCGGGCTTCATCCCAGTCTTCCACCTTCCCCACCAACCCCTGGCGGTAAGGAAGTAACTCCTCCGGGGGAAGAGCGGCCTGTTCGCGGTCGGGAGGGGCGGATCTGACGATCAAACCGGCCCCCTGCATCCAGTCGGTAGGAATGGCCACGTCCATGGCCGGATGACCGGGGAACGCGAAACTCTCCAGCAGGTGCAGATAGATGGCGGCTGTGGCCTGATGCAGGGGCAGTGCCGTACTGATGAAAGAGATACGGAAGGCGTACCCATCGACGGCGAAGATCACGCTCGCCATGTCACCCACGCCTTCCTTAGCCGGATGATAGTGGAAGAGCGCCGGCTGCCCCAGAAATGTCGCGTTGTAAGTGATCGGCTCTGTCGCCTCAGCAGCGAGCAGCGCTTCTGGCCTGGTATTGACCCACGTCAGCAAATCGAAATCGTGTTGCGCAGTCACGTCCCAGACGTCTACTTCCACCCTGGCGTCGCCCTCGGGCGACTTGAAACGCACCCGTTCCTGGATGGCCATGGGGCGGGTATGTTGCACCCATTCCGGGTATGCGCTCCAAGATTGGGGAAAGGCCAGGCGATAACCGGTGACGCTGCTTTGGTACCAGGTCCAACCCGGCGTCAGAGCTGGGAGCGGCTCAACGGTAGCCGGCGGAACGGTTGCCGGCGAGGTTTCGGATGGGGTAGGAAAGGCAGGAGCCGTGGTAGGAGAAGGGGCTGGAGAGAGGGCCACCGTCGGGGTCCCGCCCCCTTGATCCGCGCAGCCTGTCAATACCCCGAGTAGCGCCACAAGGAGGAGCACTCCCCCTGCCCGCAGCAATGCCGTGGCCTTCGCAACCGGCCTGTGCTTCCCTAAGGGAGTCCCTATGTTTTCCATCATAATCACCTCCGCATGGATAGTTTTCTCATTGTTAAATAGCCGTCCTCACTTTCCACTCCGCCGGGTATTCTAACGCGACCCCGCAGGCCGGGGCCCCATCACGGAGCCACTCGCGGCGCATGGCGTCACCTCCATGATTTTGAGATCCTCACCGGACCCGCCGGTGATAAGTCCAGTTTACCACAAAAGGGGCGCTGATTTTGTGAGAGTTTGTGAATTTTTATGAGAAAAAATGATTTTGTTCTTTCCGGGTACAAATCACAGGGGGAAATGACGGCTCAGGGGAAAGTAACGGCGTCGTGGAAGAGAAGCTCGCCCGCCGGGGACGGGCGCTCACCGTGCACACACGTCCCGTCTACGGCGAAGGTGATGCGCCGCACGAGCAAGGGCTGCCACAGGGCCTGTTCCAGAACGAGCCGTTGCGCCTCTAGCACGAGCTGTTGGCGCCGGCCAGGGTCGGCGGTGGTGCGGGCCTCCCACACCAGAGCGGCGATGTCCCCACCAGGGTAGTTGAGCAGGTTGCGCGGCCCGGGGCCGAGAAAGATGCCCAGCGCCGTGTAATGGTCCCAGGCATAGTCGAACAGCAACAGGTCGAAGTCCTGACGTTGGGTCAGCAGGTCCGGCTGCGGCACTTCGCGGATACGGAGCTGCAGGCCGACGGCTTCCAATTGCCGCTGCACGACGGCCGCCAACTCCCGATAGGGTGTGCGTCAGCATCCATAAGGCCGGGGATTCTATCCCCAGCCGGCGCATCGCCGCTTGATTCTTTCACGGGTGGACCGTGAGCGTACCCAAAACGACCACGTCCCCGCCCGAGGCCGCCGGCAACCGCTCCCCAGAAAAGCGGTACATCCCCGCCTGCAGCGTATAGGTCCCCGGCGGCAGGGTCGGCGGCAGCCACACGCCGTACCGATCAACGAGCGTCTCGCCCGCAGTCCAGTCTACGGTAGGAAGGAAGCCCTGTCCCGGTTCGGCGTCGTTCTGCGCCGCCAACGTCCCATCGGCGGCCATGAGGTGGATGAAGACCTTCACCCGCTCAGGCGGCGCGGCAAGCGCCCGCCAAAACAACGTCACCGGCACAATGTCGCCGGGAGCACACACCGTCACCGGCAGCGACACGCCCTCCAGAAGCGCCCATTCCCCCACCCGCGCGTCGAGCCGCGTCCGCGGCACCTCATCCAGCGGCCCCAACCCGTATTCCGCCAGCCGGACATCGCCAATCCACGTGTCGCGCGCTTTGTAGGCGCGCTGCGCCAGCAGGCGCTCGATGCGGTGATACGGATCGGATTCCACATCGCCCCAGTAGAGCACGAACAGCCGGGGCGGCGCTTGCGCGAGCACCCCCTCCACCCACGCCGTCGCGGCTTCCTCCGTGGGATGATAGGGCGCGGGCAGCACGTGCGGCCCGTGGAAGTAATAGGTGAACACCTCCCACTGATTGGGCGCGCTCAGCAGCACTGTCGCCTCCGCGCCCCCTTCCGCCACAATCCGCGCCGCGATGCCCCGATAATCGGCCCGCGCATAGACGGGATTGGTGTAGAGATTGCGCAACGAGGCGCCCCACACCGGGGCGAACGCCAGCCACAACACCAGCGCCACCCGCCGCGAATGCCGCATCAGACCGCGCGGCCTCCCCTCACTCCGTTGCGGCCCACGCAACGGCAACGCCAGCAGCACCCCCAGCGGCGCCACCGAGAGGATGAGGAATTTGAGGTAAGCAGGACGATAAATGCCCAGCGCGGCGATCAGCGTGAGAGGCAACAGGGCCGTGAAGAACGCCGCCAATGTCGCAAAACGCAGCGGCGGACGGCGGACGGCGAGCAACGCCAGCAGCAGGCCGGCGCTGACGAGCGCCAGGCGCCCGGCAGCCACGGGCAGCGTGACGCCCGCCAGCAGCGTGTGGATCATCTCGCGCCATGCCGAGCCGGAGTTGAGGTCGGGCGGGCTCCATGAGGCCACTTTGAGCGCCGGACGCAGCCAGGGCAAAAAGGCGAGCGCGCTCAGGAGATGGGCAGCGATCCACCAGCCGGCCTTGCGCCAGTTCCACGGCCGTTCCATGAGCCATGCCAGTCCAAAGGCGAGCTCTACGCCCAGCAAGAACAGCGCGTAGATGTATTGCGTGTAGAGGCCCAGGATGATGCACGCCGCCAACGTCAGCGCCGACTTCGCGCCCACAGGTTTGGGCCGATCAGGGAAGAATGCCAGCGCTGCCAGTAACGTCAACGCCCCGGCGAGCGCCAGCAGCGCGTACATGCGGGCTTCCTGTCCGTAGTAGACCGCCAGAGGATGCGCCGCCACAAAGAAGGCCGCGCCCACGGCTACCGCCCGTCCGCCGGCGCGCCGTCCCAACGCGGCGGCAGCGGCCACGGTGAGCACCCCGCACAAGGCCGAGAAACTCCGCAGCGCCAGCTCCGAGTCCCCCGTCAAGGCGCGCCAGCCGGCGAGGAGCAGATAATAGCCAGGGGGATGGATGTCGCCCGCGGCGCCCTCGACGATGAGCCGCAGGGAGCGTTCGACAAGGCGGGCCGTATTGCCCTCGTCGCTCCAGAGGGATTGCGCGTCGAGGCGATAGAAGCGCAGCCCCGCGCCCAACCCCAGCGCCAACAGCAGCGCTCCCCACGTCAGCCAACGGGAGAATGACTTGCGCTCCACGTTCAGCGACACGACTCCTGCGCCGTGGAAGAAAGGGCCGCCAGAATCCGCTCTTCGGGAATCGCGCCGCGCTGCACGACCGCCGGCGGCGTCGCCACACAATCCACCACCGTCGAAATCACCCCGTAGGGCGACGGGCCGCCATCGAGGATGAGTGACACCAGCTCGCCCAACTGCTCCACCGCCTCCGCCGCGGTGATGCACGAAGGGAAGCCAGAACGCGCCGCGCGTCCCACAATCAAATATCCGCCCATTGCTCTGAGCAGGTCCCGCAGCGGTTCAGAGTTGGGGACTCGCAAGGCGATGCGGGGCGATTGCAGCGGGAAGGGGAAGTCCGGCGCTGCGGGCAGAATCACCGTCACGACGCCGGGCCAGAAAGCCCGCATCAGGCGCTCGGCGCTGGGAGTGAGGCGGGCCAGGCGCGCCGCCTCGGCGGCAGAATCCAACAGCAGCGGCAGGGCGAGCCACGGCGCCGTCTGACGCGGGCGATAGAGGGTGCGCACCATCGCGTCCAATGCCTCAGGGATGACGGCCACGCCATAGACGGTGTCGGTGGGGACCACGACAAGATTGCCCGCCCGCAACTCTATCACCGCCTGCGCGATGGCGCCCGGTTGCTGGATCGGCAGGCAAGGCGCGCTCACGCCGCCATCTCCAAGACGAAACGCTCCAGGGCCGCCGCCGCGCCATCCTCTGCCACAGAAGGCGCGATCCAATCGGCGACCGCCTGTAAGGCGGGGGTCGCATTGCCCATCGCTACGCCGACTCCCGCCCATTGAACCATGGGGATGTCGTTTTCGTGGTCGCCGACCGCCAGCACTTCTTCGCGGGGAATGCCCAGGTGCGCGGCGAGCCAGGCCAGCCCCGCGCCCTTGTCCACCCCCTGAGGCACCACTTCGATGAAGCGGTCATGCGAGCGGAAGACCTGCGCGCGTCCGTTGAATGTGGCCCGCAGCGAGTCCCCTATCGCGGGGATCTCTTCCGCCTGCGCCACAAACAGCACCTTGTCAGGCGTGTGCTGCGTCAGAACGGTCTCCCAATCGGGGATCAGCGCCTTCTCCAGGCCCAACAAAGCCTCGTAGAAGGAGGGAAGCTCCCGCAACTCGCGCAGGAAGATCTCCCCGTCGGCATAGAGCACCGTGTGCCAGTCGTGCTGTTCCGCCAGGGCGATCGCCTCGCGGGCGATGTCCACGGGCAGGGGAATGCGAAGCAACGGCGTCAGCGCGTGGGTCCATTGGATCCACCCGCCCTGACAGGCCAGGAGGGGCGCGTCCAGGTTCAGGTCGAGCGCATACGGCAGCACCGAGGGGAACATCCGTCCCGTCGCCAGGGTCACCAGCACGCCGCGCGCCTGCGCCGCAGCCAATGCCGCGCGCACCCGAGGCGCAATGCTCCGATCGGCCCCCATCACCGTCCCATCCAAATCAAATGCAGCCAGGCGTATCATGCTTGTTTCCTAAACGCTATCGAAGACATCCCCTCACGAGGCGCCGAAAAGAATGCTCAACGCCGCAATCCAGACGCTGACTTCCAGCAGCAGGAGTCCCAGCCACAGAATGCGGGTGAGCATCCGCTCCCGGTGGTAAAAGATCACGCCGACGCCGCCATTCAGCACCAGGAAAATCGCTCCCAGGAGCGCCAGGTAAAAGATGCGATTGGCTTCGGCGATGAGAAGCGGCGCGCCCTGCGCATCCGTCTGCAAGACGATCTGCGGGGGCAACGTGGGGAAACGCCACGTAAGCAACGCCAGCAACAGCACCCACAGCAGCACGCTGCTACCCAACAATCCCCAGATCATGGAATCGCGCCAGGCCGGCCAATCGAAGAAAGCGGGATGCTGCTCCGACTCCTCCACTTCCTGCGTGGGCCCCATCTCGCGCCGCTCGCTCAACGCGGTAAGGAAACCTTCCCGGTCAACGGGCGAGATCGCATAAGCGCGGCCGGCGGTTTGGATGAAGATCATCCGCTCCGGCGGCGCCGAGGCGTAAAAGTAGATTGGTCCCAGCTCAGGCGCATAGCCCACCCCCACCCACAGGCCGGGCCAGCGCAGCACGCGGCGCAAGCGCATACCGGTCACCTCCGAGGCAGAAAGCACCCGTTGGATGGCGGCGAGGGGCACTTGCCGCTCATACACGCCCCATTGGATGACGATGGCATTCCGGTCCAGGGTGTAGCTGGCGTGGCTGAGGCCCCACGTCCAGTAAGCGAGAAATCCTGCGCCCGCCAGCGCCGCGAGCGCGCCAAGCCCCAACACAAAAGTGAGGATGGAGATGGGATTGGCCAGCGCCAATCCCAACATGGCAATGACGGCCAGGATCAACACGGTCGTGAAGATGATGCCCAGGGCCTGGCCCAGGCGACCCTCGAGACGCCACTCGGTCACGTCAGAGCTCCTGCCGGGATTCGAGTGCGCGGGTCAACGTCACCGCGTCGGCGTATTCCAGGTCGCCGCCGACGGGCAGCCCCCGTCCCAGGCGGGTGATGCGCACCGGCAGTCCCTTCAGGCGTCCGAGCAGATAAGCGGCAGTGTAATCGCCCTCGCTGGTGGGATTTGTCGCCAGAATCACCTCGCGGATCTGCCCCTGCTGCAAGCGGAGTTCCAGCTCTTTGATGCGCAGGTCCTCGGCGAAGATGCCCTCCATCGGCGAGAGGGCGCCATTGAGGACATGGAACACGCCCCGGTATTGCTCGGTTCGTTCGAGCGCCAGCAGGTCCAGCGGCTCTTCGACCACACAGAGAAGCCCATGATCGCGGGCGGGATCGGCGCAGATAGGACAGGGGTCTTGCTCGGTCACGTTGAAGCACTGTGAGCAAAAACGGGTATTTTCCACCAGGTTGTGCAAGGCGTCCGCCAGGCGCAAGGCCAGCTCGGATCGCCCGCGCAAGAGGTAAAAAGCCAGCCGCGAGGCCGTCTTGGGTCCAATGCCGGGCAGTTCCGAGAAGGTCTCAAGCAGCTGCGTGACAGACGGGGGAACCGCACCCTGCGCCATAGATTACAGGCCCGGAAGGCCCATTCCTCCGGTCACGGCTGACATGCGCTCCGCCATCAGCGCGCGCGCCTTCTGGATCGCCTCGTTCACGGCGGCCAGGATCAGATCCTGCAACATCTCGACGTCTTCGGGATCCACCGCCTCCGGTTGGAGAGTGATGCTCTGCACCTCCAGCGCGCCGGTGATGGCGACTTCCACCGCGCCGCCGCCCGCGCTGGCCGTGACGACCTGCTGCTCCACCTCAGTCTGAATGCGTTCCACTTCCTGTTGCATCTGCTGCACCTGGCGCATCAAGTTGCCAGGATCCAACCGCATTCCACCACCTCGTCGTGACATTCCTGTAATCCTCCTTATGAAATAGAAATCAGGGAGTAGGAAGTAGGAAGTAAGGTGCAAAACTCGCAACTCGCAACTCCCAACTCCCAACTCACAACTCCCAACTCACCGCTCACCACTCACGGCTCCCGATTCCTCAAAACTCCACGATCGTCGGAGCGGCGCCGAGATCCCGTTGCGCGCGCTGGATGAGCTCATCGTCTGCCAGGGGATCTGCCGGCGGTGAAGGGACAGCGGGAGCTGCCGGCGGCGATGCTGACGGCGCCGTCCAATCTTTCTCCAGCTCGCAGCGCACCTGCAGTGAGAATCCCAACAACTTTTCGAGCAATTGCTCAATCCGCGCGCGATTTTCGGGCGTGTTGGCCTTGCCGCGATGAAACCCGTGCTTGAATCCCAACACTAACAGGCCGTTCTCGTCCCATCCCAGCGGGCGAGCGTCGCTCAACAGGGCGGAAAGGGAGAGATCCACCGTCCGCATGTGCGTCTTGATCTCGTTCCAGCGGGCCGCTACGTCCTCCACGGAGCCCGGCGTCCCCGCCGCGGGCGCTGACGCCGACGGCGCAGCTCCACGCACGGGCGCTTCAGGCGCCACCGGGGACGGCGTCGGCTGCGCTGGCTTAGGGCGCGCGGCCTGAGATTGGGGGGCCGGGGATGAGGCGACAGGCGCCGGCGAAGTCGTTCGCGGCGCCTCGCGGGCGGGAGCAGCAGGCGCTGGCGACGGCGAGGGCGTCAGCGCGGCTTCCACAAAGACAAGTTCCAGAGGTAATTGCGGCTGCCATCCCGCCCCCCGCTCGGCGGCAACCTCGCTGAAACGCCGCGCCGCGGTCACCAGCCGCTCAGGATCCGCCTGACGCGCCAGCTCCTGGAACTGAGAGCGCTCCTCAGCGGTGGGTTCCGTCCACAAATCTCCGGCGCCCATCCGCACCAACAACAAGCCCCGCATGAACTCGGCCAGCTGGCGCGCCAGTTGGCGGGGATCCGCCCCGCCGTCCACGGCGCGGTCGAGCACTTCCAACGCCTCCGCCGATTGGCCGGACAACCAGGCGCGCGCCAGGGCCTGGATCACCTCACCCCGCTCGGCGCCCAAAATCAACCGCACTTGCTCAGCCGTAATCACCCCGCTGCCGGATAGCTGATCGAGCAGGCTGATCGCGTCACGGACACTGCCGGTCGCCGTGCGGGCGATCAGCTCCAACGCCTCTGGTTCGGCCTCGAAGCCCTCAGCGTCAACGATCTGCCGTAACCGCGCCACGAGCAAGGCCGTGGGGAGGCGGCGGAACTCAAATCGCTGGCAGCGCGAGAGCACCGTCGCGGGGATTTTGTGGACTTCGGTGGTCGCCAGGATGAAGATCACGTGAGGGGGCGGCTCCTCCAACGTCTTGAGCAGCGCATTGAATGCCGAGGTGGAAAGCATGTGCACTTCATCAATGACGTACACTTTGTAGCGCGCCTGCGCCGGCTGGAAGTTCACCCGCTCCAGCAGCTCCCGAACATTGTCCACGCCGGTGTTCGAGGCCGCATCAATCTCCACCAGATCCAGCAGGCTGCCGGCGGTCACCGCCCGGCAAATCTCGCACTGATCACAGGGGCGTTGCTCCAGAGGGGCCAGGCAATTCACCGCTTTGGCCAGCAAGCGCGCCGTCGTCGTCTTGCCGGTGCCGCGCGGACCGGCAAACAGATAGGCGTGATGAAGATAGCCCAGGCGCAGCGCGTTCTGCAGGGTCCGCACGACGTGCTCCTGCCCGATCAAATCCTCGAACGTCTGAGGACGCCATTTGCGATACAGTGCTTGCGCCATAGCCCTCCTTACTCCAACGGAAGATAGTCTATCACGGATGGGCCGAGAAGCAACCAGCTTGACAAGCGTCATAAAACTGATTACAATGAAAGTGACCGGGATAAAAGGGAAGGTGGGGTTATGCGAAGGGTGCGTAACGAGGTCCACAAACAAAGGGAGAAGACTGCGGGCAACCTGAATTAAGGAAGCCCGCAGTCGCTTGTTAGCAGGGGTATCTTGTCCGCAGGCCGCAAACAGAAAAATGTAGGGCAAACTAAAGTTCGGTTGGGGATGAAGTCCCCAGCCTGGCAGGAGCCCATCGCGCTGCAGCGCGTTGTTTGAAGGCGTATCGGCCCCGGAGTTCATTCCAGGGCAGCCCGAGAGTAGCCTGAAGTTCGCGGTACCTTTGCTATGCAATTGATTCTGAGGTTCGTTGACTCGTTTATTCGCTTTCTCGCTTTTTCGCTATTTTCGCAGGAGACGCCATGTGCTGGCGCACACCATCCAAAAATGAAAATGTGCGGTGGCTGTTCAGCCTGGCGCCAGGTGGCTAGCCGGCGATGGATGAACCTTTGTGAGCTGTAGCTTTTGCCCCACCCCCTGCCCCCTCCCCAACGGCGCAGACGCTGTTGGGGAGGGGGAGAAAAAATAAAGGGTTTTTGCAGGCGGGCTACGCCCGCCTGCAAAAACCCACAAAAAAAAGTTCCCCTTCCTCCCGCGCGGCGCGGGGGGAAGGGGCCAGGGGATAGGGGGTAAAAGTTTACACTCAATCTTCAAAGGTCGCCAGGAAATCTTGCGTTTTTCAGTCAGTGGCGATACCTTTGTCACGCAAGTGATTTTTTCGCTGATTCGCTTTTTTTACTGATTCGCTGACTGCTGACCTGCTGATCTCTATTTTCGAAGGAGGTGACGGCTACAAAATTGCACGCAGGACTTTACCATTAACGTGCCCGGCAACGAGCACACCATCATTCATCTCGAAGAAAGGGGTATGACTATGTTCGACGAGAGTTTGCTGCGAGATTTGGCTACCATCGAGACCTCTGGACCTGTTCTCAGTGTCTACCTGGATGTGGACCCCAAGCAACACACGGCGGAAGAATATCGGCTCACCCTGCGCGAGATGCTGAAAAGCGTCGAGGGACAGGCGGACGCGGCGGACATCGAGGCCGTCCGGCGCTACGTGGACCTGGAATACGATTGGTCAGGCCGGGGTCTGGTGATGTTTTCCCGACAAGCGGAAGGGCTGTGGCACGCGCTGACCCTCGCCTTGCCCGTGCGCGCTGGCGTCACCGTCGCTCAAAAACCGTACATCTCTCCCCTCGTCGAGCTAGATGGAATTTACGGACGGCACGCCGTGGCGCTGGTAGACCGCCAGGGTGGACGCTTTTTCCTCTTCCAAATGGGTGTCGTCGTGGATCAAGAAGGCTATCTTGGGGAGGAGGTGCGCGGCTTGCGCAAGGGGCGCGGCTCTTCCGTGATCGGAATGCACGGCGGCGCAGCGGATGCCGGCCGCAAAGAAGCCGAGGTGATCCAGCGCAACCTCCGCGAAACCGCCAACGCCCTGACCGCTTTCTGTCAACGCCATCGTCCACGCCGCTTGCTGCTTGCCGGCGCCGAACACACGGTGGCCCAATTCCAGGAACATCTGCCTGCGCAACTCCAGGCCATCGTCGCCGGCACCTTTGTGGCCGACATGGAAGCCAACGAGAACGAGATCCGCGACCATTCCTTCGCCATCCTGCAGCAGCTGAGCGAACAGCGCAAGAAAACCATCGTCGAGACGATCATCACGGCGGCGGCCAAAGGCTCCAACGGCGTGATCCGGTTGGGGGAGACCTTAAGCGCCGCAAACGAAGGGCGCGTGCAGGTCCTGGCGATCGAGCGTGATTTCCACAAACCCGGCTATCGCTGCCGCAGCTGCGGCTATCTCACCACGCAGGAACTGGAGACCTGCCCCTTCTGCAGCGGCACTTTCGAGGAGATCCCCGACGCCGCCGAAGCTGTCGTCTCGCGCGTCGTGGAAAAGGGCGGAACCGTCGAAGTCGTCGAAAACGGGATGATGGGCGAAGCCCACATCGGAGCGCTGCTGCGCTACTGACCTGGCGCGCCGCCCCCGGCCAACGCGCCGCAGACGGCAACTCACCGGCGGCCCAGCGTGAGGGGCCCGGCGCCAGGCATGATCACCCTCACGGGGCCAGGGCCACTGTGGCATGACCCCGGCATGACCGACAAAATCAAAGCCCCCTGCAGAGAGCAGGGGGCTTTTGGATGTCACAGCGCTTCGGCGCGAGGCTAGACCCACCCGCGCAGGCGCATCGCCCATTCAACCCGCTTGATGGCGACACGATAGGCGGCATCGCGCATGTGCAGGTCATGCTTGAGCGCCTTATCCAGCACGCCATGGAAAGCCACGGTCATCTTCTGATCCAGCTTGGTAAAGACTTCTTCCTCCGGCCAGTAGTAGTTCATGTCGTTCTGAACCTGTTCGAAGTAAGAGCAGGTGACGCCGCCGGCGTTGGCGAGGAAATCCGGGATCACGAAGATGCCCCGCTCCTTCAGCACCGCATCGGCTTCGGGAGTAGTAGGGCCATTGGCGCCTTCGGCCACGATCTTCACCCGGGGATGAATAGCCTGCACCGTCTCGCCGGTGATGACGCCCTCGATGGCGGCGGGAATCAACACATCCACGGGCTTGGCGAGCCAGGCACCGCCCTCTTCCACCAGGTAGCCGGCCTCGCGCGCGAGTTCCTTGTTGATCGTGCCGTATTCGTCGGTGATCTTCTGCAAGAAGTAAGGATCAATGCCGTCCTCGCGGCTGAAGGTGTACGACACCCTGTCGTTGCGATCCCAGCAGGAGACAGCGCCGATCTTGCCACCCAGCATCTCAATATACGTGATCGCTGCATACTGCGCCACGTTGCCAAAGCCCTGGACCGAGGCGACCGTGTTCTTGGGGTCCAGGCCCAGGTGCTTCATCGCCTCACGGATGGTGACGACAACTCCGAAGCCGGTCGCGGCCGTGCGACCCAGCGAGCCGCCGGCGTGAACGGGCTTGCCGGTGATGACGCCCGGCGTGTATTCCCCCACCAGCTTGGAATACTCGTCCATCATCCACACCATCATCTGCGGCGTCGTGCCCACATCGGGAGCAGGAACATCGGTGCGCGGGCCGAGCACCTTCCACGCCGCATCCACCCACTCACGGCATAGGCGCTCCTTCTCGGCGGGTGAAAGCGCCGCGGGATCTACCACCACGCCGCCCTTGCCGCCACCCAGGGGAATATCGGCGACGGCAGTCTTCCACGTCATCCAGGTCGCCAGAGCGCGGACAGTGTCCAGCGTCTCCTTGGGGTGGAAGCGAATGCCCCCCTTCGCCGGACCGCGCGCATCGTTGTGCATCACGCGATATCCGAAAAAGACCTGGATCCGGCCGTCGTCCATCCGCACCGGAATCTGGAACCGCATCTCGCGCATGGGCCAGCGCAACATGTCCCGCACAGATTGCTCCAGGCCCATTTGCTCAGCGGCCCGATCAAACTGCTGCTGAGCCATCTCAAAAGGATTCATCTCCGTCGTCATTTCGTGAACTCTCCTTTGCCAATCATGATATGGATTCAAGAAGTGGAGCGCAAACGCTCCAGGTGCGTCAACAACACTTCCCGCGCCTTCTGTGGGTTGGCGCGCCCCTCGGAGGCCGCCATGACCTGCCCCACCCACCACCCCAAAACCGTGGATTTTCCGGCGAGATAATGCGCCACCTGCTCCGGATGCGCCGCGACGACCCGTTCAACCAGCGCCTCCAACAGCGCCTCGTCGGAAAGCTGCAACAATCCCAGTCGCTCACTCGCCGCCTCCGGCGCCTCGCCCGTCTGGAGCATGACCTCCAGGACGGTTTTGGCGGCGGTGCTGCTGAGGCTCCCCGCCTGCCGCAGCTGTTGCAGGCGGACCAGCCGGTCGGGGGTGACCCGGCACTGCGCCAACGGCAGGTCTTGCTCCCTGAGCCAGCGGAAGAGTTCGCCGGTGATCCAGTTGGCGAGGTCCTGCGGCGCCACACTGCCCCCCGCCGCGCTCACGGCCGCCTCGAAGTAAGCCGCGATCTCCGGATCTTCGGCCAGCAAGCGCGCTGCGTCGAGCCGCACCCCGTACGCCGCGGCGAGGCGCTGCGCCCGATCCGCCGGAAGCTCGGGCAACGCCGCCTGCAGCTCGACGACCCAGGCAGGAGCAACGCGCAGCGGCGGCAGGTCGGGGTCAGGGAAGTAGCGGTAATCGTGGGCGTACTCTTTGCCGCGCATGACGAAGGTCGCCCCGCGCGCCTCATCCCATCCCAGCGTCTGTTGCGCAACGCTGCCGCCCGCTTCCCGCACGGCGATCTGTCGGCGGATCTCCGCCTCGACGGCGCGGGTCAGGGCGCGAAACGAGTTGAGGTTCTTGATCTCGGTGCGCGTCCCCAAAGCGGCCTCGCCGACCGGCCGCACGCTGACATTGGCCTCGAAGCGCAAGGCACCCTTTTCCATGTCGCCGGAATTCACGCCGAGCGCCGCCAGCAGGGCGCGCAGGGTCGTCGCATACGCGCGCACCTCCTCCACGGTCCGCAGGTCGGGCGCGCTGACGATTTCCAGCAAGGGAACCCCCGCGCGGTTGAAATCCACCAACGCGCCCCCCTCGCTGTGGATCAGCTTGCCCGTGTCCTCTTCCAAATGCACCCGGCTGATGTGAATGCGCCGCGTCCCAGCGGCGGTCTCGAGCTCCAGATACCCCCCCGTGGCCAGCGGCGCCTCGTACTGCGAAATCTGGTATCCCTTGGGCAGATCCGGGTAGAAGTAGGACTTGCGCGCGAAGACGCTTTCGGACGCCACGGTACAGTGCAGCGCCAGCGCCGTCTGGATGCCCAGCTCGAGCACCCGGCGATTCACGACCGGCAAAGATCCCGGCAACGCCAGGCACACCGGGCAGACGTAGGTGTTGGGCGGCAGATCGCCGGTATCCGCCATCACGGGACAGGCGCAGTACATTTTGCTCCGGCTGTACACCTGAGCATGGACCTCTAACCCGATGACGGCTTCGTAAGACATGAGCCTCAAATTCAAGTCAGGCGCCAGGCCGGGAGCCGTGTCCGCCTCCCGCCGGTGACGGTTAGCCGTGCCGTTGGGCAAAGCGCGCGAGGCGCTCCAACGCGATCTCGATCTTTTCGTAAGCCGTGGCATAAGACATGCGGACATAGCCCGCGCCCGAAGCGCCGAAGGAGCTCCCCGGCACCACGGCGACGTGTTCCTCTTCCAACAATTTCTCGGCGAAGGTGTTGTCATCCATGCCCGTCCGGGTGATGGAAGGGAAGGCGTAGAACGCTCCCTGAGGCTCCACGCAATCCAGCCCCAGCGAATTCAACCCCGTGACGATGAGCTTCCGCCGCCGGTCGTACTCCGCGCGCATCTCCTCGACGAACTGCTCGCCCACCTCCAGCGCCTTCAACGCGGCCCACTGCGACGCGGTGGGAGCGGACATGATGAGGTACTGATGGACCTTGCGCATCGGCTCGATCAACTCGCCTGGCCCGACGATGTACCCCACACGCCAGCCGGTCATCGCATAGGCCTTGGAGAAGCCCTGCAACACCACGGTGCGCTGATACATGCCGGGGAGGCTGGCAAAGCAGGTGTGCTCGACGCCGTAGACCAACCGATCGTAGATTTCATCGGAGATGACGACCAGGTCGTGCTTCTTGGCAAGGGCCGCGATCTCATTGAGCCGCTCGCGGCTGAGGACGGTGCCGGTAGGATTATTGGGCGAGGCGACGAAAAGGCACTTCGTCTTGGGCGTGATGTGAGCCGCGATGTCGGCGGCGGTCACCTGAAAGCCGTCGGCGGCGCTGGTTGGCACCATCACCGGCACGGCCCCCACCATGATCGCCGTCGGCGCATAAGAGACGAAGCACGGCTCGGGGATGATGATCTCATCACCAGCATCGAGCAGCGCGACCATGGCCAGATACAGCGCCTCGGAGACCCCCACCGTGACCAGGATTTCGCTCGCGGGATTGTAGGTCTGCCCGTAACGCCGATCCATGTGCTCGGCGATGGCGCGGCGCAGCTCCATCAAGCCGGAGTTGGAAGTGTAGTGTGTGGCGCCGCGCTGCAACGCCTCCATCCCCGCCTGGATGATCGGCGCCGGCGTGTCAAAGTCCGGCTCCCCAATCCCCAGGCTGATGACGTCCTCCATCGTCGCGGCGATGTCAAAAAAGCGCCGGATCCCCGAAGGGGGAATGCTCTGCACGAGCCGAGACGTAAAATGCTGATAGTTCATGTCCGGTTCTCCTCAAGAAATGCATAATGCGTAATGCGTAATCCGTAATCCGTAAGTGATCTTCTCAGAAAATAGAAGCCGTGCTCAGGTGCTCAGGTGCCCACGTGCCCACGTGCCCACGTGCCCACGTGTCCCCGTTGACCCCACTTCCGGCGCGATCATTCCTCCGTGGAAGAGTCGCCCAGGTTCAGCTTGCGGAAGTAGCCGGTCGTTTTGGTCCACCGTCCCACCAGCGATTCTTCCAGCAACACACCCTCCAGTTCCGCGCCCTCATCCACCACCGTATCGCGCAGAATGCAATGGCGCACTTGCGCTCCTGCATGGACGGAGACGTAAGGCCCGATGACGGAGTTTTCGATCACCGCCTTGGGATGGACGTATACCGGCGGGATCAGGGCCACGCCGGGGCGCAACGCCTCGAAGCTGTTGTCATAGCCGTGTTCCAGCAGATAGCGATGCGTGAGGAAGGTCGTCTCCGGTTTGCCGGTGTCCTGCCACACGCCCACCTCGCGCACACGGAAATTCGCGCCCTGCTGGATCATCCGCGTCACCGCGTCCGCCAGGTAATACTCCCCCTTGGTCTGCTGATGGCTCTCCAGCAGTTCCCCACAAGCGCGCGCCAGCCAGGCGCCATCGGCGAAGTAGTACAGCCCGATGAGGATGTTGTTGTTCTCCAGCGAGTCCGGCTTCTCGATGAGCCGGGTCGCGCGGCCCCCCGCATCGGTCTCGACGACGCCGAAGCGACGGGGATCCGGTTCCCGCTTGGTAAAGATGATCCCGTCAAGCCCTGGCTGGCCGAGATTCCCGAAGTCCACGTCGTCGAAGAGCGTATCCACAAAGAGCATGAAGAGCGGCCCCTGCAGATACTCGCGGGCCAGCCACAACGCATGGGCCTGTCCGAGCAGCTCCCGCTGTTCCACGAAATGCGCCGGAAGGGCATAATTCTGGTGGATGTAATCCTCGACCTGCTGACCCAGCCAACCGGTAATGAAAATATACTCCTCGATGGGCAAGTCACGGAAGCGGTCGAGGATGTGCCCCAAAACAGGCTTCCCTGCCAGCGGAAGCAACGGCTTGGGGCGCGTCCAGGTGTGCGGACGCATACGGGTCCCAAATCCAGCCATAGGAATCACGAGTTTCATGATGCAGCTCCTTCGAAAATAACCTCCGTTAGGCCATTGCCTCACCAAGAGCAATCTGAACCTTGGCCCCGGTGAGCTTCTCCAATTGTCGCGTGTAATAGGCCACTTTGGCATCCTTGTCGCGCTGATTGTAG
>Ga0208825_1001303_pt1 | contig 19321 bp, 13 predicted proteins | sample AD_UKC113_MetaG_FD_184450 | JGI IMG/M metagenome (GOLD analysis project Ga0208825, IMG submission 184450) | Active sludge microbial communities of municipal wastewater-treating anaerobic digesters from Hong Kong - AD_UKC113_MetaG (SPAdes)... | ecosystem: Engineered > Bioreactor > Anaerobic >...
TGAATATCATTGCCGCCGGCGTGATTGGCACTCTGCTTTGCGTGGCTTACTCTGCCACCCGTCCGAAAAAAGGAAGCCTGAGCCAAAAGAGTTAACGCGGGAGACACTTCCAGCGCTTTGCCCGGCAGAGGGCAGTCCGTACGACTGTCCGCTTGAATTTCAATTTACCTCCGGTGAGGGGTCTGACCTCTCACCGGCTTATCACGCTCTTGGAATGTTTGATCCGGCATGGAAAAATCACCCATCATTGAGTTTTCTCATTTCTCCTTTCAATATTACTCGCAGGCGGAGCCGACCCTGCACGATATCAACCTGAAGATTTACCCCGGGGAAAAGATATTAATTGTTGGACCCAGTGGCAGCGGCAAGAGCACCCTCTCTTACTGTCTGAACGGCTTGATCCCCTTTTACTACAAAGGGACCATGCAGGGCAGCCTTAAGATCAAGGGAGTGGAGACCAGCGAGCAGGATATTTTCCACCTCTCCAAAGTGTTGGGCACCGTGCTGCAGGACTCGGATGGACAGTTCGTGGGTCTCACCGTGGCGGAGGATATTGCCTTTGCCATGGAAAATGACTGTGTTCCTTGTGACGAGATGCGTGAACGGGTGGCGCGCGTGGCGAAAATGGTGGATATGGAAGCGCAGATCGGCTCCTCCCCCTATGAGCTTTCCGGCGGGCAAAAACAGCGCACCGCTCTGGCTGGCGTGCTGATTGATGATGTGGACATCCTCCTCTTTGATGAACCCCTTGCCAATCTCGACCCCGCAACGGGCAAAACTGCCATCGAGATCATTGATGATATCCACCGCCAGATGGGGAAAACAATCCTGATCATCGAGCACCGCCTGGAGGATGTGCTGCACTGCGCAGTGGATCGCGTGATTATGATCAACGATGGGCGCATCATCGCCGACATGAACCCGCACGATCTGGTGTGCTCGGATGTGCTGGTGAAGAACGGCATCCGCGAACCGCTCTATGTCACCGCGCTGAAATACGCCGGTGTACACCTCGACCCGGTGATGAAGCCGGGTCACATCTGGAGCCTGGACACCTCCGGCGTTGACGAAGCCCTGCGCGCCTGGAATCGCGCCATCCAACCACCCGCTCCCCCGGTGCAGGCGCCCACCCTGCTCAAAGTTGACGACCTCTCCTTCTCGTACGATGGCGTGCGCCCCACCCTGAGCCACATTCAATTTGAAATCCACGAAGGAGAAATGGTCTCCATCGTGGGCAAGAACGGCGCCGGAAAATCCACCCTCGCCAAGCTGTTATGCGGGTTTGAGAAGGAGGATGCCGGGGCGATTTACTATCACAATGAGAACATCCGCGGCAAATCCATCAAAGAACGGGCGGAATTTATTGGCTATGTGATGCAGAACCCCAATCAGATGATCTCGAAGAACCTCATTTTTGATGAAGTTGCGCTGGGGCTGCGCTTGAGAGGGGTGAATGAGGAGGAGATTCAAACCCGTGTGGAGAAAGTGCTGCAGGTGTGCGGACTGGCGCCCTTCATTGAATGGCCAATCTCTGCGCTCAGTTACGGGCAGAAGAAACGCGTCACCATCGCTTCGATCCTGGTGCTCAATCCGCGCATCCTCATCCTCGATGAGCCCACCGCCGGGCAGGATTACCGCCATTACAGCGATATTATGGAGTTCCTGTGTGAGATCAACAAACTGGGCATCAGCATCATTCTCATCACCCATGACATGCACCTGATGCTGGAATACACCCCGCGCGCAATTGTTCTGGCTGGCGGCGAAAAGATCACGGATACGCAGGCTTCGGTAGTGTTGACGGATCAGGAGGTGATTCGCGCCGCCAACCTGAAGGAAACTTCTCTCTACCGCCTGGCGCAGCTTGCCGGCATCCCGGACGGAACGCAGTTCGTTCAGAATTTCATTGACTACGAACGGGGGCGGACGGCATGAAACTGAAATTGTTTTCGTACAACTACGAGAATACAGTCATTCACCGGCTTTCGGGGCTGACCAAACTCATTTGCTTCCTGCTGCTCACCTTCGCCGTGATGTTTTCCTATGACATCCGCGTCATTTTGGGCATGCTGGTCTTTTCTGTGCTGATCATGCGCGCAGCGAAGATCACCTTCAGCCAGATCAAAACCATGGTCATTTATGTGCTCATCTTCATTGTGATCAACGCCATCATCACCTACCTCTTCGCGCCGGAGCAGGGGGTCATCCTTTATGGCACGCGCCATGTCCTCTTCCAATTCTCCGCGCGCTACACCGTCACTCTTGAGCAGCTACTCTACCAGACCACCAAGTTCTTTAAATATATTTCCGTCATTCCCCTGGGGATCATTTTTCTGCTGACCACCAACCCCAGCGAGTTCGCCTCGTCCGTCAGCCGGGTGGGTGTGCCGTATCAAGCCTCCTTTGCGCTTTCCCTCACCCTGCGCTACTTCCCGGATGTGCAACGCGTGTACCATGACATCAGCCTTGCCCAGCAGGCGCGCGGGCTGGAGCTTTCGGGAAAAGCAAAATTCAGTGACCGTTTTAAAAACTCGCTGCTGATCGTCATCCCGCTTATTTTTTCCACCCTTGAGCGCATCGAGGTGATCACCAACGCCATGGATCTGCGCGGTTTTGGCAAGCTCAAGCGCCGCACCTGGTACAGCAGCGCGAAGTTGACCTGTGAAGATTACCTTGCGCTGGGGGTTTCGCTTGTGCTTGCCGCGATTACCGTGCTGGTTTCGGTATTCGTCAACCACGGGCGATTTTTTAACCCTTTCATTTAGCCTCCCAAACCTTGATTTTTTAGGATTTTCTCCTTTATAATGACTTTTCAAAGGGGTGATGCAATTGCCCCGTGAGATGTCTGCCTGGTTAGAAGATTCTTTGCAGACACAGAACTCATCGAACCGTCCTCCTTGTCCTTCAGGGCGAGCGCGTTCACAAGGTTTTACCGCCTGCCCGGTGACCCAGAGGAGCGTTGGATTCAGAATCAGGAGGTTAATTTGACCAAGACAGTGGTTGCCGCTGCCCTCGGTGAATGTGTGCATGTGGCGGGGGTGATGAACTTCCTCCGCCTCGCCGAAGCCAGCGGCTGGCGCACCGTCTTTCTCGGTCCCGCCGTCCCAGTGGAGGAAGTCCTCCGCGCTGCCCGGCGTGAAGGCGCCGAGCTGGTGGGGGTGTCTTACCGCCTTACCGCTGAAACCGGTGAGCGTCTGCTGGCTGAATTTGCCGAGGCTGCCGACGATCTGCGTGCGCAGGGGGTTCGTTTTTACTTTGGCGGCACCCCGCCAGTTGCCGAGCGAGCCCGCGCGCTGGGGTTCTTCTCTGCGGTCTTTGATGGCAGCGAAGAAGTGGAAGCGGTGCTTGCGTCGCTGCGCGATCAGCCGCTGGAAGGCTTGAAAGAAGAGGCTTATCCCGCCACCACGCTGGAGCGGATCCGCTGGAAAGATCCATACCCTTTGCTGCGTCATCACTTCGGTCTGCCCACCATGGCGGCTACGGTGGAGGGCATTCGCAAGATTGCCGATGCGCGCGTGCTGGATGTGATTTCACTGGGCATTGATCAGGATGCGCAGGAGAATTTCTTCCACCCTGAGCGCCAGAACCCGCGCCGATACGGGGCGGGAGGCGTGCCCGTGCGTTCAGCAGAGGATTACCGGGCGCTTTACGCCGCCAGCCGCAGTGGCAATTACCCACTGCTGCGCACCTATTCCGGCACCGATGATTTCATTCGCCTGGCGGAGGTTTACCTGGAGACCATCCACAATGCCTGGTGCGCCATCCCTCTCTTCTGGTTCAACCAGATGGATGGTCGCGGACCCTGGGATCTGGCGGGATCGATCCACGAGCATCAGCAGGTGATGCGCTGGTACGGAGAGCGCGGCATCCCGGTGGAGCTGAACGAACCTCACCACTGGGGGATGCGTGATGCCCCGGACGCGGTTTGTGTGGTTTCGGCTTATCTGGCTGCTTATAACGCCAAAGCCTTCGGGGTGAAGGATTATATCGCCCAGTTGATGTTCAACAGCCCGCCCGGTTTGAGTGACGCCATGGATCTTGCCAAGATGGCAGCAATGCTGCGCATGATCGCCTCTCTGGAGGACGATCGATTCCACATCTGGCGGCAAACACGCACCGGGCTGCTCAGTTATCCGCTGGAAATATCCGCCGCGCGCGCCCACCTTTCCGCCAGCATCTACCTGCAGATGGCGCTGCGACCGCATATCGTGCATATCGTCGGGCATACCGAGGCAGATCACGCCGCCACAGCGGAAGACGTGATTGAGGCGGCACGCATGGCACGGCGTTCGATTGAAAATGCCCTGCGCGGCTCCCCAGATCTGCTGGCTGACCCTGCTGTGCAGGCGCGCATCGAGGTCTTGCAGCATGAGGCGGAGCTGATCCTTGCCGCCATCCGCGCACTGGCGCAACCCGGCGCCGACCCCCTGACCGACCCGCAGGTGCTGGCGCTGGCGGTGAGCAAAGGCATTCTGGACGCGCCTCAACTGCGTAATAATCCCTTCGCGCCGGGACGGGTGCGAACGACCATTCACAACGGCGCCTGCGTGGCGGTGGATGAGAGAGGTCAGCCGATTGCGGAGGAAAAGCGGCTGCAATCCCTGAACCTTTAATAAAAAGGAGCAATGGAATGAGCAATCATCAGACACGATTTACTGTAATGGGGGCGGGGCATGGCGGCAAAGCCATGGCAGCCCATCTGGGGCTGATGGGATTTGACACCAGCCTCTACAACCGCACCTTTGAACATATTGCCGCCATCCATGAACTGGGCGGCATTGACCTGGTGGGGTACGAAGGGGATAAGCGCGAGTTTGGACGGCTGACCCGGGTCACAAGCAACATCGAGGAAGCGCTCGAAGGTACCGACATGGTCATGGTGGTGGTGCCATCTTCGGCACATGCCGAGCTGGCGAAGGGGATGGCGCCTTACCTGAAGGATGGGCAGATTGTGGTGCTGCACCCGGGGCGAACCTGCGGCGCCATCGAAGTGGCAAAGGTGCTGCGGGAGAATGGCTGCACGGCGGATGTGATTGTGGCTGAAGCGGAAACCTTCATCTACGCCTCCCGGTCAGATGGACCGGCGCAGGCGCGCATCTTTCGCATCAAGGAAGCCGTCCCCATTGCCGCGTTGCCCGCCACGCGCAACAAAGAAGTGCTTGACCGCATCCATGAGGCATACCCGCAGTTCATCGATGGCGGCAACGTGCTGATGACCGGGATGAACAACATGGGCTCGATCTTTCATCCAGCGCTCACACTGCTCAATGCCGGCTGGATCGAGACCACGCATGGCGATTATCAGTTTTATATTGACGGGGTTTCACATTCGGTGGCACGGGTGCTCGAAGTGCTGGATCGCGAACGGGTTACCGTGGGGTCGGCGTTGGGGCTGCGCGCACGGGACGCAATGGAGTGGCTCAAGCTGGCATACGACACCACCGGTGAGGATCTTTACGAAGCGATTCACAATCAAGAAGGCTATTACGGCATTAAAGCCCCCGCCACGCTCAACCACCGCTATATTTTTGAAGATGTGCCCTGCAGCCTGGTGCCCATTGCCTCGCTGGGCAACCGTTTTGGGGTGAACGTGAGGGGCATGAACTCGATCATCACGCTCGCCAACATTGTGCACCGCACCGATTACTGGCGGCGCGGTCGTACCGTGGAGAAGCTCGGCATTCACAACCTGAGTGTGAGTGAACTGACGGCGTATGTTGAGGAAGGTATTCTGGAAGCCTGAGGGGCAAAAAGGAGGGAAGATGGCGGCAATAAAGAAATGTAAAGTCTGTGGGAAACCTTTCAGCGGGGAAGGGGATGTCGGTCCAACCTGTGCGGAACATGCCGGGTTGGTGGGCAGGTATTATCAGGTCGAATCCGGCACCATGGATCCTGACCAGTTTATCTACCTGAAGGAATTATGCGATCTGGCGGAGGATTATGGCAGATCCCGCTACTGGATGGTTAAATTGACCGGAGGGGATGCAGGCATTAACCCCCCGCATTCACCGGAGTTTACCATTCACATCTTCAAGAACAGGAAATGCTGCCGGCGTGAAGCCATCGCCACCATGCGTGAACTGGCGCAGCAAAAACCATGACTCCCTATAAACTGAGTCCTTCCTCGCTCACATTTCTGTGGGATGAATGCCCACGTTGTTTTTACCTGCAGCTGGTGCGCGGCATCAACCGCCCGGCAATGGCATTTCCCAAGATTTTTACCCGGATTGACAGCCTGATGAAAGGGCTTTTTGCCGGCAAGGAGACCTCAGTCCTTGATCCCGCTCTGCCACCGGGGCGGGTGACGCTGCAGGGCAAGCGGGTCACCAGCGAGGTGATCACTTTCCCCGGGGTGCAGGCTGCCGGTTACATTCAGGGGCTGTTTGATTCCATTCTCACCTTTGAGGATGGCAGCTACGCGGTGGTGGATTTCAAAACCTCCAGTCCGTCTATTGAACACATCGGTTTCTATGGTCGGCAGTTGAGCGCCTACGCTTATGCCCTCGAACATTCGGCACCCGGTGGGCTGCACCTGGCGCCGGTCACTCACCTGGGGCTGCTTTATCTTGACCCGGTGGATATTGAGCATGGCGCGAATCATAAACGGATCGTTTACGGCGGCGAAGTGACCTGGCAGGAAGTGCCCAAAGATGAAGAGGCGTTTCTCGCATTCCTGCGCGGCGTGCTGGAAGTGCTGGCACTGCCCGAGCCACCCCCGGCGAAGGAGGGCTGCGCCTTCTGCGCTTACCGTGAGGAAGCCCGCCGTCACGGTTTGTGAGGTTCACCGCAAGCATCCGGGGGTTCAAACGACTCTCTGGAATTGAGAAGAGGGAAGCCGGATTTCAGGGCAACGAAATCCGGTTTTCATTCCTTCATTCCGTTCGCAGAGCAGAGGGGGAGGATGGTTGAATTAAAACCCCGGCATCCAAAGAGAGATGCCGGGGTTTACCAAAGACTGGATTAACTGGACGCTTTACTTGCCCTGCAGCCCGGCAAGCACTTTCTCCGGGTAGGCGGGCAGGTGGCGGATGCGCACACCGGTGGCGTTGGCAATAGCGTTGATCACCGAGACGTGTGAGGAGGTCAGCGGTAATTCACCACAGCCAGCCGCGCCGAAGGGTCCGTCGGGTCGCGGAGTTTCGAAGAATTGCACTTCGATCGTATCCGGGATGTCATTGGCATACGGGACGCCCGCGCCGCGCATATTATCATGCTTGTGGATGTCCTCGAAATCTTCCGAGAGCGCCAGACCGATGCCCTGGGCGATACCGCCATACATCTGACCTTCCACCACCAGCTTGTTGTTGATTGAACCGACATCCGCCATCATGGTCACCTTGTCCACTTTGGTCTTGCCGGTTTGCGTATCCACCGTCACCTCGGACATGAACACGCCGTACATATACGTGCAGAACGGCGCGCCCTGACCTTTATCATCACAGGCTGAAGCCATGGTAGCCGTCCAGCTGCCTGAATATTTGAGCGGTATCTTCTCCGCCACCATTTCATCGTAGGTGCGGTAGCTGCCATCCGGTTTGCGCATGGCTGAAAGGAGCATTTCGCAGCTTACTTTGATGGCGTTTCCGGTCAATACCTGCGAGCGGCTGCCCCCCGCCGGACCGCTGTTGGGGGTGATGGCGGTATCGTTCATCACCAGTTTGATCGCCGAGGGCGCAATTTCAAGTGGCAGCAGCGCGTTATGCGCCGTACCCAGCATGCCGGCATCCGCGCCCTGACCGTGATCTTCCCAGCTGGCGTAAACGATCACGCCGGTGGGGGTCAGTTCAACGGCAGCCTCAGAGGAATCGGTTCCATCCAGACCGCAGCCATAGACGCCTAGTGAAATGCCCACGCCCTTCTTGAATTGAGGGGTGGATTCCTTTTTGGCTTTCTCTTTAGCCGCCACATACTTGGGTCGCAGCGCGTCGAACATCGCCACGAAGGGGGTAACTTCGGGGGTCTGCCCGGTTGGGGTGGTGGCGCCGGGGCGGTAAACGTTCTTATAGCGCAACTCAAATGGATCCATGCCCATTTTTTCCGCCAGCTCATCGATCACGCTTTCAGAGGCGAGGAAGGATTGCGGCGAGCCATAGGCGCGGAACGCTGACCCCCAAACGTGGTTGGTGGCAACGGTGCGCCCGATACTGCGGATGTTGGGAATATTGTAGCCCGCGCCCATGAACTGATTGACGCGCAGGGTGAGCAGATCACCAAACTCGGAGTAGGGACCGTGATCCACTGACCAGTCGCCTTCCATGGCGAGCAGCCTGCCTTCTTTATCTGCGGCAACTTTGATCTTCAGCCACATGGGCGAGCGCTTGCCGGTGTAGCTCATGTGCTGGTGATAGTTGTAGCGCAGGAATACGGGGCGCCCGGTAGCCATGCAGGCAGCGCCGAGCAGGGCTTCATTGGACGGGCTGAACTTGTAACCGAAGGTGGCGCCGGCGGGGTTCTGCACCAGGCGCAGTTTATCCGGCTCCACGCCCAACCCGGGGGCAATCATGGCATGGTGCAGGTGGATGGCGATGGATTTGGAATGGATGGTCAGACGACCCTCGTCATCATAATAGGCGAAACCGACATCCGGTTCCACGGTGAGGTGCGGCTGGCGCTGAAGGTAGTATTCACCCTGTACGGTGTAGGCAGCCTTCTCCATGATCGGACCGGTGTCCTCGCCTTTGACAGTTTTTTGCTCAAAGTAGATGTTGGGCGTTCCGGGATGGATCTCGATGGCGTCCGGTGCCATGGCTTCGGGGGCGCTCATGTAGGCGGGCAGCACTTCCAGCTCCACTTTCACTTTTTTGGCGGCTTCTTCGGCATGGGCTTTTGTATCCGCGCACACAATTGCCAGCACATCACCGTACTGGAAGACTTTAGTGTCATTGAGGATGGGGCGATCCCAGCCATCGCCTTTGTTCGTCGGGAAGGTGATCAAACCGGTAATGCGGTTCTTGCCCTTAACGTCTTTATGGGTGACGACCTTGAAAACGCCGGGCATTTTTTCCGCTTCGGAAGTGTCAATCTTTTTGATGTTGGCATGTGAAACCTCCGCCTGCACCAGTGCCAGTTGCAGCGTATCCGGCGGCAGCTTGAGCCCCAGGTCGCCGCCATAATCCAGCGTACCGGTCACCTTAGCTTCGGCAGAGGGGCGCGGGATGCGGCTGCCCCAAATTTTGCCATCTTTGGGCAGGGTGAAGGTAATGTCTTTGATGGATTTTTCGCCGCGCATGACGGCGGCAGCATCCATCACCGCATTGACGTAGGGGATATAGCCATTGCAGCGGCAGACGTTGTGATGCCGGGTGAACCAATCGCGGATCTGCTGGCGGGTGGGGTTGGGGTTTTCCAGCAGCAGCGCGTAGGAAGAGACCACAAACCCCGGCGTGCAGATGCCACACTGGGCGACGCCGTGGAAGATGAAGGCTTGCTGGATGGGATGCAGTTTACCCGGGCGACCGATGCCTTCCACGGTGAGAACGGTGGATTCGTCCGGTACTTTTTCCATTTTGACCAGGCACGAGAGCGTCAGCTTGTCATTGAGGATCACCGAGCAGGCGCCGCATTGCCCCTCGTCACAACCGTTCTTCACGTCGGTCAGCAGAAGCTGCTCGCGCAGAACATTCATCAACGGCATATTTTTATCCGCAATGATAACGCGACGGACACCGTTGATCCATAAGATCTTTTTATCCATCTTTACCTCCTTATTTAATTTGCGAAAACTGAAGTCAATACTATTATTGTAGCGAAATTTTTAAAAAAGGGAATAGCCTGTCGCGATGGAACGGCTTGCCAGGGTAAGGGATGGCGGGGATCGGGGGGGCTCCTTCTTTATCTTGGCAGCAAAAGAGGATTGCAAGTGCGCACGGGCGGATCCAAGCCCCTGAAGCCAGGCTTTTGGTGCTGTTGGGTTCAAAGGATAAGGCAAAACAAATTTTTCCCCTATTGTGTTTTGATCGGTTACATTTGTATAATCAAAAAGCACCACATTGAAGCCCATTTTTTTAGAAGCACATAGCCGCCGCAGGGGGAGAATTGAATTGCGGATTCCCAACCTCCCGCTAAGGTGGTTCGCGGGAATAAGTGACACGTTCTTGCCAGGAGGGTGGTATGAAACGAATTTTGAATATATTGGTGGTGCTGGTGGTGCTGACGGTTTGGGTTTTCCCCCTGACTGGCGTGCAGGCACAGAGCGGCGCAGAGAATGCCCCCACCACAGGCGCGGAGGGGATTTCTCCTTCAGATTCTGAGCCACAAATTATTTTTCCCCGGAATGAGTCAGTGTTCACCACCACGCCGAAATTCCGCTTCACGCCGGCGGAAGGTGCCACTAAATACCGCATTGATGTCTGGGAAGGCACTGATACCAGCGGTACTCTGCTTTACACCATCAAAGATAGAGGGACTTGCAATGTTGAAGGTACCGCATGCTGGATCAGACCCCCCACGGCATTACGAGCCGGCGTTTACAATGGCTGGGACGGCAATTATTTCTGGCGCATCCGCGCCAAAGTAAATGGTGAATGGCCAACCTTGTGGAGTCAGGTGGGGTTTACAGTCCTTTCACCAGGGTTTAATTCAACCTTTGATCTCAATGCGAAAAAATGGATTCAACTTTCCGGAACCTGGGCGGTGACCGGCACCGGCTATCTTAAAACGAAGGGCATCTACAATACCACCGCCACCATCCTGCAACAAAACATGTTTGGGAACGATCTGGTGTATGAAGTTATGATGAAACGCAAAGTTGAAGCCAGTTCCACCAACCGCCTGCTTTTCATGGGCGATCCGGGTGACAGTTATGTGGATGGCTTCTGGCAAGATGGGTACGTGGTGGATTACACCAATGAAGGAAAATGGAGCCTGTTCGTCTCCTCGGATTACACCAAAACTTACCTTGTGAATGAAGAATTCACCACGGCGATTCAACCCTTTGGCTGGAACAAAGTGACGATCTGGCGCCATAACTCCGAAATCAGCGTATGGATCAATAAGCAATATCTGGGGACTTACAACGATGCAACCTTTTCAACCGGCTATGTGGGCATCGGTGTATTCGAGCTTGACGAAGCTGCTTCGCCACTGCTGGTGGATAATGCCCGGGTCTGGTACTCCACTACAGCTCCTTACCCCGTCTCTCTTTGAAGATTTTCACTGCCGGCGAGAGGAAATTTCAGTTTAGATCTGACTTTCATGATTAGGCAGGGTGGATGGAAGCTTCGGGAAACGGCGATTCACGGGATGTTTTCGTACCAATAAACCATTCCGCGGGATTGCCGCACCTTTGTTTCCAGAGAGGAGGTGCGGAGGAATTCTCATCCGTAATGCGAATTAAACACTTTTAATTTTTTTTCATATTTGCCGCTTAAGGAGAAATTAGAATGAAAAAGCTAGTGCTTGTGATGGGAGCAGTTCTCACTGCCACCCTGCTCGTCATTACCAGTGTTATCCCGGTAATGGCTCAACAGCCTGATCCGGCAGCTACTTGTGCCGGTGGGATGTGCGCTGCGTCAGAGCCCGGCGAACCTCAACGGGTTCAGGTAGGTGGACCGGCTGTGCCGGAAAGTGAAGCTGGTCTGCGCGAGGAAGGAATGGGAGGGGCGGTCATCTACACCGTAAAAGGCGGGTACACCGCTGCGGGGGTTGGACTGCGTAATCGGGGAGCCGGGACGATCCAAATAATGAAAGTACCGGCAGGGGCGCAGGTTTATAAAGCCTTCCTGTACTGGAACATCGTGGATGAAACCCGGCAGGCGCGCCATAAGGCGTTATCCCTGAATGGCAAGCCGGTAACGGGCAGCTTTATCGGCGCAGCTCATTCGCCCTGTTGGACGGAAATGTACGGATCGTCCTATTCTTACCGGGCGGATGTAACCTCGCTGGTAAGGGGGAATGGGAGTTACAAGATCACAGGAGTGGCTTCAGGCATCACCACCGGTGAGGATCCGTGGACAGTCCACCCCGTTCTTCCGCTTGCAGAGGGGGCATCGCTGGTGGTGATTTATACCAAGAGCAGTTATCCCACCACCCGGGTCTATCTCTGGGAAGGCGCGGAATATTCTGATTCCTCGGTCAGCCCTTACATCGTGGTTGGTCCCATTCCAGCCCTTTCCGATCCGGTGGGTCTGGTAAGAACCACCGCCATCGTTGCCGATGGACAAACAAATAGCGAAGGTCCCACCTTGAGTGTGGAGGGCAATCCTGTTTCGGGGTCTAATTTTGCCGGCAGTGATCCAAAGAAGGGAGGAGGATATTTTACTTATGGGAACTTGTGGGATACTGCCACCTACAGCGTAGGCGATATGCTTTATCCGGGGCTTCCTGAAATGGAGATTGGCATCATCGGCAGTAGTGACTGCGCGGTGTGGGTGGCGCAGGTGGTCTCGATCAGTGACGGAACGCTGGATACCGATGGCGACGCGCTGCTGGATGGCTGGGAAGCCAACGGCTGGCAGGGTGTGGACCTTCCGACGATGGGTGCCAGTCCCTTCCATAAAGATATCTTTGTCGAAAATGACTGGATGCCTGGTCACAAACCTTCTGACGCCGTGCTGGAAACGATCCGCCAGTCCTTCGCCGCCGCGCCGGTAAAAAACCCGGATGGCATCAACGGTATTAATCTGCACAGTGACATTGGTCAGGGGGGCGTCTTCAGCGGCGGCAATGAAGTGGCTTATCGCGAAAACTGGGATGCCTTTGGATGTGAATCCGCGGATATCTGGGCTGCTTTTGATGAATACAAATTTAAGAATTTTGCTCCTTCCCGCCTGGATATCTTCCATTACATGATCTGGTCGCACAATCAATGCGCAGACAATAGCTCCAGTGGTCTTGCCAGGGGCATCCCCTCCAGCGATTTCGTGGTTACCCTCGGCTTGTGGCCCGATTATGGCACTGAATTTGTACGGCAGGGTACCTACATGCACGAGCTGGGGCACAACCTGGGATTAACCCATGGTGGCGCAATCGATGATCACGTGAACTATAAACCCAATCACCTCAGCATTATGAATTACTCCTTCCAGGTGGCAGGCGTGTGGCGTGATGGCGCGCGCCGTTGGGATTATCAGCGCGTGATGGTAAATTCCCTGAATGAAAACGCCCTCAATGAAACGCTCGGGCTGCGCAACGGTGCCGCTGTCCTTTCCAACTATGGCACCAGTTATTCCTGTCCGAACGGTTCCTGGCAGACGGATACAACTGCCGCCACCATTGACTGGAACTGCAATGGTCGGGCTACCGATACCAGCGTCTCAGTCAGCATCAATCGAGACGTTGACAAGGGAACCCTCGGTGCGACACAGAACCAGTGGAAAAAGATCATTTATAATGGCGGGTCGATCGGGTTGTCTGGACCAGGCGGAATGTTAAGTGCGGAATCTGTCTTTGAAATTTACCCGTGCATGACCTATGAGGACGCGCATTAGTACTGGGCTGATGTGAAGGATTGTTCTTCCCCCGACCGGGTTGGCAACCCGCTCTTCCCGGTCGGGGAGTCGAGGGCAGCCCCGTGAGGGGGGGAGGATCCTCTTTCGTAATCCAGACAGGCACCCAGGGCAAGGATAAAGAGGGCTGAAGGGCTGGAAATAGCATTCGAAACCTCCGTGCTGCAGCAAAAGGCAAAAATTGAGGGATAAAAAAACGAAAACGGAATTGTATAATACAAATAGTAAATCCCACCAATGACCACACGATAGACAGGATTTCAGTCGCTGCCGCGGGGGAAAGCGGAGTAGATGGCTACCTTCCGCGGGTCCAACCTGACCTGCCCTGGCGAAGTTTGCCAGAGCAGCACGTTCAGGCAGGGAGACCTGCCAGGAGGAAAGCATGAAAAGGACCAAATTTACGTGGACGTTGTTGGTGGTAGGTGTTGTGCTGGCGCTGACGGTGAGCCCGGTGTTCGCCGAAAACACCCTGCCACCGCCGGATCAGAGTAGCGAATCTCCGGCGGGAGAAGAGGGTGGGATCTCCGTGGACGCTTTACCTCTGCCGCGCTCTCCAAACGAGGATAATTTAGTTTATGTAAAAAAACCGGTCTTTGTATTCACCCGCGCCCAAAGCGCGACCAATTATGAGGTGGAAGTATTTAACCTAAACACGTCTACAGTCGTTGGCACCTTTTATGTTCCGACCTCCAGTTGCGATGCCCGTTATTGCCGTTTCACCTCTCCCTTCAAATTGAAACCGGGTAATTATTTTGGAGATACCGGCGTGTACGGCTGGCGGGTGAGAGCCAAAATAATAACCTGGTCAGATTACTCCGACTACAGGGGATTCATCGTGCTTTCACCGGGATTCAATGCCACCTTTGACACCTGGCCTGCCTTTACCAACTGGCAGGTATGGAATGCCGGTTGGACTTACAACGCCGCGACCGGAACCATCCAGTCAGAGGGTTTGACGGGTCATTGGTCGGAGCTGATGCACATCTATTATTTTAAAAATGACTTTGAGTATACGGTGCGCATGAAACGGAAAGTAGAAGCAATCTACCCCAATGCCATTCTCATCTACGGTTATCCCACACCGATCGATACGGATGGCGGTTTTGATGATGGCGTGTATTTTCAATATACCAACGGTGGGGCTTATGGTGTCTGGCAAAATTATAATGGGAGTTATACATGGCTTAAATATTGGACGGCAACGGATGCCATCAAGCCCTACAAGTGGAACGTATTGAAGGTTGTCGCCCAGAGTCCATACATTGACCTGTACCTGAATGATACCTACCTGGGCTGGGTTGAGGTGACGATGCCTGTTGCTGGAGGGTATGTGGGGATAGGGATGGCTAACGGGGGACCTGGCGAACCTTTGCTGGTGGATTATGCGCAAGTGAGCGCTTACTACCTGCAGACCCAAACGGAGCGCGATCCGGCAATGAAGCTTGGAGGGGAGCCCATTCCCGCCACAGAGGAGGAGGTCAGCGGACACCAGTAAAAATTTGGGGGCAGCTTTCCCCCGGGCTAACCATGCCTTGAACACCCGGAATCCAATTCAGGATTCCGGGTGTTGCTGGTTGTCTGGCGGAGGGGGAGAAAGAGGCGCAGGCGGTGCTTTCAGGTTGGAAACCAGGTTGCCCAAATCAAGGACACAAAAAACCGGCAGTTGAAACGGTTTTCTCCTGCTCCGGCAAGCGGATGGTCGATCAAAATTTCGGGTGTAGATGAAATTGCCTTTCCTGCTCATTTCTATATAATTAATTGCGAACAGGTTTTTTGGGTCGTGTTCGGGTCGCAGTACGAAAATTTCAACCAAGGAGTTGAGCCATGAAGAAACTGAAAATGTGTTGGAGCGTGATCGCCGTGATGGCGATACTGGCGTTCACTTTTACCAGCGCCATTGCGGTCTCCCCATCCTCTACCCTCAACGAGGTGGACGATGAGGATGCCGCTATTCTGGGGGAGCTGGCACCGGCTCCGCCGGGGAATGGCTGGCTCCTTCGTCCGCACGAAGTTCCCCTGCCTGCGGGTGCTGCTCTTACCGCCACGCTGGAACCAACGGATCCGTTGCCGGTTTCACCAGCGAATGCTGAGATCCTTACCACTTCGCTGCCGGTATTCCAGTTCACAGCCGCTGAAGGTGCAACCAAATATAAAATGGAGGTTTTCAACCTGTTGACTGGTGTACCGGTGTACACCTTCAAAGGAACCGCCCAATGTGCCGACAGTCTGTGTTCCCTCAAGCCGGTGACCGCCTTGAATTACTACACGATTAAAGAAAAAAGCGGCTTGTATGCCTGGCGGGTGATGGCGAAGGTAAACGGCGCTTGGCAGAGCTCTTATTCCGATTACGCCCAGTTCACCCTGCTCAAACCCGTTGGTTTTTACAGCACCTTCAGCACGGATGACCACAAGTGGTTTAACGTCTCCGGTGTATGGAGCCTTACCACCAGTGGCACGCTGAAAACATCCGGTGAAACGGGTTTCTATTCTTCCGTGGTCAGCAAACACGCCGTGCAGGATGGGTTTGTTTATGAAGTCAAAATGAAACGCAAACTGAGCGCAGACGCGGCAAACCGCATCTACTTTATGGGTTACCCCTATGATAGTGGCAGCCTGCTTCCGGATAAACAGTGGGTGGACGGTTATTACTTTGAATATACCAACGCATCGGCATGGACGTTCGGGAAAACCTATGACGGCAGTTCCGAGGTGATTAAAACCGCCGACTCAATTGCCATTGCGCCTTATGACTGGAACACCCTGACGGTGATGTTCGAGGGGAATACCGTTGATTTGTGGATCAATGGTCAGTCGGTGGCGGTCCTTTCTGTGGATGCTGCCTTCGAAGCCGGTTTTGTCGGCATTGCCATGAATAAAGTGGTGGCGGAAAAATCACCGCTCTCGGTGGATTACGCCAAACTGGAGTACACCACCACCGCGCCGTACCCCATCCCGGATTAAAGCCATCAAACACTCCCTGGAGCAGGCATCTGCCTGCTCTTTTTCTATTCCATAAAGCGGATTGTCATTCCCCGAAAAAAACTGTATGATGAAAATGAAAACCGCTATTCCAAATCCCTGGCAGTTAGCGCATGTTAAGCTACGATAAGGAACCAGCAAGGTCATTGGAACGTTATAGGATAGGATGTCAGATTCATCCGGGAGGAGAAAAATGTTCAAAGCAAAATGGATGTACTCTCTGGTTTTGATCGTGTCGTTGCTCGTGCTCAGTGTCAGCCCGGCGTCTGCGGCAAGCTTTCCGCCCGGGCATACCCCCCCGCTGGGGGATGAGGAACCCCCTCAGATTGACGATTTTACCCCCATGCCAACGGATATAAGCTCACTTGGGCAGATCTCGGTGGACGCGGTTGCAAACCCAAGCCCTATCGCGCCGTATCAGCAATTTGTTTATTCCAGAACCCCCAAATTCTTTTTCAGCCCCAAAACCAATGCCACCCAGTATCATATCTCGGTGGTGGATATTGTTGCCGAGCCGGATAAAGTGGTTTACAACTACTATGGCACCGGCGGCTGCACCAACATCTGCAAACTGCAGCCGGGTATCGCGCTGAAAACGTATCGTTACCAGGCGATTGCAGGCGGTGTGTACCTCTGGTATGTGGAAGCGATGGTGGGTGGCGTGTGGCAAGGGTTCACCACCAGCGCTCCATTCGCAGTCCTTTCGACCGGTTTTAGTTCCACCTTTGATACCAGTACCGATAAATGGCAGTACCTCAGCGGCACCTGGGCGCTTAATGGTACTGGAGCATGGAAAGCCGTCGGACCGTCTACTACCACAATTACAGCGCTGCAAAAGGAAATATTCACCAACGATTACGTCTATGAAGTGCGCATGAAGCGCAAAACAGAAGTAGGCAGCTTGAACCGCATCATCTTTATGGGAACCCCCGATCCCCTTGCTGCCAATAAAACCTGGGATACCGGCTATTATTTTGGGTACGATAATAATGGAACCTGGAGCTTCTGGCGGCGGGATGGGGGATTAAATACAACCTTACTGTATGACAGTGTACCCAGCCCCTATGTCGTCCCGTATGGTTGGAATACTTTGACCGTATGGACGGATTACCCGAACTTTTATCTATGGATCAATGGAGCTTATCTGGGCATGGTGCAAGACGCCACCTACAGAGGGGGTCTGGTAGGAGTAGGGATGTATGAGATCGATGCCGCCGCCTCGTCCTTCCTGGTGGATAGCGCCAGACTCTATTACTCCGCCACCGGACCCTATGAACTCACCGGCGCCCAGTTGGGAGCCCCCTTGAATCGGGTGGTGACTGGCGAAATCGAATAGTCTTTGCTCTTCAGTGCAGGGCAGGCATGCCGCCTGCCCTTTTTTGCTGTGTGGGGGTTAATAGCAGGGCAAGCTGTGAATTGCGCGTAGCCTGTATTGAAATAAAAGGTCAATAAGCGTATGATAAGAGTACTTCATTGCTTTTACATCGCTGAATCTCATCACAGCCGCCAGGAAACAGGGGGTAGTTACTGTTGTCTTTGCGGAAATTGGGCTACCCTGCGCCACGCCAGCGCGGGGAAAGCTATGTTTCTTGCCGGGAGGGCAGAATGAAAATAAAACAGAAAGCTTTTACGTTGTGGGTCGTTTTGTTGATCCTTTCGCTGACCTTTACCTCAGCGGGAGCCACTGGGGAGCTGCCAGGGCGTGGCGGTGAACCGGTCAGTGTGGATGTAATACAGCCCAGTCCAGTTTATCCTTCATCTTCAACCGTTGTGGATACGACGCCGGAATTTCAATTCACCCGCCTGGAAGGCGCCGGTAAATACCAGATTGAGGTGTGGAACACTATTACAGGTTTACTGGTGTACACCTTTAAAGGTCCTGCCAATTGTGACGCCAGTTATTGTTACCTGCAGCCTACCACGGTACTGGGTGTCCGCAAATTAAATAGCACCAACGGAAGATATAAGTGGAAGGTAAGAGCCAAAGTAAGCGGGTTCTGGCAGGATTGGTCTGAGGAAACCGGTTTTGCCATTCTTTCACCGGGGTTCACTCAGAATTTTCAAACCGATAAGACTGGATGGAAAACACTTACCGGTAGCTGGGAATGGGTGCCCGGGCAAATGAAAGGCTCCACGGATGTATCCCGTCCATGGAGCAGTACCTACAACAAGACTTTCACCTGGGATTTCACTTACCAGGTGAAAATGAAACGCTCCGGGAGTCCGGGCTATGCCAGCGGGATCATCTTCTGGGGATACCCGGAAGCTGGTTCCGACGGTCTGTGGAAGGATGGTGTATTTTTTGAGTATAGCGATGATGGCTATTATCGGATTTACCGGACGTTGGATGGGGCAGTTACTTCGCTCGTTGGCTGGACCTCAACGACGGCTGTTGACACCGGTAAATGGAATACGCTTACAGTAGTGGTTCGATTCCCCACCGAGCATTACTTCATAAACGGGATCTACCTGGGATATACCGAGATCTATGTTCCCAACGAGGGGTATTCCGGGATTCATTTTGTCAAAGGGGTATCCACCGATACACTGCTGGTGGATCGGGCAACGCTGGAAACGTTCACAATTTTCCCGGAACAGGCACTTGACCCGGCGATGAAGCTGGATACCCATCCGGTGCAAGTGGAGGAGCTTCCTCCATTGCCCTAGCCGCCATTACGAATAGGGGGATCTCATCAGCCGGGCAGGCGTGTCACCTGCCCGGTGAGTTTGCGTTGCGTGGCGCGATAGTGAAAATTGATGTAAGATGAAGAGAGCCACCATTTCCAACGGGGGTGATGTCCATTCCGCCGAAAGGGATTTCTCATGATTCGACGCCGATTTTGTCTCTTTTCCCTCCTTCTCGCCCTGCTTGCCGGTCTGCTGGCGGCTCCAATGTC
>Ga0208825_1001305_pt1 | contig 19319 bp, 10 predicted proteins | sample AD_UKC113_MetaG_FD_184450 | JGI IMG/M metagenome (GOLD analysis project Ga0208825, IMG submission 184450) | Active sludge microbial communities of municipal wastewater-treating anaerobic digesters from Hong Kong - AD_UKC113_MetaG (SPAdes)... | ecosystem: Engineered > Bioreactor > Anaerobic >...
AAAAAAGAGAGAGCAATGGAATTTTGCTTCGAAGCTACACGGCGGTGGGATCTTATTCGCTGGGGCGATTTTTATAAAAATATGATTAATATGCAGGGATATGTCACTAAGGATGCATGGAGCAACAACTATAAATATGCGGCTAACTACTATCAAGTTTCTCCTGCATATAATTATTATCCAATTCCAGACATTGAAACTTCTGTAAATAAAAAAATAACTAAAAATAATCCTGGTTGGTAAAATTATTAAAAAATAAAATCATGAAATTCAAAATATTATATATAAGTTTACTTTTTGGCTTATTGTTCACTTCTTGCGAAGATAAATTGGAAAGGCCACTGAAATTTGGAGTCAGTGTTGAGCCAGGAGCAAATATTGTTTTTGAAGACACAATAATAACTGCTCCAAAAGGGACTAATGTTGTTTTTAAATTTACTGGAGATCCCGATTTTATTTCCGTAAATATGGAAAGATTTAATCCCACTCGATCACGATTAAATTTTAGCACACAACCTGCATGGGGTACACACATTGAAAATACCTTACAGGTATATTTATACGAATCGACTGATAGTCTGCTTGTTCGTAAATTTAAAACCGATTCTGCAACTGTAGTGAATTGTCAATGGCAAAACATCACTTCTTTATGTAACTTACCCACTACAGCAAATGCAACAAGTAAATCTTCGGTCTCGCTTGATGAATATCGGGGCAAAAAGGTGATTATTGCTTTCCGTTATAAAACAGTATATGCAAACGATTGGCAACCACTGTGGCTTATCAACAATTTGCAGATAAATGATACCGTCATTGCTACTGGCATAGGAGTTTTCACAACAGTAGCAGCTACGATGGGGTTCACGCCATTTGATATTCTGAATCCAACTGCTCCTTATCAATCAGCCGATCTGCCAGGCGTATGGAATTTAAGTAGCACTACTTCAATCAAAATAAAACAGACACCCAAAGATAATCCTTTGAATGATGACTGGTTGATTTCTAAACCGGTAGAAATTATTCGTGGTACAACTACAAAACTTAACCCTATACCTATCAAAAATATTTCTACTAATATTCAAAGCTATGCATATCAATTTAATGAAGTAGGAGAATACTTGCTTACTTTTAAGGCTACAAACGCAAATTATCTTAATAAAGAAAGTACTGAAAAAACAATAAGAATCAATATAACAGAATAAATATAAGAGCATTATTAGCTAACATTTATTTCAGCCTTATAAATAATACGATGATGTGAGAAGGGAACGTTTGTTCACCAAAACAACGGATATAGTTACAGTTTGCTAAACTTGTTTTGCTAAAAAACATCAAGAAAAAAATTCTTTAAGATGAAAAGTATGGGGGATTGTTTTGGTAAAAACAAGCGAAAAACAGACTGTCGCAAAGAGAAGTGTTTTGCTTCCTTAAATTCAATACAAGGTAGTGATTTAAATAAAAAAAGGCACAAGGAATGAATAGTGAGATAATAGTTTGGAATTTCGAGGTGCGAGCGAGTGCAGGGTACACCGCTACCTTGCCGCTGCCGCACACACCGCCGCTGCACAATTGTATCGTGTGGCAAGAGAAAATGACTCATTAGGGACAAAGTGCTGGTAGAAAATTTATTTACGGGGATAATTTTAGTGATCAGGTACGAAATTTTAGTTTAAATTTAGAGTTTTGATTTAATTATGTTGATTGTTGCTGTTTTAAATTATATATTTTTTTCATCTACGTTAAATTTAGCGTATTAAAATAATTTCTTCATGAAAAAGTATTTTTTGATTATAACTTTATTATCATTTATTGCCAAAATACAGGCACAGAGTTTCACTTTTGAAGATGCTTCCGTGCCCGCTGAATGGACACCGGAAAAAGGTACACTTTCACTTTCAAATGAACATTACAAAGAAGGAACTCAGAGCCTTTGCTGGGAAACAAGCGGGAAATCAATATTGAATGTAACTTTTACCAGTTTTTTGGCAAGTACTGACAATAGTGCTTTTATGCAAATTTATTCACCATCACAAAGCAACGATACATTACGGGTTGAATTTATGTATTACAATACAGCCAAAAAGACTGCAAACTTTCTGTGTAATTTTGCAGGATGGAGAGAATTTAATCGGGCTTATACTGAATATGCATCAACCCTTTCGTCAACTATTAGTTCGGTACGTATTACTTACTGTCCCACTGACAATAATACTCGAAAAATTTATTTTGACGATGTAAAGTTTAATTATCCTACTGAATCATCACGTATAATTGGTAGCCAATGGATTTTGGACAAAGACTTTTTCAAGTCAAATAACACCCAATTAGAACTATTTGCTAATCCAGTTGATTTACCTGCTACTGAACCAACTTCACAGGAATTAAATAGTTTAGAGTCATTACGCAACTCTCTAAAGCGTACCCCTACCACAGGAAGTGCTTCGAATGTGATAGCAGCGAAAAATTTTGCCAACAGTCTGAATATTGTAAGAAATCCTGATGGTTCAGTAAAAGGTAATATTATCAACACTTCAGCTTCAGCCCTTACCATTAGCTTTATGTCTGATTTGTTTACAAAAGCTGAGTATTTAGCATCGGCAGCATTGTCAGAAAGTGATCCGGCAACAATGGTGTTATTTCGCAATTTGATTGACCACATGCTTGACCAGGGCATTGCAGAAGGTTGTAATTTTCTTATTTCAACCACCGATTATACCAATGCTCGCACACTACCCGCTCAGTTGCTAAATCTCCTTCCTGCTTGTACAGAAAGTCAACAAATTGAAATCATAAAATTTGCTCGATGGATTTCTTATTATGGAAATATATATCAACCAGAAGCTACTTATTTAAGCAGCCTTAATTCAGATATAATATATCTCTATATACCTCATATTATGGCTGCTGCATTATTTTATCCCGACCAAGCAATTGCCGTTCGTGAATTGAAAGCTTTTAAACGTTTTCTTGAAAGAAACACTGAATATGTACCTGGAGGGAATGATATATTAAAACCTGACGGAACAGGTTTTCATCATAAAACTCACTACAACAATTACATGTATGCTTATAAAACATGGGCTGAATACATGTATTGTTTGAGCGGGACTGAATTTAGAATTTCACCTGAAGCTTACAAACGTTTTCGCAAAGCCATTCTTTCAATTTATAGTATGGCTACATCAGGTACAGGTGATACCCGTAATTATGCCAATTCACTTTGTGGCCGAAATCCTTTTGGTTCTGGTGTGCAACTCCAATTCAATAAAAGTTTATTCGAAAAGCTTATTCAGACAGGTGGTGACTGCCTCGGCACCAATATTGACGAAGAATTAGCCTCTGCCTATAACTATTATTTTAAATCAACAAAATATGCTGTTGAAACAAAAAATTATGATGGATTTTATCAATATAATTACAGCCCCATTGGCGTTTATCGAAGAAATAACTGGGTCGCTACCATGAGAGCACCAACAACTAAATTTTTTGGAGCTGAAATTTACAGTGGAGCCAATCGTTTTGGCCGTTACCAAAGTCATGGTTCTTTAGAAATCATGTATGATGGAAATCTTGCTGCCAGTGGCTATCCTACTAACGGAACAGGAGGAGGTTGGGATTGGAATGTTGTTCCAGGAGCAACTACAGTACATTATACATCATGGCAAGAGATGATGCCAAATAAAAATACTACTGACCGTTTTGATCAGTACACCAAGACAAAAAATTTCGCTGGAGCTCTTTCTTTTGGCGATGGCGGTATATTTGCTTGTGATTTTGATCAGATCGATACATGGGGAAATCAGCGGTTTACGCCTACAAACCTTGTTTTCAAAAAATCTGTTTTTGCTTTTGAAAATATGCTTATCAGTTTGGGAAGCAATATTAGTTCATCTGGATCTTATGATAATTCCATGATTACAGCAACCAATCTGTTTCAGAATATCATATCTTCTTCAAGTGGGAGTATGTTGTTAAATGGAAACACTGTCAGTAACCCTACTTCAATAAGCGTATCCACAGAAACAAACAACTGGTTAATTACACCTCAAGGTACAGGATATTATATTCCAGCAGGAAATGATGTAATTGAAATACGTTATGGTTCACAAACAACACCTAAAGAATCAGGTGCCGATTATTCATCGCCTACTACCACTTCCACAGCAGCCAAAGCTTATCTTAATCATGGCGTAAAGCCTTCAAATAAGAGTTATGCTTTTGTGGTGATACCTGGAACAAACAAAAGCCAAATGGAAACTCTTGCCGATCAAATAACTGCAAATGCGATTTTTCAGATACAAGCTCAAAATAGCACCTTGCATGCCATTACTTACAAACCTTTAAATATTACTGCTTATAGCTTTTTTACTGGAACAAGCAATTTGAATTTTGGTATTGTTAAAGCCTGTACAGACGAAATCTTGCTTATTGATAAAATTGATCCTCAAACGGAACGACATTATTTTGCAGTTTGTGACCCCAACATGAGACCTGAAAATAATACTACTTATAGCTGGTTACCAACTTCAACTCAAACTACACTGACATTAAGAGGTGAATGGAAAATGACAGAACCTGTAGAAAATGTTCAAATAATGGAGCCTGCCAATGGTGAAACTCAAATTATGATTAAAATGAATGAGGGCAATCCAGTATATTTCGGGATAACCACAAAAAGCGACACTACAGCACTAAAACAGGTTGACAAAAATGATTTTTTCCTTTTTACCGGCAATTCAGAAAACATTTATCTTTTTTTTCCAGAAATTAATAAAGGCTTGCGTAACCTCCGAATTTTCTCAGTAGGTGGGCAAATTATTTTCCAGCAAAATATTAGTACATCAGTACAACATGTTACTATTCCTGTAAGACATTTACCACAAGGCGTTTATTTTTGCTCGGTGAATGATGGTGAACAGTCAAAAGTTATTAAATGGATAAAATAAAAAACATAAAAGTGATAAAATATATGATGCGTAATCTATTAAGCATTAGTATAATTGCTCTTGCATTATATGCTTGCAAAGAGAAACCGCAGGAAGAAAAAGATGATATTGCCTCAAATACAATTTCGGTAGCCGATCAGCAAATAAGTTTTCAAGTTAAGCTAATCGAAAAATCAGGAAAAATTTTGAATCCCCGTACAGTGAAAAACGGTTTAGTTCAATATGTTCCGATTGATGACTGGACAAGTGGCTTTTTCCCGGGCACTATGTGGTATATGTATGAACTTACAGGTAATGAAAAATGGAAAAATTACGGTATAAAATACACGGAGCATCTTGATTCGTCTAAATATCTTACTTGGCATCACGATATAGGATTTATTATTAACTGCAGTTATGGAAATGCATACCGCCTTACAAAAAATCCTGCTTATAAAGAGGTGATAATTGAAGCTGCAAAATCGTTGGCCACACGTTTTCGTCCAACTCCTGGCGTATTTCAATCATGGGATGAAGACCGGGGTTGGCAAGCCGAAAAAGGTTGGATGTGTCCTGTCATCATAGACAACATGATGAATTTAGAATTAATGTTTGAAGCAACACGCTTGACAGGTGATTCGTCATTCTATAAAATGGCTGTAAGTCATGCAAATGTGACAATGGCTCATCATTTTCGTGACAATTTTAGTTGTTACCATTTAGTAGATTATGATAAAATTAAGGGTGGTGTACGCAGCAAGTGCACAGCTCAAGGTTATGCAGATGAATCAGCATGGGCTCGTGGACAAGCATGGGCAATATATGGCTATACTGTTTGCTACCGTGAAACAGGCGATCGGCGATACTTAGAACTTGCTAAAAAAATTTATAATTTTATTTTTAAAAATAAAAATCTGCCTGCTGACCTTGTACCTTATTGGGATTTTGATGCTCCCAATATTCCAAATGAACCACGAGATGCTTCAAGTGCAGCAATTATTGCATCAGCCCTTTACGAACTAAGCACTTATGGAAAACCTGAATATAAAGAAACAGCCGATAAAATTATTCATTCACTTGCAAGTCAATCATATTTGGCATTAACAGGTACCAATGGAAATTTTTTGTTGATGCACTCCGTAGGAAGTATTCCCCATCAACAGGAAATTGATGTGCCACTCAATTATGCAGACTATTATTTTTTAGAAGCTCTTACAAGAAAACTTAAACTTGAAAAAAAATTAAATTAATAAATTTATACATCATAAATATATAAATTTGCTATTCATTAATATCAAATATTTAAAATAAACAAATCCTATGAAAAATTTATTTTTTACTTTTACGCTGTTAACTTCATTAAGTTTGTCAGCACAAAATTTAGTTAATAATGGAGATTTTTCTCAAGAAGTAAATGAAATTGTAACAAATCCTTCCGAAGCTATACCAGCTAAATGGTTTATTTTGAATAACGAAGAAAAAGGTATAAGTAATATTTCATACGTTCATGATGAGAATCAGTCTTATAATGGATGCATGCAAATAGATAATGCTGAAGGAGAAGGTAACATAGCATGGTATAAAGTATTGGTAGGACAACGATTAAAAAATGCAGGTATCGAAAAGGGCATTTATCGTTTATCATTTGAAGCAAAAGCAATCAGCAATGAAGCTAAAGTTAATGTGTATATTAAAAAAACAATAGAAAAAGAAGGGAAAGACCCTTTAACTAACAAAAATTTTACTACTTTCTTCGTTCGAGATGCTTATGACATCAATAATGATGCTCAAATGAATCAGTCAGGAGCAGCTTATAATTACAAAGTAGGTCCAAAATGGAAAAAAGTATATGTTGACTTTAATACTGCAAAAGTGATAAATAATTATAATAGCAAAAAAGCCATTAAAGGACTTGCTGTCACTGATTCGGACGAATCAATCTTAAACGATTGCTACATTGCTATTCAATGTCTAAATAAAGGAGAAAGCGTTCGTATTGATAACGTTAAATTCGAAAAAATTAACTAATGAAAAACTTAATACCGTAATTGTATCAAGTTTTAAATTTTTACATAAAAGGTTAAAAAAATTCATAAATATTTTATTAGCAGTAGTATTATTTATTTCAACGAATTATTTGTACCATCATAAAATAAAAATGCAGTTAAACATCATAGATTTAATTATATAAAAATGAGAAGGTTTTATTTTTTTGTTTTAATGGGTGTGGAAATATGCTGTTTTAGCCACGCCCATAATTTTGAAGTTACAGCAATACCCTCAACCATTAGTGTGGATGATGGAAAGAGTATCCTTTCTTTAAGTAAAGAATATTTTAAAGATGGAGAACAATCGCTATGTTGGAATTGGCAACAAAATAATGCCATACTTAAATTTTCAGATGCTGATATAAAAAATATTGTTAATTCATTTGCAAACAGAAGTGGAATTAAACTTTGGATTTATAATGAGACACCTCAAAATCAACCACTTGTATTTAATTTTAAGGATGAGGAAGGACAAATACAATATACTTTTAATTTCTACTTAAATTATACAGGTTGGCGAGCATGCTGGATAGCATACAAAGATATGTGGACAGTCGATGGAGGTAATACGACAAAAAAATACGTCACAACCATGGAAATAGTTTCTCCACAAGGAGTTAATAATGGTAAACTTTGGCTTGACAGGTTGGAATATTCAAAAAATGTAGATGTCCGCACAGCACCAGATGCTCAAATACCTGAAAACAACAGACATTTAAACAGGGAAATATGGCATTGGGGATTATTACATAAGTGGGAACAAGCAAAATACGATATTCCATTGCCCGATAATATTACCACAACGGAGAAAGATGAATTGAATAAAATTTATAATAACATTAAAAACCTACTCAAAAAAAAGACATTATCCAGCAGTGAAAAATCTCAATTGACATCATTATTAACCACATTTTCTATCTCAGATGATGGGAAAAAAGGTGCTCCTTTGATGCAAAACGACAACTGTAAGCCAGGCGATGTGTCTTATGCCCAACTGAACCAACTATTAGATTTATTATCCAGAGGTTGGTATATCGACAGAGATGTTACCTGCAAAACAAATTTTGTAAAAGCTATTCGTTATATGCTCAATCAAGGTTTTGCCTACGAAAGCGGCATGGGTACAAATCATCATTACGGATACAACATTCGGGATATTTTTGGAGCAATCTGGTGGATGGAAGATGTTTTAAAAGAAAATAATTTATGGGAAGAGACTCATAAAACAATTACTTACTGGAGCGGACTTCAAGAAACTCGATTACCTTACAACAAACCAAGAGATGAAATTACCGATTCTTGGAATACTCTGATCTTGCCAAGATTAGCTTGTGTAATGATGATGGATACAGAAGCTGAACGTTTACGAGCTATGCGTGCCTTATCACGTTGGTTGAATGGTTCGTTGTTTTTTACTCCGGGAACCATCGGAGGTATTAAAATAGATGGCACATCATTTCATCATGGCGGACATTATCCAGCTTATTCAGTACCCGGATTCGCATCTATCGGCAAATATTTAAGTTGCGTAAATGGCACTCAATATACTTTGGATGAAAATGCTTTCCATGTGTTTAAATTTGCTCTATTATCCACTTCAAAACAAACAAATTTACGTGATTGGGGAATTGGGATATGTGGACGTCACCCTTTTAATGGAACAATTAGCAAAGCTGGAGTAAATGCATTTGCTTACGCAGCATTGTCAAAAAATCCTGTCGACATAGAATTAGCAAGCGAATATTTACGCCTTTTGGAAGGATTATCTATTTCTTCGGAAGAAACAACCTTAATGAATTCGTTCAAAAAGGCAGGTATCACGAAAGCTGAATATCCACAAGGATTTTATAACTATAATTACGCCTGCCTCGGCGTTTATAGATACAACGAAAAAATGGTCTGCTTAAAAGGTTTTACAAAAAATATATGGGGAGCTGAAATTTATTCTCAAAATAACAGGTATGGCAGATATCAAAGTTATGGCTCTATTCAAATTATTGGCACACGCTCTCCCAATCCTATAAATAATGGATACCCCATTACTGAAGAAAGTAGCCGTTTTGTAGAACCAGGATGGGACTGGAATAGAAATCCAGGAACTACTACCATTCATTTGCCTTTTAACCTGCTTAATTCACCAACGGATGGAAGCGGAAGTGAAGATATGTACCGTCAATTGGAATCTTTTGCTGGTTCAAGTAGTTTGTTAAATGGTAAATATGGAATGTTTGCCATGAAAATATCAGAACCAGATCGACCAAATTTCACTCCATCTTTCAAATCCTATAAATCGGCTTTTTGTATAGACAATAAAATAATATGTCTGGGGTCAAATATTTCAAATGATAATTTTTCTTACGAAACAGAAACTACCTTATTCCAACAAAATTTGCTTTCTGAATCTGAAGCAGTAGAATATAACGGCACAAAAATAACTCAATTCCCATTCAAAGAAAATTATGAAAATAAGCAACAATCGACTTTAATAAAAGATTTAACTGGTTATTATTACTATATCCCAGCAGGTCAGTCTTTTATTATTCAAAAACAAAATCAGGATTCTTATGATAACAAATATATGAAAAGTACGAATGGCTCTTTTGCTACAGCCTACTTCCAACATGGCTTTGCTCCCAAAAAATCAACCTATGAATATATGATAGTTATGGACCCGGTCGAAAAACAATTGTCAGATTTAAAATCAGACATTACAGATTATCAAGTTTTACAAAAAGATACCATAGCTCACATTATCAAAGACCTGAAAAATCAAGTTAACGGATATGCTATATTTGAAAATTACACATCAGACAAAGATGAATATCTGCTTCAAAGCGATAAAGAAATAATGATATTGCTAAAAGCAGAAAATGATGTTGTTAATTTTAGTGTTTGTTATCCAGATATAAATATCGGTACGTATACCTATACAAGTTCCACAGAAAGTCAACCGATAACAAAAAATATTCTTATTCGTGGAAAATATGAATTAATTGAAAACAATTCGGCTATAACCTTGAGTCAAAACGGGAATAACACCCTTTTAAATGTTACGCTTCAACATGGAATTCCAGTTGAATTTAGTTTGCAAAAAATTAAGGAAAATGCTAATAATAACGTTCAGACCGACGGTGTAAAAATATATTCTATGAACAACAACATAATTGTTGATTCAAATTTAAACGGTATTATAAACATTTATGACACATCAGGAAAATTATTGTTGAAAAATCATAAAATACAAAGATTACAATCAGTCCCTATTTCTCAAAGTAATTTAATTATACAATTTATCACTCAAAACAAACAATATGTTCAAAAAGTTTTATGTAGTTTAAATTGATTATTAGACTTTTATAAATTACCATATTATTTTACATTAACAATATCAGAATAAAATGAAAAAAATCATCACTTTTCTATCTGCAGGATTAATAGCAACAGGAGGATTTGCCCGTCAAGATTCCAAGCCCAATATTGTACTGATTTATGCCGATGATTTAGGTTTTGGCGATTTATCATGTTATGGAGCAACACGCGTTCAAACTCCAAATACGGATGCTTTAGCAAATAATGGTATCCGTTTCTTAAACGCCCATTCGGCTGCAGCTACCAGCACACCTTCACGTTATGGCTTATTTACAGGTGAATATCCATGGAGAAGAAAAGGGACAGGAATAGCAGCAGGCGATGCAGCTTTAATCATAAAGCCCGAACGTTATACATTACCAAAAATGCTAAAAGAGGCCGGATATACTACTGGAGCAGTAGGTAAATGGCATTTGGGGTTGGGAAATGAAACAGGCAAACAAGATTGGAATGGAACAATTGCTCCAGGTCCTCGCGAAATCGGCTTCGATTATTCTTATATAATGGCAGCAACTGCTGATCGAGTACCCTGCGTATTTGTTGAAAACCAACGAGTTACAAATCTTGATGCAAAAGACCCAATTTATGTAAGCTATACAAAGAATTTTCCTGGAGAACCGACAGGCAAGGATAATCCTGAACTGCTAACTAAACTGAAACCCAGTCACGGCCACGATATGAGTATTGTAAATGGCATTTCGCGAATAGGATACATGAAAGGTGGAAAATCAGCATTATGGACAGACGAAAACATAGCCGACAGCATTACAGCTCATGCTGTAAAATTTATTGAAAAAAACAAGCAAAAGCCCTTTTTTCTATATTTTGGAACCAATGATGTACATGTGCCTCGTTATCCTCACCCACGCTTTTGGGGAAAAACCGATATGGGACTTCGAGGTGATGCTATTGCTCAATTCGACTGGGCAGTAGGTGAAATTATTAAAGCACTTGAAAAAGCTGGTATCCGTGAAAATACATTAATTATTATTTCAAGTGATAATGGTCCAGTAGTAGATGACGGTTATGCCGATCAATCAGTAGAAAAATTAAAGAATCATAAACCATGGGGACCATTTCGAGGAGGAAAATACAGTAGCTTTGAAGCAGGTACTCGTGTACCATTTATCATTAACTGGAAAGGAAAAATTAATGCAAAAGAATCGGCAGCTCTTGTCTCACAAATTGATATGCTGGCAACCTTAGCAAAATTTGTAGGAGTAGACATCTCTTCGAAAGGTGTTCTTGACAGTAAAGACCAACTCCAAACATGGTTGGGGTTGAATGAAAAAGGACGCAATTATCTTATTGGTGCCGCAAGTTCATTGACTGTGCTGACAAGGACATGGAAATATATCGAACCAAATAATGGTGCTGCCTACAACCCTTTTACTAACACAGAACTTGGAAACGATACTTGTGACCAGCTTTATAATATAATTTTCGACAGAGGAGAATATGATAATGTTGCTGATAAAAACCCCTTGATCGTACGATTTCTAAAAGAAATACTTGAAGAAGAAAAATCTAAAGGAATTGGCTTGGAATTATAAATACTTTAACCTACCCTCAATTATATGAAAAAATTATTATTATTTATAACAATTTTTAGTGTGTTATTTTGTCAAGGAAAAAATCAAAACAAATTTATCGATAAAAACATAAAGTTTGCTGAAAAACAATATGCCTTACAAACAACAATTATTGAAAAATCAGATAAACTACTTTATCCTCATTCTTTTATCAATGGGAAAGTTCGCTATGTTCAACCAGGTGATTGGACTTCAGGCTTTTTTCCAGGCAATTTGTGGTATTTATATGAATTGACCGACAATGAAAAATGGAAATTATTAGGAGAAAAATATACACAAGGTTTAGAGCCTGTCAAATATTTGACCAACCATCACGATATAGGATTTATTATTGGATGCAGTTTTGGTAATGGTCTACGTCTCACCAACAATCAAATTTATAAAGATGTTATCATTCAAGCGGCAAAATCTCTTTCAACACGTTTCAGGCCTGCTGCTGGCATTATTCAATCGTGGAATATAAACAGTGGATGGCAGGCTGAGCGAGGATGGCAATGTCCTGTTATCATCGATAATATGATGAATCTCGAATTACTTTTTAAAGCGACTGAGTTATCAGGCGATTCATCTTTTTACAAAATAGCTGTTTCTCACGCCGATAAAACCATCGAAAATCATTTTCGGCCTGATTACAGTACCTGGCATGTTGTAGATTATGATTTGAAAAGCGGAGCAGCAAGAAGCAAACAAACAGCTCAGGGTTATTCGGATAATTCAACATGGGCACGTGGTCAAGCCTGGGCAATTTATGGTTTTACTGTTTGCTATCGTGAAACTAAAAATCTTCAATATCTGAAACAAGCTGAAAAAGCTTTTGAATTCGTAGTCCATCATCCCAATTTCCCTAAAGACGGCGTCCCCTATTGGGATTTCAACGCTCCCGATATTCCTGATGCTTTGCGTGATGCTTCAGCGGCTGCAATTATGGCATCAGCCTTATATGAACTGTCAATACACACTCAAAATGAGTATTATAAAAAATGGGCAGATAAGCTAATGCACAGCCTGGCAAGTTCAAAATATCGAAATGGACTGGGTGAAAATGGAAATTTTCTGTTGAAACATTGCGTAGGAAGTATTCCACATGGATCTGAAATAGATGTACCCCTTATTTATGCTGATTATTATTTTTTAGAAGCATTGACCAGAAAAAGATATGTTGAAAAAAGTCTTTATTTTCGTTGAATTTTCAAGAATTTTATGATACGATAAAATAGACAAAAACTTGCAAAGGTGATTGAATAAATTTAATCATTTAATAAGTAATAGCAACAAATTAAATTACAGAAAAATCTTTTTACTATGAATTTGAATAACGTTTTAATACAAATGTCTTACGTAGGAATAAGTATTATTCCTATCCTTCAGTGTCACGGTCAAAACGAATCCCTTTCTAAGCCAAATATAATTTATGTTTTCCCAGATCAAATGCGTAATTGTGCAATGGAATTCTGGAGCAACAAAAATTTTTCAAAATCCATTAATTTTAAAGCCGATCCAGTTAAAACGCCCAATTTAAATCGTTTTGCAAAAGAATCGGTTGTATTCACCTCTGCCATGAGTAATTGCCCCTTAAGCAGCCCTCACAGAGGGTCTCTTTTTACCGGCATGTACCCCAATAAAAGTGGCGTTATGCTTAATTGTAACTCCAATCGTCCAATAAGTTCACTTAGAGAGGATGTGATTACTATTAGTGATGTTTTACACCAAAATGGCTACGAATGTGCATATATTGGTAAATATCACATGGATTATCCAACACCGAATGACCCTCAGAATCCGGGACATTATGTAGAAAATACTGATCCTGTGTGGGATGCCTATACTCCACCTGAAAAAAGACATGGATTTAATTTTTGGTATTCTTACGGCACGTTTGACGATCATAAACATCCCCATTATTGGGATACGGAAGGCAAAAGACATGATATTCTTGAATATTCGCCTAAACATGAAGCAGATGTAGCAATTGCCTATTTAGAAAATAAAAATAATATACGGGATACAAAAAAACCTTTTTATCTGGTAGTAGCAATGAATCCGCCACATTCACCCTATTATTCAATAAATGATTGTATGGAAGAAGATTATCAATTATATAAAGATAAACCATTAAGGGAATTGCTCATTCGTCCTAATGTTGATCTGTCAATGGCAAAAGCAAAATGTGCTCCTTTCTATTTTGCACACGTAACTGGAGTTGACAGAGAATTTGGAAGAATATTGGAAACACTAAAAAAACTGGACTTAGAAAAAAATACAATTGTCGTATTTTCCTCTGATCATGGAGAAACGATGTGCAGTCAGGGTACAGAAGACCCAAAAAATTCACCCTATATCGAAGCAATGAATGTCCCGTTCCTTATTCGTTATCCAGAAAAATTAGTTCCACGCACCGTAAATTATCTGCTTTCTTCGCCGGATATTATGCCTACGTTGTTGGGATTAAGTGGATTCAAAAAACAAATTCCACAAGATGTGCAAGGATATGATTTTTCAACAACTCTTTTGACTAATAAAGCAAAAAAATATATTCCCAAAAGTGTTTTATACATTAAAAACAATGAAGGAAATAAAAATGCAGAGGGTAAAACAATTTCTTATTTCCCTGTTTCTCGTGGAATCAAAACTTCAGAATATACGCTTGTTTTAACAATTAAAAAAACAAAAAAATTAGATAACATCTTGTTTTTTTATGACAAAAAAGACCCATATCAAATGAAAAACCTTAATTTAGATGATTTCCCAAAAGAAAAAAAGAAATTACTAACAGAACTTGCATTTTTGTTAAAACAAGCAGATGACCCTTGGTATAAAGAGAAAATTTTGAAAGACCTTATTCCATATTAAAAAAGATATAACCTATTTATTTTATTATATTGTAAAAAACAGATTGCTTAAAATGAAAAAATATTCGTCAATTCTTGTTGGTATATTATTTTTAAATATGAGCTTAACAGCCCAACAAAAGAATAACTGTCCACTTATTCCTTTCCCTCAAAGCATTGAAAAAGTTAAAGCTGTTTTTGAATTAACAGATAAAACAAGCATAATTTATGAAGAGGAGCTCGCAGAAGAAGCATATTTTTTGCAAAAAGAATTATTAAATCATAATAGCATAGCTGTATCAGTTGGGGAAAATAAAAGTTCAGCGTTATCTCAAAATCAAATAGTAATAAAATTTTTACCTAAAAAGAAAAAAAACACACTTATTCGCCAAGAATTTTATTCTTTGAAAATGAACAACAAAGAAGTAATAATAGAAGCTGAAACACACAAAGGAATTTTTTATGGAATAATTTCTTTTATTCAATTAGCAAGATTGGCTGAAAAGAATAAAAATAATATGATTCAGCTTGAATGTTGGAACATAGAAGATGAACCTGTTTATGCATGGCGAGGTTTGATGTTAGATGAGTCGCGTCATTTTTTCGGGAAAGAGAAAGTAAAGCAGTTACTCGATTGGATGGCAATGTATAAATTGAATCGTTTTCATTGGCATCTGACGGATACTCCGGGATGGAGAATCGAAATTAAGGGTTATCCAAAATTGGCCTATATAGGAGGTATAGGAAATAATACACAACCTTACATGAAAGCCGAATTCTATACGCAAGAAGAAATCAAAGAAATAATCCAATATGCAAAAGAAAGAAATATTGAAGTTATACCTGAAATAGATATGCCTGGTCATGCTGCTGCAGCCAACAGGGCTTATCCTGAGTTCAGTGGAGGCGGTTCTGAACGTTATCCCGATTTTACCTTCAATCCAGGCAAGGACAGTGTATATACTTTTTTAACCCATGTCTTGAAAGAGGTAGATGCCTTGTTCCCTTCGCAAATTATTCATTTGGGAGGAGATGAGGTGCATTTTGGGAATGAAAACTGGAAATCGGATAAAAATGTACAAGCATTGATGGAAAAAGAAAATCTCACTGAATTGAAAGAGGTTGAAAATTATTTTCTCAAAAGAATGGCAGATTCTGTAATGGCTATGAACAATAAGATTGCTGCTTGGGATGAAGTAGCAGAATCAAATCTCCCTACCGATAAAACTATTGTTTTTTTCTGGAGACACGATAAACCGTCTCAGCTTCAAAAAGCGGTTGATAAAGGATTTCCTGTGGTTTTATGTCCAAGAATTCCTTTATATTTTGATTTTATCCAAGATGCATCGCATAAACAGGGTCGTACTTGGAATGGAGATTTTAGCTCTATAGATAAAGTTTATGCATTTAATCATAAAAACATTCCTGTAATATACCCTCAACATTCAAATATATTAGGTATCCAGGCAAATATTTGGACAGAAATGATTGCTACCCAACAACGTCTTGATTTTATGTCGTTTCCACGTATTGCAGCGTTGGCAGAAGCAGCATGGACAGAAGATAGAAATAAAAATTTTGATAATTTTAATACCCGTTTAAAAGAACATCTGAAACTTTATCAAAAAAACAATATTTATTATTACGATCCCTTTTCATCTCAAAATACTTGTGAACCTGTAAGATAATTTTTTACAGCATAGAACAGCTTCGTTGTGTTTGAATAGATTTTTAATTTTACAATATAATATTAAATCACTACTTATCAAAAATATAAACATGAAAAAAGGAAAAATTTTAGTCATTTATATTTTAAGCGGAATATTATTGCATGCGGTTTACGCTCAGGATGTTCCAAAAATTCCAGGCAAATATATTCCTAAGAATAAAAAAATTTACAAAAAAGGTTGGATCGATTTCAATAAAAATGGCAAAATGGATGTTTATGAAAATCCCAAAGCCGATATAAATGACCGTATTGAAAATTTATTAAGTCAAATGACGGTGGAAGAAAAGACCTGTCAAATGGTTACTTTGTACGGTTACAAGCGTGTTTTGCCAGATGACCTTCCAACTCCGGAATGGAAAAACAAACTTTGGAAAGATGGCATGGGAGCTATTGATGAACATTTAAACGGTTTTCAGCAATGGGGTCTTCCTCCTTCGGATAATCCTTATGTATGGCCGGCTTCTCGTCATGCCTGGGCATTGAATGAAGTACAGCGTTTTTTTATAGAGGAAACCCGTTTAGGAATTCCTGTTGATTTCACCAATGAAGGAATTCGCGGAGTAGAAAGTTACAAGGCTACTAACTTTCCTACACAATTGGGCTTAGGGCATACATGGAATAGGGCGTTGATTGAAAAAGTTGGGTATATTACGGGTAGAGAAGCAAGATTACTCGGGTATACCAATATTTATGCTCCTATTTTAGATGTCGGCCGCGACCAACGTTGGGGAAGATATGAGGAGGTTTATGGTGAAAGTCCTTTTTTGGTTGCCGAATTGGGAATCCGGATGGTAAAGGGTATGCAGCGCGATTATCAAGTTGCCTCCACCGGCAAACATTTCATAGCTTATAGCAACAATAAAGGCGCACGAGAAGGAATGGCACGTGTCGATCCACAAATGTCTCCCAGGGAATTGGAATATATACACGCATATCCTTGGACGCGGGTCATACCGGAAGGTGGAATGTTAGGGGTAATGTGTTCGTATAACGATTATGACGGTTTTCCCATTCAGGGTAGTTATTATTGGTTGATGCAACGTTTGAGAAAACAGATGGGATTTAAGGGATATACCGTATCCGATAGTGACGCCATTGAATACCTTTTCTCGAAACATAATACGGCAAAAGATATGAAGGATGCCGTATATGAAGCTGTCATGGCGGGATTGAATGTACGCTGTACGTTTCGGTCTCCGGATTCGTTTGTGCTGCCGTTGCGTGAACTTGTGAATGAAGGAGCTATCCCGATGGATGTAATCGATGACAGGGTACGGGATATTTTGCGGGTGAAATTTTTAGTAGGGTTGTTTGATCATCCTTATCAAGAAGATTTAGCTGCAGCAGATTCCGAAGTCAATAGTTTGGAAAACCAAGCAGTTGCTCTGCAGGCTTCGCGCGAATCGTTGGTTCTTTTGAAAAATAAGGACAAGCTGCTTCCTCTCGATATAAAACAGATAAAAAATATTGCAGTATCGGGACCTAATGCCGATGACGTTTCGTATGCATTGACACATTACGGTCCATTGGCTGTAGATGTGGTTTCTGTGTTGGAAGGCATAAAAAATAAAGTGGGAAATGAGGTAAACGTTTTTTATTCTAAAGGATGTGATATTGTGGATGAGCATTGGCCGGATTCGGAAATCATTGAATATCCTTTAACCGAAGATGAACAAAACGAAATTGATAAAGCCGTTGTCGATGCCAAAAAAAGTGATATAGCCATTGTTGTGTTGGGCGAAAATTCAAGGACTTCCGGAGAAAACAGATCTCGCACGTCGTTGGATTTGCCGGGACGGCAATTGCAATTGTTAAAGGCAATTTATGAAACCGGTAAACCGGTAATATTGATTCTCATTAATGGACGTCCGTTATCCATTAATTGGGCCGATCGCAACATTCCTGCCATTATCGAAGCGTGGTATCCCGGATCTCAAGGAGGAACCGCCATAGCTGACGTATTATTCGGAGACTATAATCCCGGAGGGAAACTTACCGTTACTTTCCCTAAAACAGTCGGACAAATTCCTTTTAATTTTCCTGCTAAACCTTTTTCACAAGTTGATGCCGGAAAGGTTATGGGATTAAAAGGGGATATGGCAGGTATTAATGGCGCTCTGTATCCTTTTGGCTACGGATTAAGTTATACGAGTTTCGAATATTCCGATTTGACACTGTCGTCTAATGAAATTACAGATAAAGAAAATTTGACGGTTAGCTGTAAGGTGAAGAATGTGGGTAAATATGCCGGAGATGAAATTGTTCAACTTTATTTTCGCGATTTGGTTAGTTCGGTAACAACGTATGAAAAAAATTTGGTCGGATTTGAAAGGATATATCTTCTGCCCGGAGAAGAGAAAGAAGTTACCTTTGTGATTCAACCTCGCGATTTGCAACTTTATAATATCGATGAAGAATGGGTCGTTGAACCCGGTGATTTTAGAGTAATGGTAGGGGCATCTTCAGAGGATATCCGTCTAAAAGATATTTTTACTGTGGTGGAAAATGGGAAAACAACAAGTAAAAACATGCAAAAGAGCGAAGAGCTTCGTGTAATATCTACTCCGTTTCCTTCTGGAGCCAAGAATGTTATCGACAATGACCTTTCTACTTATTGGGAAGGAAAGAAGAATGATTGTTTAACCTTTCCTATAAACTCTCAAGAGGCAATTGATCATATCGATATTGTTTGGCATGAAGGAACCGACTTGAATTCGACTTTTGAAATTCAGCTTTCAAGTGGCGGTGGACAATTTTTGACGGTTTATAAAGGTAAACCAAGTAGGATAAATGTTCCGGAAAAATATATTTTTAGAGAATCGATGGCC
>Ga0208825_1001309_pt1 | contig 19285 bp, 23 predicted proteins | sample AD_UKC113_MetaG_FD_184450 | JGI IMG/M metagenome (GOLD analysis project Ga0208825, IMG submission 184450) | Active sludge microbial communities of municipal wastewater-treating anaerobic digesters from Hong Kong - AD_UKC113_MetaG (SPAdes)... | ecosystem: Engineered > Bioreactor > Anaerobic >...
AATAAAATAGGCAAATTGACGGAAGTACTAGAGTCTAACGAGGACGATTACCGCCCACGCTCCCCACAGGCACATCAAAACATTAACAGTTAATACATAACATTATGGCAGAACAATTAAATTACGAGAAAGTATTAAACAGAATGATACAACGATGGGCTAATAAAAATCCTGAAATGATAAAAGATATTCAAGAAATATCTGATAAAATTGTATTATTTAATATGAAATGGGGAATGAACGCTAAAGTAAATGATTTCATGTCACCAGAAGAACCTTTATAAGCAAAAACAACATTAACAGTTAATAAAGTAATTATGAACCCTAACGCACACGAACGATCAACAGAATATACTCACGAACTAAACCCTAATCAAAAACGATATGATTGGGCATATTACAATGCACTATTACCACATATCACAGGTAATGTACTAGATATTGGAGCAGGTGCAGGTATGTTTGTAAAAGAGTATTCTAAAAAAGAAGAAGTAGGAAATGTTTTTTGCATAGATAAATATATTGAAGAACACCCTATTTTAGAAAAAGTAACACGTATTAACTGGGTATGTCCACAAGAACTACCAGATCAATTATTCGATACAGTAGTCAGTACAGAGTTTATTGAGCATATTGAACGAGAACAATTAGAACCATTACTTGAAGACATTAAAAATGCACTAAAAGAAGACGGAGTATTTGTGGGAAGCACACCAAACAAGCAAGTACCAACTACTAATCCATATCACTTATACGAATATACATTACCAGAATTAACTGAAATCTTTGAAAAGTATTTTTCAGAAGTAAAAACTTGGGATACTAATGTAGATTTCTGCACTGTATGGGTATGCAAAAAGTAAGCATTGTGATACCGGCGTATAACCAAGCTCAATGGCTACCAGAAGCTATACAATCAGCACTTGATCAAACAGTTGAATGCGAAGTGATCGTTGTGAATGATGGAAGCCCAGATAACACAAGCGAAGTAGCTAAAATGTTTGACGTGAAACTTATTGAGAAGGAAAATGGAGGACTATCATCAGCTCGTAACGCGGGTATAAAAGAAGCAATAGGAGAATGGATACTTACACTTGATGCAGATGATAAGATAGCACCAGACTTTGTAGAAAAATGCTTGAAATATAAAGACGAATATGATATAATCGGTACAGGACAACAAGAATTTGGAGACACTGACCGAAAGTATTTATTCAAACAGAATCCAACACACGCAGACTTTTTACAAAATAATCAGATTAACTGTTGCTCACTGTTTCGTAAAGAAATATGGGAAAAGGTTGGTGGATATGAAGAACGTATTACTATTGGACTAGAAGACTGGCAATTTTGGTTAAAGGCAACATACCTTGGATATAAAGTTGCAACTATACCCGAGTATTTGTTCTTTTATAGAAAACATGGTGAATCAATGATTAGTAATGTACATAGAAATCTAAATGAAGCGTACAATACTATGATGAATACTTATATTGAATTTAAAAAAACATATGACAATAGAACTACAAACGATAATAGATAAACTAACTATATTAAGAGATAATATATATGGTTGTGGAAATGGTCGTAATGAAATAGATAAGTTTATAAAACAATTAAAACGAGACTATGGAATTACTGATTAAAATTCTAATAACATACGGAATAGCATATCTACTTACTGAATCATTCTTATTGGAAAAACCACGCAATTACATAGCAAAGAAGTATGGAAGTTACATAGGAAATATGGTATACTGCTCTATATGTATCTCGTTTTGGATAGGTCTTATCCTGACTGGTAGCATATTAGATGCTTTCGCTATTATGGGAACGGTCGCAATAATAAACAAACTAAAATAATATGCCACTTAAATCGGGTAAAAAGAATATTGGTTATAACATAGCTGAACTAAAATCCGATAACAAAAAGAAAGGTAAAGCTAAAGGTGCTAATGGAAAAGCTCGACCAATGAATCAAATTCTAGCAATCGCCTTAGGAAAAGGATTAGGAAAGAAGAAATAAAGACTTGCTTAACAGCAGGTTTTTATGTTATAATAGATATATGAAACAAGATGTAGGTAGACCATCACAACTTAAAGATGATCAGTTCTTATTGAAAATTAGAGAACTAGTATTACAAGGAGCAACAGAAGCAGAAATGCAACAAGCACTTGATATTCCTAAGGGTACATGGGATTATTGGAAGTGGAAGAATTATGAGGGATTTCAAGATATTCTTTTATCCTATAAACATGAAAGGATATTAAACAAAGCAGAAGCTAACCTGGAACAACTATTAGAGGGAGATGATGAAAGAATCAGAGCAGATCTAAGTAAGTTTGCACTAGAAACATTAAACAAACGACATTACAGTAAACGACAAGAACAAACAGGTAAAGATGGTGAAGCATTACCAACACCAATTCTAATGAATTATGTACCAACCAACGACATCACTACGGAGAATAAGTCAGATGACCAAGAAGATACGAATAGTACAGGGGGGAACATCGGCTAGTAAAACTATATCAATCTTGCTATGGTTAATTAACTTGTGTCAGTCAGATACTAGACCAACATTAACAAGTGTAGTTTCAGAAAGCATACCTCACCTTAAACGTGGGGCAATTCGTGACTTTAGAAATATCATGATTGCACATGGTTATTGGAAAGACGCATTATGGAATGCAACTGATAGTATCTATACATTTGAGACAGGAAGTAAAATGGAGTTCTTCTCAACTGATAATGGTGATAAGCTACGTGGAGCAAGACGTGATAGACTATTCATGAACGAAGCAAACAATAATACTCTTGACGCGTTTGACCAGCTTGAAGTACGAACAAAGGAATTTGCATACTTAGACTACAACCCAACTAATGAATTTTGGTTGTTTACAGATGTTATGCCTAATCGTAATGACTGGGAGAAGGTCATCTTAACTTACAAAGACAACGAAGCACTATCACCAGAGATCGTAGCTTCTATTGAACAACGTAAGAATAGAAAAGGTTGGTGGCAAGTATACGGTGAAGGACAACTAGGTGAAGTAGAAGGAAAGATTTATAAAGATTGGAACATTATTGATGAGATACCACACGAAGCACGATTGGAACGTAGAGGACTAGACTTTGGTTATACTAACGACCCAACAGCTATTGTTGATATTTACTATTACAATGGTGGATATATTCTTGATGAAGTATGCTATCAAAAGGGAATGAGTAACAAGCAGATTGCAGATGTTATTAAAGACCAAGACCAAGTAATGGTTATTGCGGATAGTGCAGAACCTAAGAGTATTGACGAGATAAGACTATATGGGATCAACATGATGCCTGCTGTAAAAGGTTCAGGTTCAATCAATCAAGGTATTCAGTTCGTACAACAACAGAGAATATCAGTAACTAAACGTTCAAGTAATATAATCAAAGAATATCGTAACTATTTATGGGCAACTGATAAACAAGGAAAGATATTAAATGAACCAGAGGGAGGATTAGATCACGCACTTGACGCTATTAGATACGCATTTACATCTCTTGCACCTAAGCAACACGATAAAGAAAGATTAAAACAGTTCGCAGTAACACGAATGATATTGTCAAATAATGATAATGTATGATATAATACACATATGCAACTAACTGCTGTTGAACAAAAACTAATTGCTATACTAAGGGAACTTCCGCCGTATGGTAAGATAGAGATATCGACCGACAAACTTGGTAAGTACGATACATTTTTAGTTCACAAGTCAGAGAAAATAATATTATCACCAAATCAATAACTCTTCACCGAAGAACGGGGGGATAGCTTACAATGCTATTTCCCTTTTTTATATGGATATTACAAAGTTCGTAAAAGATAAAATGGAATTATGGGAAAGAGGAAGCGTTCAGATCACTGAAGGCCTTACTTTTAACGCACACCAGACAATTAAAAAGATTATTTACTATACAGAAAGTAAATATGAATCAGGACAGAAAGATAGACGAGGTAAACTAAAACCATTCTTCAACATTGTAAACTTCCGTGTAAACGTAGCAACAAGAGCAACTGACCTTGATACAAAAGATATTCAAATCGTAGCAGATGAACCACAGTTCATGCCTATGTCTTTCCTATTACAGAAAGAAGTTTATAACTGGATGAAAGACGCTAACTTCGCTAAGACATTAAATGAAATTGGTGCAACTCGTGCTAAGTTCGGTGGAGTATTAGTTAAAAAGTGTCTTGAACAGGAAGAGGGAGAAGAAGAAGAGTTAGAACTTGAAGTAGTAGATTGGCGTAATGTCATTGTGGATCCATCTAATCCTGACAATATGGTAATTGAAAAGCATTACTTAATCGAAAATGAATTAGCTGAAAAGGACGGAGTATGGGAAGGAGTACGAGAAGCTATTGATGTTGTACGAAAGTCAGCAGAAAAGAAACTAGAAGTATTTGAAGTTACAGCAGAACTTCCTGAATCATATGCACCAGAGGGAGGAGATGAATATACTTATCGAATCCAAAAGTTCTTTTTATACAATAAAACAAGATCAGGTAAATCAGTTATCTTATACCATGAGTTCTTAGATGAGTTCCCATATAAATACTTACCGTGGGAAAAGATCAATGGACGATTAGGACGAGGAATTGTTGAAGACGGATTTGAAGCACAGCAATGGACAAACGACGCCGTTATCAAAGAAAAAGAAGCTATGGAACTTGGTTCTAAAGTTATCTTTAAATCAACTGATCCAACCATTCAAAACAATATTCTTTCAGAAGTAGAGAACGGACAAATCATTAAGATTGCACCTAATACTGATCTTGCTATTGCTAACACTATTACAAATAACCTACCAGAGTTCCGACAACTTATTCAGTCATGGGATTCACAACTTGAAAAGACAACTTCAACATTCAACGCAGTAACGGGAGAAACTATGCCGTCAGGTACAGCGTATCGAACAACTGCTATTTTGAACCAAGAAGCAACATCAATGTTTGATTACAGACGTGAAGAAATGGGAATCTTCCTAGTAGAGATCTTTACTGATTGGATTATTCCTTACCTGTTAAAGAAATTCAACAAAGCACACATTCTTGCTGCAGAGTTTACACCAGAAGAGTTAAAGATGATTGATGATTCATTCTCTAACTATCAAGCTAATCAGAAAATGAAAGAATCTATACTATCTGGTAAACCAGTATATGCAGAAGACTATGTAAAAATGGTACAAGAAACAAAAGACCTGTTAATGAAGTCAAAAGATAAACGATTCCTTGATATTCCAAAAGGACAGTATAAGAACTGGAAACCAAAAGTAACTATTCTAACTACTGGAGAGCAAAAGAATAAAGCAGTTATTCTTGAATCACTAAATAACGTACTTATGACTGCTGCAAAAGCACCACAAGTATTAACTGACCCAACACTGTCAAAAGTGTTCGCTAAGATTCTTGAAGTATCAGGATCTGGTATATCTCCGGTATCACTGAACATGGGAGCTAATATGAATACTGCACCAACTGATGTAGCACCTGCTCCAACAATGCCTGAATTACCAGTATCACCAGGACAACCTGCACAATAATATGGATATAAACACAAGACTATTTATATTTGCAAGAGACGTTGCAACAAGAGAAGAGGTAAAAGAATACATAGATAGTTATATTAAAGAGCAATTACTACAACGAGCATTTGCACGACAAGATATTAAAGACCTGGTTGAAGCAAAAGAAGTTATAGAAAATGTGTTCTCGCAAATGAAATATGAAGTTGAAGCGGCAACACCGAAGAACTTTGTGAATGAAAACGAATAGACCTGCGGTTTCAAGCTTCCGACCAAAAAGTATTAATACTAAACCAGAACGCTAACTGACCATAAACAGCGATCAACCTATGGATAACACCACAGAATACGATGTACTCGACATCGACCAATCAATCGAGCAGGACGAAACAGAATTAGATACTGAACATATCGAAAATGAAGAGTCCGAAAATGATAGCGACGAAGTATCTAAGCTCCGTTCAGAGAATAAGAAACTAATCGAGATCATTAAGCGTCGTAAGGAACGTGAGACAAACTCTACACAATCTAAACCAACGCAAACTATTAACACTAATAACGCCCAGCCAATCACACGAGATGAAGCTGTACTCTTTGCACAAGGTTATTCAGAAGAAGATGTAGATTACTTAAATGTAGTCGCAAAAGGAACTGGATTGTCTATCAAAGAAGCTAAAGAGCATCCAATCTTTGCAGCATATATTGAAAAGCTAGATAAAGAAAAGAAAGCTAAGAAAGCTTCAATGGGTACATCAAAAGGTTCTCCTATGCACAAAGAGGTATCACTTGCTGGTATCAGTGCAGAAGAACACAAAAACATTTGGAAAGAAAAGATGGGCAAATAAATAAAATTATATGGCTTTCGCAACAGACACATTCATAGAAGCAGATTTAGCGGTAATGATCCCGGAGATCTGGGGAGACCGCATTAACGATTTCTTCAAATGTAAATTGATCATCACTGATTTCTTTACAGACCGTTCAGGAGAATTAGCAGCAGGTGGAGATACTCTACACACTCCTAATTTGACTCAAATGTCAGCTAACACAAAAACTAACGCAGTTGCAGTTACCCTTAACAGCCCAACTGAAACTTCTATTGACCTTGTAGTTAATACATGGAAAGAAGTATCATTTGCTATTGAAGACCGAGAAGCAGCATTCGTTAAACAGTCTTACGCTATCCAAGAACGATACGCTAAGAACGCTGGTTACACAATCGCAGCAGTATTGGAAACAGCAGTAGCAACTCTATTTTCAGGATTCTCACAATCAGTTGGTTCTTCATCAACTGCTATTGCAGATTCAGATATTCGAGCTGCTATCGCAACTTTGGAAGGAAACTGTGTTGATATGGATGAAGTAGCATTCTTCATGCACCCAAACACATTCTGGAAACAAGTACAAAACTTGGACAAATTCTCTTTGGCTATTAACTCACCAGTTAACGATCCAACAGCGAAAACTCCAGCTGCATTCCTATATGGAATCCCAGTATATTCATCAACTTATGTACCAGTGGTACTAGGAGGACGAGTAAACGTTTTGGCTCATAAAGACGCTATCCACTATGCAACTTCTTCACTTCCTGTAATGACTTACGGAAAAGGAATGGTTGGTAAACATAACGTTCGAGTTCAGTCATCTTACATACCTGATTATCTTTCAACTCTAACTACTGCAGACATTTTGTTTGGAGTAATTGAGAACCGAGATAACGCAGCTGTTAAGATCATTACAACTTCATAATTGTAATTCCCCATGCCTGTCTTGTGCGTGGGGGGAGAAAACAAGGCTCTCCCTCCAATTATAAGATTAATACTAAAATATATGTCAGTAACAATTTCTAAAAACTTAAAAAAGGAATCAATTAAACTTGATAAAAACGGAAACATTATTGAACGATCAAGTTCAGACAACGCAAATGAAGAGTTCAAAAAGAAACAAGAAGAACGAGCAAAGAAACTAGGATTTAAATAATATGAAAGTTTATTATATTGGAATGGGTTACAAGTCTTGCTACTATGTAAGATGTCTTCAGCCACTCATCCATAATGGGTGGAACGGAGAGCAAACATCTTTGCGTACACCAAGAGTAACAAATGAACAAATGTTCAAGGAAGCAATGAAAGCAGATATAATTGTATTTCATAGACCTATGGATATAAACCAATTAAAAGCAGGAATGCTATTAAAACAGTTAGGAAAGAAAATAGTAATGGATAATGATGATACATACATTAAAGATTCAGGAGTACCCACTCAAATGTTTGGTAAATTAAATACCAAACTAAAAGAGGCAGTACAAAAGATTGATGACGTATTAAAAAAGTTTGCCTCTATATCCGACTTAGTAACTGTATCAACAGACTTTCTAAAGAAAGAATATGATTCTGTGAATGATAACGTAATAACATTAAGTAATTGTATCGATCCGTTAGATTGGTCAAAGCCTAAAAGAAATGAATCAGATACAATAAGAATTGGTATAGTTGGTTCAGTAGCAAGCAATAAAGACTACGAACAGATTAAACCGTTGCTTGATAAGCTAAAGGAAAATCCAAAAGTAGTTATATGCCTATTTGCTCTACCACCAAAGAATAAGGATACAGAATGGGCAGTAGATATATATAAACCAGAATTTGATTTTTGGAATCAATATAACATCGAATGGACGCCGTTTTGCCAGGTAGAAGACTACTTTGACACGTTGAATAATTTAAGACTTGATATTATGTTAATACCACGACATGATAATTACTTTAATCGTGCTAAATCAAATATTAAGTTCTTAGAAGCTTCCATGTGCGAAGTTCCAGTAGTAGCACAGGGATTTGCAGATGGACTATCTCCATATCAAGGTGAAGAAGATAGTAAGTATATGGATATAGCATTTACTGAACAAGACTGGATTGACAAAACAATGTCATTGATAGATAATAAAGACAAGCGTATTCAAATGGGAAAGAAAGCTCGTGAATATGTAATTAATAATTATAACATAGCGAATAATGCTCATAAATGGGCTGACGCATACTTAAAAATATGGAACGAACAGAAGTAATTGTAAACGAAGATTTGAAAGTATTATTAGCTGAACTGAAAGAAGTAGACGGGAACATTGTTAGAATGGTTGAAGAATCAGAAAAAGCTAAACAAGAATTTGATAAGGAAGTAATGATCCGACAAAAGTTAGTTGATAAAATGAAACCTGTTGTTGAGGGATTATTTAATGATAAGTTGGAAGAATTTGAAGTTTTAGCTGATCTTTCACTTACAGAAGAGGGAGAAGTCAAAGTTAAAATTGCAAATGAATTAGAAATGTGGAAAGATGCTAAGCGACAACAAAGTAAAGTAAAAACTGATGCACCACAGGCAGTTGATTCTGTAGAGAAAGTTGAGGAAATTCTTGCAGAAACTGCTGAATAATGATATAATTGTAACATAATCAACCGAAGAACGGGGATTGCTTAATTGCTTTCCCTGTTTTTTATTTACACATGACATTCTCAAACACAACAACAAAAGATGGTATTTTACAGGACTGCGAGTTCTGGTTATTTGCGTCTAACTACGGACAGATTACAAATGATACTAACTTATTAAACACGTTTACATCATTAACTAATCGAGCATTAGATAGTGTAGTAACAACAATCTTTGAATCAGATGATCGATGGGAATTTGATGACACAACATACACTGACTACCCTATTGCTACAACTGATTTAGTAAATTCACAACGAGACTATGTTTTATCAGTATCACACTTAAAGGTTACACGTGTAGAAATAAAGGATAGTACAGGTAACTGGTTAAAGTTAAAACCTATTGACCTTGTAGACATTGTACAGGCACGAGACGAGTTCATGAAAGAAGATGGACAACCAATGTATTATGATAAAGTAGCAAACTCTGTATTTTTATATCCAGCAAGTAATTACGATTCAACAGGTGGATTACGAGTATACTACCAACGAGAACCTAACTATTTCGTATCAACAGATACAGATAAAGAAGCGGGATTTGCTAGTATATTACACAGATTGATTCCATTAAAAGCGTGTTACGACTTCGCTATTGCAAACAATCTAACAGATAAGATAACAACACTTAATAACGCTATTGAAAAGAAAGAATTTGAACTTAAAAAGTTCTATGGTCGTAGAAACAAAGATGAAATATTAAAAGTAATTCCACGGGACACACCGTCATTCTAATATGGCTACATGGGACGATCAGGAGAAAGTAGGAATACTCCCACCATCAAGCGGTTGGGACTATGACGAGAACTTATTAGAATATGATAGTGATGAAGACCCAGAAACATCAGCGTCAGTTAAATATGACGGTGAGGGTGAAACTACCGCTTGGACTAACGAAAATGAAACTATATGAGTATAAACTTTCCAACATCACTTGATACACTTTCAAACCCTATCGGAACAGATAAGGTTAATAATGCTGTCGCAGGTTTAAAACATTCAACACAACACTCAAATGCAAATGATGCTATTGAGGCTCTTGAAGCTAAAGTAGGAGTAAATGGCTCTGCTGTAACAACATCACACGACTATAAACTTTCTTCTGTAACAGGAACTGATAAAGCTGTAGCAAAAGCTGTAGCAAACTTTACAGGTGGTAAGGTAATGGTTTCATCAGGAAACAACACTGTAGCGGAAACAACACTGACACTTAACAATGACGGTATTATTGATATTGCATCAGGTGGAACAGGAGTGTCACTAACAGACCCTGGACAAGACTCTTTAATGGGGTGGGACAACACAGCGAACGAAGTAACATTTATTACTGTTGGATCAGGACTTAACCTTACAGGTAATACACTTACTACATCAGGTACTAATCTTACACGAACATTTACTGCTATGGAAAACTTAACAGCGGGTGATAGGGTAGGTATCGCAAACTTTACAGGTGGAGTATCACGAACAGGAACACTTGGTTATTTTACTACGTCTTCATTTACTGCACCATCGAGTCCTGGAGGATATGTAACTGTTCAAGTTGCTACAGATAAAATATTAACAATCTATGAAGACCAAGTAAGTAATGACCTTTTTGCTATAGTATCTTCCGTAGATCGTTCAAACTTACAAAACCCATTTAACTTTTCTTCGCCTGTAACTATTTCTACAAATGTATCTACTGGTACACTTTATGGGTATCATGTTTGTAAACTAAATACAGATAAAGTATTGATTTCATATACAGACCCCGCTGATGCAAAAAATGTAATGTGTGTTGTTGGTACTATTTCAGGAACTACATTAACTTTGGGGACACCACAACTGGTTGATACAACAGCACTAGGAACGTCTCAAACACATATTTGGACTTCACAGATTGGAACTGATAAAGCTATTATTACATATTGTGCAGTTGTAAGTGGTACTCCTACAAGTAAAACAATTGCACTAACCGTATCAGGTACCGTTGCCACAATCGGAACACCTGTATCATTAAATGCAAGTCTTTCAGATGAATTTAACCGTTCAGTTAAAATTGGAACTGATAAATTCGCTGTAATGAACAAAAACTACCTACAAATCGGTACTATTTCAGGAACTACAATCACACTGGGGACAGCTGCTCAAACATTTGCAACTGGTGGTTCAGGATCAGAACTTAATAACTCAATATTAGTATCTCCTGATACAAATGTAGTTGTAATAGCAGAAAACGTTGGGTCTTCAACATATAAGGCTATTGCTTGTACAGTTTCTGGAACAACAATTACTGTTGGTACAGCGGTTACACTAGCTGGTACAACAGAAGGTGCTCTGTATGCAGCATCAAATAGTGAACTATACGTTGGAAGTGGAGTAAATAAATATTCAAAACTTACATTGTCTGGTACAACATTAACTAATAATGGTATTGTCGCAGAACTATATTTAACAGGAAAAGTAGTAGATATGTCAGGATATTTCCTTATTTTAACACCTATAGCATCAAACCCAGCACGATATGTATTATCTGGTTTTGCAAACAATTTCATGGGAATAGTTCAGTCAAATGCAACAGTCGGAAACACTGTCAGTATTGTTTACAAGGGAATTGACATAAATCAATCAGGACTTATCGCTGGCAGTTATTACACTATCGGAAATGGAGGAACACTTATATTTACAGGAACAAGCACCTCTAACCTAGATACAATCCAAGAACAAACGCGTGTACTAGCTGTATCTCCTACAGAAATAATGCTTCCATAATATGCAAGAACAAATCAATCAACTTAAAAAACAGGTTGAAGAACTGCAGAAAAAACTGTTAGATATTGAACGAGGAAAGAATTATACTTTTGCGGGAAATCTTGACGATCTATTGATTGAAAGAGTATTAAACGCAGATACATCAGGAACACCAGCAACAAATACATTATTGCGAGACATAACAGCAGACACAGTATTAAACTACCCACAAAGAATAATGATTTATAAGTGGAAAGGACAGAGATTAGCACTACTTGCTTACGACGCAGATAAAATACTATATCCATAATATGTACGTTATACCATCTAAAGATTCAAAGAAATTCTCTCAACCCAACACTGGAGACACTGGTGGGAATCTTTGGAGTACATTCAACATGAACTTGTCTAAGAACAAAGGACGAGCCTTATCATCACGAACACTTGCAGCGGGTAAGAATAACGAAGAACAATTAAGTACAATGAAATTACCTATTGCATTTGCTTACTTTGATTACTACAACACAGGAGAGCCTTTATTTATGGCATATGCAGCAAAGATGTTTATAACAACTACGCCGTGGACAGGTTGGAACGCATTTGGATCTACTAGCGAACCAAATATCACAACTGATAAGTATGCAGATGTAGACATGAAAGTATTTAACGGGAAACTGTATGCTACAACTACAGGATCAGGTAGTCATTATCTAACACGACTTGCACCAATAGGAACATGGTCAAACATTGCAACCATTGGATCAGGAGACACACAGAATTTACATATACTTTGTTCTTTTAAAGATCATCTTTACTTTACACGAGATAATTTTAAGATCCATTCAATGGACTATTCAGAATCTGTAGCCACTACAGGAGCTTATACAGTAGTATCACCTATACTTGGTGGTCACATTTCATGGATGCAAGCTGGATCAGATAGAATATGGATCGGTTGGACATCAAACGACGGATCAAGAGGGTCTATCTTTGAATGGGATGGTATATCTATCGTAATGACAAAGGAATATAAAATTGAAGCTCAAGGATCATGTACTTGTGTAATAAAGAACGACATACCATATGTATTAGATGTAGAGGGTAGACTATTAGCTTTCAATGGTTCAAACTTTCAAGAGGTTGCAAGACTTCCGGTATCAAATAGTGATTACCCAGTGAGCAATTATATTAAGAACTCCGGTATTAAACTATCACACTTTAATGGGTCATTGCTATCAAGAGATCAACTATTATTTTTAATAAACCCAGTTCTACCAAGATCAGATAGATATTTAGAAAACTGTCAGGCAGGTATATGGGAATATACAGAAGATTCAGGATTTACACACAAATACGCAGTATCTAGTACGAAAGTTGGTGCTGCAGTAACAGATTATGGACAACAAGATTTATTAGCTGTTGGGGCAATGTTCGACGGATTTACTACTAATGATACTATTCTTGATGTTACAGCACGACAAGGACAGGTATTGTTCGGAGCAAGATCAAACCAAATTAACTCGCCGTTTATAATTGGTATAGATAACACACTTGATGACATTAAAAAATCATCATACATAATTACACAATGGCTAGAATCTTCACAAGTTGAAGACGTATGGAAAAACATAATTGTAAAATATAGAAAGTTCCTTGAAACAACTGATAAGATAAAAGTAAAATACAGAACAGTTAAACAGGAATACTCTTTAATCGGTTATTTATGGACATCTACAACAACATTTACAGTAATAAGTTCTGCTTTCCCGGAAATAGCAAATTATGGACAAGGAGATGAAGTAGAGATAATGAATAACTTCGGATCAGGTAAATGTGTTAATATTGTTAGTATTACAAACGACGGATCAACATATACAGTAACAATAGACGAGGCAATAACAAGTGCTACAGGTTCAGGATTTGGTAAGTTCCAACATTGGATAAAGTTACAAGAAATACAAAACAATGTTCAATTTGCACAACTACCATTACCTCAATACAATAAAGACACACAAATCCAATTTAAAATCATCATGGAAACAACAGGAGAAAGTGAATTACATGAACTAATTGTCGTAAGTGGTACAGAACAAAACGCTAAATAATATGAATCCTACAAACACACAAAATCCAAATAACCCAAATCAGTATAACCCTCAAACGGGTAATTTGGTGTTGAATAATTCTAACACTGGTATTGGTAATCAACCACCAGTTATTCCAGCAGGAGTAGGCTTAGGTTCTGTTCAACCTGCACAACCTGCACAACCACCACAACAAAATGCTACTACTAATGCGAACGCTAATAACGCTTCGTTAATGACACAACCACAATTTGAAGCACAGACAAACCAAAATGTTCAGAATTATGGTCAGGCATATCAGCAAAGTTCACAGGATTATCAACAACAAATATTGAACCAAATAAATAACAGAGAAAACCAGACGAATCAAATTCAACAAGCTACTGGATATACAAATGCACTAAGTAATTATAATGCTGCAACAGCAAAGTATCAATCACTAAACGATGAGTTTGCACTAAAGAAGAAAGCGGTACTTACAAATCAATCACTTACTGCAGAAGATCAGCAACGTAGATTAAATGCTGTTAATGTAGAAGAAACTATTGCTAAAACAGACGCAATTATTGATTACAATATGAAGAAAGGTTCATTTGATACAATCAAAGACCTAACAGATCAGAAGATAAATATAATGCTTGAAGGTGACAAGTTAAAGATAGAAGCCCTTAAACAACAAAAAGAAGATAATAAAGATTTGTTTACACGTGCAGAAGACAAGCAATTCAACTTAATGATTAAGAAACAAGAACAGGCTTTTCAAGAAAAACAGGACAAACTAAAGTTTCAACAGCAGTTGCAATTGAAAGCTATGGAATTTAACAGAGACTTACAAATAAAAGGAATAGATAAGGGACTCACTGCAGAACAATTAAATAGTATAAAAACACCTGCAGATCTTGCTAAATTTATCGGTACAGACGCTAAGACAGTCGAGAAGACATTTGATATCGAGGAGAAAATAAAATCTATAGACGATATAATTGGGAATAAATCTGGTATACGTGGTTCAGTTGGGCCAACGAGATTACAGCGTGGTGGAATACTTACTGTGATACCGAGAGGTAAGTTAAATGCAGACATTCAACAGCTTATCTCTCAAACAACACTCGACAACTTGATTAACGCAAAAGCCAAAGGTGCTACGTTTGGTGCATTGTCAGAAGGAGAACTTAAATTGTTGTCTGCATCTGGTTCTAAACTAGCTACATGGGCTATTACAGACAAAAACGGAAACATTACAGGTTTCAAGGCAAGTGAACAACAAGTTCGAGATGAATTAAACAAAATTAAATCATATGCAGTGAGAGATTATGAAATAACTACTGGACAACCATATAAAACTCAAACAGATCCAGCAGGTTTAGGAATAGATGTAACACAATATGACCCAGCAGGTCTTGGAATATAAATATATGGATACTTCAACTTTCGCACAAAAAATTAAAGCTAAATACCCGGCATATCAAAACGTTGATGATGCTACTTTGGTGAATAAATTTATAGAAAAATATCCCGTATACAAGTCACAAGTAAATGTACAAAGTGAAACTTCACAAGATATATCTCAAACAGGTTCTGCTATTACAAATACAGTTAATCAAGGTGTAGATAAATACGCAGAAATTCAAGCTAGAAAAGATGCTGGTATACAAGGAGGGTTACGAACTAAACTACAACAATTAGGTGTAGGAGCTGGAACAGCAAGTGGAGTTATTGGTGATGTTCTTACTGGTGCAGTTAAAACAGTATTACCGCAGTCAGCAGAAACTGCTGTGAAAAACGCGGCACAAGCAGTAGTTACTCCTATAGTACAATCACAACCAGTGCAATCAATTCTTTCAAAATATGAAGAGCTAAAACAAACAAATCCAAAATTAGCACAAGATATTAGTTCAGCATTAGGTTTTGCTCAATTAGGACTTGATGTATCTGGAATTGGTGAAACTGCAGGAGTTGCAAAAACTGGTGTTAAAAAAGGAGTACAACTTGCAGAAACTGGAGTAAAAGATATTGCACAGGCTGGAAGTGATTTAGTACAATCAGGTGCTAAACTAGCAGGAGATGTATTGCCAAACAAACAAGGAATGATTAGTGGACAAATATCAAAAGCATTAGACCTTACTCAAGGTGATGTATCTAACATTAAACTATTAACTGGAAATGATGTTGGAGACTTTATCGCTAGAAATAATATCATAGGTGCTAATAAAAAAGAAACACTAGACCTAGTAAAACAAGTAACAGATAATCAATATAAAGCAGTTCGAGATGAAATCGCAAAAGTAACAACATTATATAAACCATCTCAAATGCCTAGATTAAAAGAATCATTAAACCTATTAGAAAATCAAGTTAAAGGAGTTCCTGGAATGGAATCAACCTACAAAGAGGTTAAATCATTATTAAAAAAGAAAGATTACTTACTTGGTGATGCACAACGAGTAAAGGAATTACTTGATAATCAATTTTCACTATATAGTGCAATAGGAGATGTAAAAGAGGGAACAATTAAAAAAGGTCTAGCTAATGTTCGTAAAGACGTGAAACAATTTATAGAAAAAGAAGTTAAAAATGCTACAGGTGCAGATATTGGAACATTAAATAACGATGTATCTACTGGTAAATCTATCTTAAAACTAGCAGAAAAACGATCTACAAGAGACCTAACACGAGCAAACGTATCCCTTTCTGATTTAGGAACATTTGGTACAGGTTCTGTACTCGGTACACCATTAGGAGGAGCAGCTGCTTTATTTGTTAAGAGAGTAATCGAGACACCAACATTTAGACTTAAACTTGCTAAATTATTAAACTCACTATCTTCAACAGAAAAAACAGTAATAAAAAATGAATTACTAAAAGGTGAAGTACCAGAAATTCTAAAGAAAGAGGTAACTCAGTCTTTGAAACCTAGTGCTAGTAATATAAAGAAAATCAATAATACTTCCATACCTACAGTATCAAAAAAAAATGGAATAATGTCAAGTGACTTATCCACAGGTGGTAATAATGTCGCATATCACGGTACACAAGCAAAACAAATAGTCGGTACACCAAACGCAACAGATGGTAGTATGGGTAAGGCTTTCTATGTCACAGATAATAAAGGTAAAGCTGAAGTATTTGGAAAAGAAAGAAAGGTATTAAATGACACTATCATTAATAATAAAGGTAAAAAGGTAAAACAATATGTTAGAGAGCCAAATTACTACAAGACATCTAATGTTTTTGATATAAATCTAGACGGTCTTAATATAAAAGAATTTAAAGACAGTACAGAATTTTTTAAGTATATAAGTAATTCTTCAAAAAAAGAAATACCTGACTGGTTTAAATTATCTGGTTATGATGGTGCTTATATTAAGGATTCTGGTACTTATGCAATTTATAGTCCTGAAAAAATTAAAATGCCAAAAGCTAACAAAAAATAACCTATGATAATAGATGAACTAAACAAAAAAATAGCAGATATTGAAATCCTTGCAAACGATAAGGCTTCAACAATAGAATCAAAAGTTTCCGATCTAACAGACGGGATTTTAATGGTTGCAGACGCTGTTGATATAATCCCAGAAATGGTAGATGAAAAGATAACTGCTATTACAAAAGAGTTCTCTGCTATCAAGGATAGTGTATCAAAAGTTAAAGCACAAAAAGGAGACAGTGGTAGAGATGGTATCGACGGACTAGATGGTTTAGATGGTAAAGATGGAAAAGATGGTTCACCTGATAAACCGAAAGATATTGCAGATAAGTTAAATACACTAGAGAATGTAATTGATCCTAAGGTTATCAAAGGTTCAGGAGAGTATGTCAATAAAGCAGATCTTAACCGGACTATTAGTACATTAGAAAATCAAACACGTTTCCTTATCCAATCAAACGCAAGTAAAGGTAGTGGAACAGGAACTACTACAACTATTAATGGATTATCAGGTGATATTACTCTTTCAGAAGGTAATAATGTAACACTTAATACTTCTGGTAGCGATATTGAAATCAATGCAGACTTTACCCAAACAGGTAAGTACATGACATCTGGTGGTGCTGTATGGTCAGGAACAGGCCTTACTTATGATGTATCAATGTTATCTTACTTCTTTAATGGAAATAAAACAGCTAGTGCAACATCAGTAACACTTGACCCGTCAGACCCAACAGATAACCGACTAGACGCATTGGTGGTAGATGAATCAGGAACAGTAACAGTCATTACAGGTGACGCTAGTGCAAGTCCTATTTCGCCAGCTATACCAGAAGACCAGTTATTGGTACAATACTTTCTTGTAGAAGCAGGTTCAACAACACCAACAGTAGTACAAGACGCTATCTACCTTGATAACAGTGAATGGACTACAAGTACCTACACAACTGCTACGCCAGCAACAGGAACTATTAACTTTAATGGTACAAGTTCACCTAAACAGGGAACTAAAGACATTGAAGCAGATACAGATTTGCGCTTAGGTGCACGATTTGTACGCTCATCAGCTATTGATTTACAGTCATACACCATGTTTTCTGTATGGGTACGATTTACAGCGCCAGTAGCGACAAATAAATCACTCAATGTACGATTTGAAAACACTTCAGGTGCTTTAATTGGGAACACAGTAAACCTATTCAACTATGGTTTAAATAGAAACATTGTAAACACATGGCAGTTAGTAATTGTTCCTGTACCAGCCTTTGGTAACATCACATCTGTAAAAGGATTGAAAGTAATCATGGCAGGAGGTACAGTAGGTGTGAAAACTAAATGGGATTTGGACTATATGTTACTTACTAATGGTTCAACTCCACAAGCAAATGTACCAACCTTATCTTTCTATAAAAATGGTACTGGAATTGCAGCTCAATCAGGTATCAATCTTATTGAAGGAACAGGTGTAACTATTACAGCAGTAAATAATCCAACCAATAACCGTGTAGATTATACTATCAATGCTAGTGGTGGTGGTACTCCAGCAGGTTCAGATACACAGATACAATATAATAATGGAGGAGTTTTTGGTGCAGATGCACTATTTACACGAGATGTAGCAACAGGTAACGCAAATTTAGCAAAAGATGCTATCCAACAATCACCTATAACATTCACAGGTAGTGGGTTAGATGACTTACAGATTGCACCAACATTTTCAGGAAGCACTCCAACTACTTATACAATAACAATATCAAGTACTGGTACACCAGATACGTTTAACTGGACTGATGGTACAAATTCAGGTACTAATGTTCCAATGAACTTAATGGGAAACACGCTTTCTAACGGGTTAATTATTTGGTTTATGGCTGATACTGGTCATACAAACGGAGATTCATGGTCATGGACATATACTAAGCCAGAAAAATTCGCATTTAAATTAACTGATGATTTTGGTGGAAATTTTGGTAGTGGAATGCCT
>Ga0208825_1001315_pt1 | contig 19188 bp, 20 predicted proteins | sample AD_UKC113_MetaG_FD_184450 | JGI IMG/M metagenome (GOLD analysis project Ga0208825, IMG submission 184450) | Active sludge microbial communities of municipal wastewater-treating anaerobic digesters from Hong Kong - AD_UKC113_MetaG (SPAdes)... | ecosystem: Engineered > Bioreactor > Anaerobic >...
GAGGAGCGGAAGCTTTCTGCAGAATTAGAGCTTATATTTCTACAGGAAAAAAGAATAATTTGCCTGTTTTAGAGGGAATTCGTGCGGCGCTTATAGGAGCGCCGTTAACTATACTCTGAACAGTTACAAATGAAATCCCTGAAGCAAAATCAAAATAAATATATATTAACCGCCCTGATTTTCAAAAGACGTTTTTACGGCGAGGAGACCATAAATGACAGAAGAAAAAGATGAAATCGACATTTTTCTGGACTCAAGGGTAAAAACCGAGAAAGAACTGATGCAGGAAAAATGTGAGAAAACTTATAATGCGGCGTCCAGCCAGACTCGCAGGGACATAATACGGACGGTCTGCTTTCTAGGGAAGAGGAAAGAGGAGCTTCTTAAAGAAACTGGCCTCGATGAAACTGCTTTAAAGTTCCATACAGAAATTCTGATGAATGCTGATTTTATCTACCAGGACAAAGAAGGGGTTTACAGACTGACAGAACTCGGGCTTAAGGTGCTTCCGAAGCTTTGAAATATTTTCTTTCAGGTATGATATTCAGAAAGCACTTCTGTTTTTAAAATATTTTTTCTGCGGGCTAAAAAACTGAATTTTCCCCAGATAAACCCTTTGAACAGCCGGCAAATTCCCGCTTCTGGAGAAAGAACAGATGTTTCTAACAGGGTTTATGAAATAATCCCGAAATAAAATACGCTGCCAATTTTATATATATGAATAAATATATTACATTTGTCAGCCCAGATAGAATATTTTTCAGGTAATAAGGACAGGAAAAACATGAAAGTCATGATCATAGGAGGTTTTCTCGGAAGCGGGAAAACAACTGCAATTCGGAGAATTAGCAGACAGCTTAGTGATGCCGGAAAACGGACTGCAATTATCGTAAATGAAATAGGGGAAATAGGTCTTGATGGAGAGACGCTTAAAAGCCCCGGAATTATAACCGAAGAGTTAACAAGCGGCTGCATTTGCTGTACACTAAGAATCAGCATGCAGTATACACTTCAGACCCTTGAAGAAGAGTTCAGGCCTGATGTTGTAATTATCGAGCCGACAGGAATTGCTTTCCCGGGGCAGATAAGGGAAGAAATTGAAGTGATGGGGCTTTCAGAGTTATCTTTTGCTCCTGTTGTAACCCTTGTAGACCCGGGGCGTTTTGGCACTGAGGCAAAAGAGATTCCAAAGTTTATCGAAACCCAGGTAAAGGAAGCTGAAATCCTCGGCATAAATAAAGTGGATGTAGCGCCTGCAGAAATAATTCTGGCAACAGAAAAGATGCTTGCCGAACTGAACCCTGAAGCCAGAATCCTGAAGTTTTCAGCAAAACAGGGAGACAAGCAGTTTGAGGACCTGCTCATCCACCTCGCACTTCCAGGGATTGAGAAGCCTTCCCAGGACAGGAAAAACTCGATTGAAATATCTGAAGTCTCGGCTCATTCGGTCCTCTATACCCTCAAATCCTGTAAATATAATCCCGAAGAAGGCAGGAATTTTATAGAAGAGAGCCTGCAGGCGATAAGGGACAGGGTGAAGGAAATTAACCCTGATTTCATAGGACATGTTAAACTCTCTCTCAAACTCCCGGATTCCATGATCAAGGGCAGCGTAACCTCCTCTGAAGAAGCTCCGCAGGTTGAATTTATTCCCCGCACAAATGAAAGATTCGAACTCAGGCTGCTTTCCGCTATTACGAAGGTCCCGAAAAACAGGCTCACAGGAATAGTGGAGAAAACACTTGAAGAGAAGCTAAATGAGTCAAACGTCTCTTTTGAGAAAAAAGAACAGAACCCCCACGGTACAATTACAAAAATAAGCGGGATCATGAAAAAAAGTGAAAATGGGTTAACCGATATAATTATAAAAAAATGAATCTCAATAAAAACAGGCTTTCAATCAGTAAAGAAAATAAAGATTGAAGAAACTGAGATACTAAAAAGAAGTGGAGTTTTAATTATGCATGATGAAATTGACGAAATTGATGCTTATTTCGCCTCCAGAGGAGAACCTACGGAAGGCGAAGCTGTCAAACTGGAACATGTGATGATGGAAAAGGTTTCCATAAATCCGGCAAGAAGAAAACTGCTTCGGACGGTTGGCATCTTTGGAAAAACTGAAAAACAGCTAAAGGAAGAGTCAGGCTTAAACGATTTTTTCTATAAGTTTCACATGGATTTCCTGCTCAAAGAGGGATTCCTTAAGTTTGAAGAAGATATGTACCGCCTCACGGATTCGGGAATTGCACTGCACGATTCCGTATGTTAAAAAGCATATTTACTCATATTTTTTCTTACTCTTTCATATTTTTCAAAAAAAATAAATTTTGGAAGCGTAAGCCTTAGCTCCTTCCGATTCTTGAAAATTGCTTTTTGCTAAAAAGCGATAAGTTTTTATGTTTATCTGAATAAAGGCGTTATGATCAATTTTTTCGATATTCTATGGAAGTTTCAAAAACGCCCCGATATAATTTCCTGGTACATATCGAGCAAATAAAAAGGAGTGTGAAAAAAATATGCCAGCAATAGTTAACGCAGATGAATGTTCTGGATGCGGAACCTGTGTCGATGAATGTCCCTCTGAAGCAATCACCCTCGATGAAGAAAAGGGAATTGCAGTTGTTGACCAGGATGAATGTGTAGAGTGCGGTGCATGTGAAGAAGCATGCCCGAACCAGGCAATTAAAGTACAGGAATAAAAAACAGAGATCAAGATGGAATAACTTTTTATTCCATTCTTTTCTTTTTCTCTCTTATCAAATTATTCATTATCTCTCCGGAGGCAGCTTTTTAGATGGCAGCAGTTAAAGCGGGTATTTTAGGCGCCACTGGCGCTGTAGGGCAGAGATTTGTAGAAGCACTTGCAAACCACCCATGGTTTGAGATAACAGCCCTTGCAGCATCCGAAAGGAGCGCCGGCAAAACGTATCGAGAAGCGGCAGGCTGGAGGCTTGACACAGCAATGCCGGAAAGTGTCGAAAACATAGAGGTTGTCCCTGTAGACCCAAAAGCCGTTGATGCAGACGTGGTCTTTTCGGCTCTTCCTGCAGACCTTGCCCTTACAGTTGAACCTGAGTTTGCAAAAGCCGGGTTTGCAGTCGCAAGCAATGCATCTTCTTACAGGATGGAAAAAGACATCCCTCTTGTAATTCCTGAAGTTAACCCCGAACACCTGGGACTCATCGAAGTCCAGCAGGATACAAGGGGCTGGGAAGGATACATCATTACAAACCCTAACTGCTCCACAATTGTCATGACAATTACCTTAAAGCCCCTCATGCAGTTCGGACTTGAAACCGTGCAGGTTGCCACAATGCAGGCGATTTCCGGAGCAGGATTTTCCGGAGTTGCAGCCATGGCAATCTATGATAACGTAATCCCCTATATAGGAAGCGAAGAAAAGAAGATGGAAACTGAGACCTTAAAGCTCCTCGGGGAATTCAACGGCTCCGAAGTCGTGCCTGCGGACGTAAAGGTCAGTGCTTCCTGCAACAGGGTGCCTGTAGTTGACGGGCACACAGAAGCTATCTGGGCAGGCATGAGAGACAACCCCACGCCAGAAGAAGTAAGGGAAGCCTTCCTGAAATTCAACCCCGGACTCGGAGAACTCCCCTCAGAGCCAGCTAAAGCCCTGATAGTACGGGATGAGATTGACAGGCCCCAGCCTCGCCTTGACCGCAATATGGGCAGGGGAATGAGTGTTTCAGTGGGAAGGATCAGAGAAGGGATCCGCTACATTGCAATGGGGCACAACACAATCCGCGGAGCTGCAGGTGCAAGTGTCCTGAATGCAGAACTCCTGCACTCGATGGGCAAGCTCTGAGTTCAGGAAAAAGCTTCAGCATCAAAAACAGCATCATTGGAAGCTTAAAAACGTTATATAAACTGTGGAAATCAGTACATAAATAGCAAAAAATAAGAATGAGAAGTAAAAAGTCTGAAAAAACAGGACTTTTACTTTTCTTTAAATTCCTTTACCGGAAACTCTTTTGTTTTGAATCTCTTTTCCCTGAGATTTCCAATCAATTCATAATTGCTTTATTTAACTGAAAACTGTTTTTTCAGGCAACCCTCAGGTAATATCATGAAAAAAGTTTTCTTGCAGCCTCTTCTGTTCTGCGCATAACCTCTCTTACAGGAATCCCGCTGGTTTTTGCAATCTTTTTGCAGTCTTCAAATTCCGCAGAGATATTGAGCAGGACGCCTTCCGAGTCTCGGGCGATTTTGACTGCGGTTTCAAACTCCTGACCTTCGATACCTATTTTTATCCGTTCAATGTTTCGGGCAGCCATTAACCTGTGCCGTGCAGGCATAACCCTTACTCCAAGTGACCCCGTTTCAATGATGATCTTCCGGGCGAGTTTTGCGCTGTCTTCGGGCTTTGCAATGACCTTGATAATGTGGGCAGGCCGTCCTTTTTTCATGGTTGCGGGTATAATTGCAACATCCCTTGCCCCCATTGACAGGAGTTCCTCAAAAAGGTTGCCCAGGACTTCCCCGCTCACATCGTCAGCATTGGTCTCAAGGACCTCGATTATATCAGGGATCAGGTGAGAATCAGGCTCAAGAAGCACTCCCTGCAGCACATTTGGACCCTGGAGCTCGGCATCCCCTGCCCCGTATCCGATGGCAATTGCCTTTCCCTGAGGAAAAGTGTCTACAGGCTTTGCAAAATGTGCGAGAATTGCAGCCCCCGTAGGAGTAAGCAGTTCCTTGTTCACGTTTCCTCCCCTGAAATAGAGCTTTCCTTTCCTGAGAATCTCAAGGGTTGCAGGAGCCGGCACAGGAAGAGTACCATGCGCACATTCTATTGTCCCGCTGCCCACACTGATAGGGGTACAGTAAACCGAATCACAGTTAAGGGAATGGATAGCTGCAGAAGATCCTATAACATCGGCAAGGGCATCGCTCTGCCCCACTTCATGGAAGTGGAGTTTTTCAAGGTCAGGTTCTCCGTGAACTGAAGCTTCGGCTTCTGCCATTTTCAAAAAGATATCTAGAGAACTTGCCTCCACTTTTGGGGGCAGTTTTGCAGCTTTTACAAGATCCATTATTTCAGGGAATGACCTCACATGCTCTTTTTCAGGCACATTTATGCGGACATCCAGTGCTTTGATTCCTTTTTTCACCACTTCCCTGATATCCACAGATACCGGTGCTGAAGCCTCGATTAACTCCTTTACCTCTTTCCTGTCGGCTCCGAGGTCGAGAGCACACCCCAGAATCATATCTCCTGCTGCACCTGAAAAAGGATTAAAAACCAGTGATCTCATAAAATTTCTCCCTGAATTTTACTTTTGAACTTCTCTGCCGTCATCGTTATCCGGATATCACAATTCTACCGGTTTCTCTTCCGGTTCCGCTTCTTCAGTTATTTTTCCTGTTCCGGCAACAGCAATCATATTTGCAATCCTGGCTGCATAAGCCCCTGCAACGAATCCAGCATCAATATTTACCACTGCAAGGGTAGAACAGGACTGGAGCATTGACAGAAGAGCTGCTTTTCCTCCTCCGCCTGCCCCGTAGCCAGTGGATACCGGAAGCCCTATTACAGGCACGTCAACAAGCCCTGAAACTATGGTTGGAAGCGTCCCCTCTCTTCCGGCTGCAACAACAATTGCCCCCGGGTTCCGGAGTTTAAGCTTCTGGAGTTCAGGGATCAGTCTGTGGATTCCGGCAACCCCGACATCGTAGACGGCTACGGTTTCACAGCCCATTTCGGAAGCAACAACCCTGGCTTCTTCTGCAGCAGGGATATCTGCCGTGCCTGCGGATATGACACCAACAACCCCTCCTGTGCGTGGAGCAGGGGTGCCATCGTGAATAACCACTGTACGTGCCCGGCTGTTCCATTCGAGTTTATCAGTACCAAAAGCCTTCCTTAAAGCTTCCAGATGTATGGCAGAAACGCGGGTAATCAGGGCTCTTTTACTTTTTTCTACCATAACCCTGGCAATCTCGACAACATCTTCAGGCTCCTTGCAGTCAGCAAGAATAGCTTCGACGACTCCGGTCCTGTTTTTCCTGTGGGTATCCACTTTAGCTATATTCGAATAGGAAACAAAACCAAGACCTCTGACCTGCTGTTCCGCAGTTTCAAGATCGGTTTTTCCTTCTTTGACAGACTTTAGTATATCATTGAGGTCCATGTACCGCCCCTCGCCAGGAAGAATTTAATGCTTTAGCAATAAACAGCTTAAATACCTCGTTATAAGGCAATAATTATTAGTTTGGAGATTTTTAGAGTTTCGTGCTAACTCATACAGGTTTGATTTTTATAATTATTTGGGTTACTATCTTGAAATTCGATAAAAAAATCAAATTCTAAAGCTGAATGAGTATAGTTAACTGATTGAAAATCAAAAGCGGAAAATGAGATATTGTTTTATCTTTCAATAAAGTCGGCTTAAACAATATCTTCATTTTGTCTTTTCAAGACTCCGACTTTCTCACTTTTCGGTCTGCTTGAACATCTCCCTTGCCATGGCAACTCTCTGCTCAAAGTCGGGTCCTTCAAGTTCTTCTACAACGGATTCGAGCATCGTTGGAATATCAATGTGCTGGGGACATTTTTCAAGGCACTGTCCGCACTGGACACACAGGGATGCAAACTCGGGTTCACCGAGAGCAACAGCACCGCCAAGCCTTGCAGCATACATGAACCGTGCTCCTTCGGGATTGTCGACCAGAGACAGATTGTTATACTCCTCGAAACAGAGGGGAATATTAACACCTGCTGGGCAGGGCATGCAGTACTGGCAGCCGGTACATCCAACTTTCATCAGTTCACGATATTTGTTCTCAACTCTTTTTACCAGCTGTAATTCAGTTTCTGTGAGTGAACCAGAGTGAGCTTCACCTGCTATCCTGAGATTTTCTTCAATATGTGCCTCTTCATTCATGCCGGAAAGGACAACCGTAACTTCCGGGTGGTTCCATACCCAGCGAAGAGCCCATTCTACAGGTGACCTCTTTACCGGGGCTTCGTCCCAGATATCTTTCACGGCCTGAGGCACGTTCTTTGTAAGATTCCCTCCGCGAAGAGGCTCCATAATTACAATGCCAAGACCTTTTGAAGCTGCATATTCAAGACCCTTTTTCCCTGCCTGGTTCTTTTCATCCAGAATATTGTACTGGATCTGGCAGAAGTCCCAGTCATAAGCATCTACGATACGGTTGAAATCTTCTGACGCTCCATGGAAGGAGAAACCAGCATTGATAATGCGACCGTCAGCTTTGGCCTTATCAAGAAAATCTGCTACTCCAAGCTTTTCAACACCGTCCCACAGGTCACCAACAAGAGCATGTATGAGATAGTAATCAATATGGTCGGTGTTCAGTTTTTGCAGCTGGGCATTCAGATACTTATCCATATCCTCTCGTTTCTCTACAAGCCACGAAGGAAGCTTTGTTGCGAGTTTCACTTTTTCACGGTATCCACCAGCAAGGGCACGGCCCAGGAACGGCTCGCTCTCTCCCATGTGATAGGGCCAAGCCGTATCAACATAGTTTACTCCCTGGTCAATTGCATCACGTACCTGTCTGGTGGCTCTTTCTTCATCTATACTACCGTCTTCTTTAGAGGCAAGGCGCATGCATCCGAATCCAAGTATCGAAAGCTCGTCTCCGTTCTTTGGCATTTTTCTGTATAGCATTTTTCTTTCTCCTGAATTTTTGAATTGTTTTACTTGCGCATGATTGACTAATCAATCGCAGGCGAGGCAAAAATAAGTATCCAGCCTGCTATCTCCAGATAATTGTTCAAATTTCGGTTCGTAGAACACTGCTCTGCTCATTTTTTGTAACCTAGATATTTTGCAAAGAATGATTCTAATTTGTCAAACGGAATCATGTCGGTCCTGTCGTACAGATCAATATGTCTTGCTCCCGGAACAATGTAGAGTTCTTTAGGTTCAGCAGCCATTTCATAGGCATCTTCACTAAAATACCTGGAGTGGGCATTTTCACCGATGACGAACAAAATTGGTCGCGGTGAAATGGTATCAATATAGTTCATCAATGGGAAATTCATGAATGACATGCTACTTGTAATAGTGAATGCGGCTCCTGCATTAGGATGATGTCCACGCTTCATTCCGTAGTATTCAAAAAATTCACTTGAAATTGGATCTAATCCTTCTGGAATTGAATCAGCTGGTTCACTTGGGAAACCCATGGGCACTTCTGGAGTACCATTCTCAAAGTCTTTCCATCGTTGCTCGCCCAACTGAACTAAAGTTTGAGCACGCTGTTCATCAGTCATTGTTTTTCCAAATCCATCTCTTATCATGCTACTTATATCATACATACTTGCAGTAGCAACTGCTTTGATACGTGGATCAACCTGTGCTGCAGTAATGGCAAATCCACCACTACCGCAGATACCAATAGCGCCGATCCTGTTTCTGTCCACAAAAGGACGTGTCCCCAAAAAGTCTACTCCTGCACTAAAATCTTCAACGAATATATCCGGAGAAGAAACATGCCTTGGTTCCCCACTGCTTTCGCCATTAAAAGATTCATCGAACGCAATGGCAACAAATCCCCTTTCTGCCATATTCTGTGCGTAAATACCAGCACCCTGCTCTTTTACACCTCCATAAGGTGTTCCTATGACAATTGCTGGATATTTTTTAGATTTATCTATATCTTTTGACAAGTACATGTCTGCTGCAACGGTAATTCCGTATCTGTTTTTATAGGATACTTTTTCTACAGTTACCTTTTCACTGAGTTCAAAAGTTTTCCCACCAGATTCATTTTTAGATTCCATATTTCCCGACATTTTTAGTTCTCCTGAATATTAGAATTGTATTAAATATCATCGTTACTGACTGACTGAACAGTCATGGATAGATAGGATTTGTAGTATATATTTGTTTTGATTGACTAATCACTCACAAAAAGAGTGAAAAAATTAGTTTTTGGCAAGACCTCTCCAGACAATCCTTTAAATTTCTGTTAGCAAATTCTACTCTGTTCATTGTATATTCTGCTCCAATCAAACCGCTTTTCCCATTTCATATGCCTGCTCCATTGCTTTGCTTCCTTTGATGTCTCCAATGTTCCAAGCACCGATTCCATAGATAACGCCTTTTTCGTTTGCTCCTTCAAGGCAGGAAGTAAATCCTCGGAATCCTTCAAATGTTCTCTCCATTGCCTGCTTATTATCGTCGGCTGCCGTTGCAATAAAATAAAACTCTTTGTCGTTAATTTCAGTGTAACGGGAACAGGTGCGGTCAATAAGAGTCTTCATTTGACCATTCATCGTGTAGAAGTACACCGGCGTTGCCATTACAATGACATCTGCCGCAATCATTTTCTCCAGAGCTTCAGGCATATCGTCTTTTTGGGGACAGTTCTTTTCCATATTAAAACAGGTTCCACATCCTGTACAGTAATTGATTTCCTTGTCCCTCAAGAATATCTTCTCTACAGCGTTTCCGGCTTCTTTTGCTCCAAGCATAAACTGGTCGCACAACAGGTCGGAGTTTCCACCTTTTCTCGGGCTGGCAGACAGTATCAATACATTTTTACTCATTAAAATTATCTCCAGATTTTGAGTTATTCTAATTGATCAAAAATGATATTCGAACTTTTTATCCAATCATACTGATTTTATTCAACCAATCTGCAACATCCTTTTTCGCAGCATTTACACGGGAGCCATGAATAGCGAGCCCCTTCAAAATTGTTGCTTTCGGACAAAGTTTTGCAATATCTTTTTCACTTCGGCCTGATCCGCTTCCTTCATGTGTACAGAATGGGACTATAGTTTTTCCGGAAAAATCATATTCTTCCAGGAATGTAAACACAGGCATCGGCATAGTTCCCCACCAGTTAGGATAACCCAGGAAAATCACATTATAAGAGTCCATATTTTCCACATGGCTGGAAAGCTCCGGTCTGGCATTTTCATTCAGTTCTTTTTTTGCCATATTGGTGGTTGCGGTATAATCCCTGGGATAAGACCTTACTGTATCAATACGGAAAACATCGCCTCCTGTTATTTCCTGAATCATGTCGGCTACTACTTTTGTGTTACCGACAGGCAAATTCACGATCTTTCCGCTGACATAGTTATTTCCCTCACGTGAAAAATAGGCTATGAGACATTTCTCTTCATTTAAATTTGTCATTTTTTTGCTCCTCGATTTCTTTTTGATTATTCATACTCAAAAATTTCAAATAATAATTATTCCCGAATGAAATTTGTGAAGATACTTTTTTCTTTCAGAGGGGGCTGTACGCCAGCCTTCATGCCGGCTTCCTTGCACTTCAAGAACCATGCCATATTGCGTGCAAGCACACGCATGATCTGCAGTCCTTCCAGGTCTTTTTTCACATCTTCGGGCTTTGCTCCATGAACCATATTCCAGTATCGGGAAGAAATAATAGGCATCTCCGAAATGGTGAAATACTTATTAAGCTGGTCAAGTGTGGCTGTTGTTCCTGCTCTCCTTGCGGAAACAACTGCTGCTGCTGGTTTCAGATAAAAAGACTGTCTGCCTCCCAGCAGGTCAGAATAGAAAACGCAGTCCATAAAAGATGTAATCGCACCAGCTGCGGCTGCATAATGCACCGGAGATCCGAAAATAAATCCATCGGCATCTTTGGCAATGTCAAGAAAATCGTTTATACGGTCGTTAAACGCACAGAGCCCTGTTTTGGCGCAGCTCTTGCAGGCGGTGCAGCCGGTAAGAGGCTTTTTTCCGATCCAAAAAATTTCTGTGTCAATCCCTTCTTCATTCAAAGTTTTTGCTACTTCTGAAAGAGCCGTATAGGTACAGCCTTTCTCATGCGGACTTCCGTTTACCAGTAATACTTTCATTCTCATACCCCAAATTATGTCTTTAATAATCTTTTTTAACTCTCTCTATTCTGTTTCCAGCAATTTTTATTTGTGATAATGTTTCATTTAGCATAACTAATTCATCTTCAGTCAGTTCAATGTCTGCTGCACCTATGTTTTCTTCCAGACGATTTAGTTTTCGAGTTCCCGGGATCGGAACGATCCATGGTTTTTGTGCAAGTACCCATGCAAGAGCAATTTGAGCCGGAGTTGCGTTTTTGGTATCAGCTATTTTTCCGATCAAATCTAACAGTACCTGATTTGCGTCAATGTTTTCTGAAAGGAAACGGGTAAGTATACTGCGTATATCCCCCTCACCAAATCTGGTGTTTTTATCAATTTTACCCGTAAGAAAACCATTGCCAAGCGGGCTAAAAGGAACAAATCCAATACCGAGTTCCTCAAGTGCAGGCAAAACCTCTTCTTCGGGTTTTCTCCACATCATAGAATACTCGCTCTGTACTGCCGTAAGCGGTAAAACTGCATGTGCTCTTCTGATTACATTTGCACTTGCTTCTGAAAGTCCCCAACGTTTTACTTTCCCTTCCTGCATCAATTCTTTAACAGTTATAGCAACTTCTTCAATTGGTACATTAGGATCAACGCGATGCTGGTAAAGTAGATCGATTGAATCAACTCTTAACCGTTTTAAAGAACCTTCAACTGATTTTCTAATATTTTCCGGGGTACTATTCATCAATAAATCGCCGCTCTGGCCATGTTCAAAAGCAACACCGAATTTTGTGGCGATCACAACTTTTCCCTTATATGGTTCAAGTGCTTCCCCGACTAATTCTTCATTTACATAGGGTCCATAAACTTCTGCTGTATCAAAGAATGTAACACCACGTTCAACAGCTGAACGGATCAGTTTAATCATTTCTTCTTTATCTGCTGCCGGTCCATATGCATGGCTCATTCCCATACATCCCAAACCAATTGCTGAAACCTCAAGACCAGTGTTGCCCAAAACACGTTTTTTCATTATTTCTCATCTCTAGATTGTCAAATTGTCTAACAGTGTTAGCTTAAATTGTTATATTCTTCATCGGTTACGGGTTCCAGCCATTCTGCCGGACCTGCGTTGGCATTTGTCTCAACTGAAAGATGTACGAACCAGCTGTCAGGTGCTGCTCCATGCCAGTGTTTCACATTCGGGCGAATTTTTACTACATCACCTGGTTTAAGTTCCTGTGCAGGCTTTCCTTCCTCCTGATAATAACCACGTCCACCTGTTACTAACAGAATCTGTCCGCCCGGATGCTTATGCCAGTTATTCCGGCAGCCGGGTTCAAATGTCACATTGCCTATAGGGCAATTAAATTCATTATCCCCAGGAACCAGCATACTAAGCCATGCGTTACCTGAAAAATACTTACTGAACTGTTCCGGAAGTTTTTCACCTTTAGGGAAAATTACACTCTCACTTAACTTTGATTTGTCCATATTTTAGTCCTCTCTGGAATTTTTCAGGATGACCTCTCTGATTTTATTTTCTTTAAAATTTTCATGATATTCTTTCTTAACCGTTTACTCAATCGGTCAATGCGAGTGACTGATCAGTCAGTACGTAAGATTTAATGCTATATAAAAGTAAGCCTTGCAAAAAGAGATAGAATGAAAAAATTGAAAACAATGGCAGAATCGGCTTTCTTCAGCCAAGCTCCAGTTTATGACCCTTCTCCAGCTGCTGAATCTGTTCTTCGCTTTTGGCGGCTAATTCCCTGAACTGATTGATAGTATCCCGCATTCTGGGCAGAGCCTCCTGCTTATAGGTGCTGATAGAATCAAGTGCTTCCATGACATCGGCAAAGGCAGTCTTCAGCGTCTCTACAGAGATACTGGTTTCCATTGATTGTTCCTGGATTTCCGCCCCCTGTTTCTTCAGCATTTGCGAGGTGCTGCTGATGATATTATTCGTGGTCTCATTGAGCATCTGGATCTTCTTCAGGACAATCTTCTGGTTATAGAGAGCCCCGGCAACCATCACTGAGGTCTTCAAAGCGGAAATCGTCACATTTTTTGCCCTTTCTACACCGCGCATCAGTTCCTTATTATTTCTTATAACAATCTCTGTTGCCATTACGCCCTGCTGATTGACGACGATCATCTGCTGCATATCCATAATCCTCTGCCGCAGCGGAAATAGGACTTCTTCAGTGACAAATTTAACGTTTTCCGGATCTTCGTTCCTGCCTTTAGCCGCTTCGATCTGCGTTTCAATCAATTTGTCCATCAGGGTACCAAGCTGGACCTCTTTCATTAGCTTTTTAGTCAAATTGCGTAATGCCTGCTGTTCAATCTCCAGAGTAGTGTTATCATTTTTCAGAATTGTTTTCCCTTTATCCAGGGATACAATGATATCCGCAATTACCGAATCTGCTTTTTGGTATCTGTCAAAATAGTCCCTGATAGGGTTGAAAAACTTGCCTAAGACGCCGGTTTTGGTGAAATCAATAAGGCTGGGATCAAGGTCTTTTAATTCCCGGTTCAAGTCCATTAAACCTTTTGCCACAACACCGCCTTCATCACCGTCTCTGGACAGTTTCCCAACTGTCACCTGCAGCAAAGAATTTTTAGCTGCCGAGCTTTTCATCGAGGCAGCCCCAAAAGACTCGATCGACTGGAGGATATACTTCTTTTTGGCAAATTCATCTATATCCAGGGTCAGAATTTCCGCAACATTTCTCTCCGCTACAGCCTGAAGCTGGGCTACTTCCTCCGATACTGGTTTGACTTGTTCCTCTACCTCACTCTTGATTGCCTCTTCATCTGGCACCTCCATAGTAAAAGCCATCTTAGCCACTCCTGAATTTACATTTCAGCGTTGAACAGGTTGCGCAGCTTATAAACAACGTCATCGGTATCTGCGTTAATACTGGCAGCCTCATTGATGCTGGAGATAGTTTGCAATGCCGGGATATTCGCATTATAGCCAATTGTGTATATAGGTATTCCAGTGTCCTCCACTATGCCTTTAATGTCGTCCAGCGAATGGCCTCTATTGGTCTCGCCGTCGCTGAGAACGAATATAATCGGTCTCAGACTGGGATCTGTAGCTCGCTGATCCTGGATCATCTTCATGGCGACAGCAATCCCATCGAAGGTTGCTGTAGTGCCGCCGGCCTCCAGATCATTAACTGCTCCGGCAAACAAGGCTCTCTGGTTCAGATCGAATTTGGCAATCGGCAGATCGATATTGACATCGTTGGAATATGACACCAGGCCAATCATATTGTCCTCGCCGATGTAGTACTGACCTTTGAGCAATGAATCTTTCAAATGGTTGAGCGGCTCGCCCATCATGCTGCCGGAGACATCGGCAACAAATACTGCGCAAATAGGTTTTTTCTTTTCTTTCCAGAGTTTTTGACCCTGGAAGATCACATCGCCGCTGACGGGTTCAGCTTCGGACTGGTATTCATTAAAGCCATTAAAACCATATTCGGTAGCCAGGGTCTGATACTTTTCCTGCTGGGAGAATTCAACGAATTCGTTCAAAATTTTCATTTTCTCTTCCGATAGTTCGCCGATGGCATACATCGGGCTGTCATGTCTGAACCCAAAGGGAGTAAATTCGTAATACCTGATATCCGGTGTATTCACATAGGTCTGGTATTCCAGGACAAAACCGTCCAGAACACCTGATTTGGCAGATTCTCTCATTTGCAGAGTGGTATAGGCAACCAGGGGAATATTGGTCTGAAAGCTCTCAAATCCTGATTTTGCTTTGTCACTCAATAAGTTGCTGCTGTCAAATGTGTATAAAGTTGAGATCAGGAAGTTTAGCCCGGTTGAACTGGCAAAAGGATTGGTATAGCCCATCGATAGTTCCTTGTTCGAGACTGCTTCGACAATCGTCCTGGTATTGATTGCCCCGTATTTGTTTACCAGCTCTTCTTTCTTGGATTTAGTGAGCAGGATCCCGGCCACATTGCCGGCAAGTCTTTCCTCCACTAACTCGGCTTTGACCCCTTTGGAGATGACCATCTCGCCCCAGAGCTCATTGGACGGCGTATAAGCATCCGGCAAATACTTACCGGAGCTAATATAGTCGGCAGCTTCCCCGGAGGGGATTCCTCTGAGCCTTACAGATACCTGTTTGCCGTCGATCATTATTGACGCGTTATTGAAATCCCTGGCAACTTCTGTCAGCCAGCCATCAGTACCGGTGCCAGCTTTTTCTGTAGAGGAGAATATTTCGATGTAGTTGGGTGTGCTGTTATTAACCTGCGTCGGGTATTTAGAGATATCAGGCAAATCTTCAGTCAGGGAATCATTCAGGTCTGCAGGAACGAGGACATGACCCATAGAATGCTGGACTGTATTCACATTGATGTCTTTAATGATGTCATCCATTGCTCCCTCATCGGGTTCGCTCTCATTGAGTCTACTTTCGTCGGGTCCGCTCTCATCGGGTCCAATTATAGTAATCGCCAGATAAACTAAGATAAATACTGCAACTGCTGCTCCCATTATCTTCAAAATTACTTTCTTGTTGCCTTCGTTCAGCATGCCAATGCTTCCCTCTTCAATTCTTATAGTATTTTGCCTGTTTAATCAGATTATCGATCTCGATCATGCCAGCCATTTGCTCCAGTTGCCCACTCTCTATGCTGTTTAAGCCTGAGATCTCCAGTAGCAACTTATCAAGCTTTAGCAGGATCTGCTCATTATCTTCAGTGGCAGCTTTCACAAAATTAATATACTCACTATAAACTTTGAACTTTTCTTCCACAAGTTCCTGAGAAAAAGTCCCGTCTTCATATTTCTTTCTAATGAAATTGTAGTCTCCTTCATCGAATGCATCAAATTTATTGAGGATGCTGCGGATATTCATAAAGAATATCTTCTCCACCTCGGCAATGACTGTATCAAATTTCTTGTAGCTCATCTCTGAGGCACTGAAGATTTGCAAAAGGATATCCCGAATAGTTTTATTCTTTTTCTGTAGCCGCTCAATCTGATCGAGCAGCAAGTCAACGGTTTTTTCGAATGTTTTGAGCCCCCTGTGAATATTCAGTTCTTCAATATAATCTTCCACCGTCCAGATTTTATTGGTTTGAACTACTTTCTCTGGTTTGGTAAGGAGCTCGTAATTACCGTAACTTAACCCGGCGAGGCTCAAGAAGATGAATGTGATGCTAAGGGCTGTTTCCAATGCACTGGCCCCTAACAACTGTAGTCCGATCAATCTTGGAGAAAAAGTAATTATGTTGGCAGCGGCAATGCCTAAATTCAGGCCCGATAGTTTAATCAGCTTTTCCCTGTCCATGTACTCTTACCCCAAGATCAGTTCCCGTGTTCTTCCCCCCGTTTATTTCGATTTCGTTCTCATTAGAACGTTAACATATATGAACAGATCACTTATAATTTACTTTCGGAGGGGTCGACATTAGAAGGCAGAATGCAGTTAATGATATCGTTTTAGAACTTTAGATAATTAGATATTATTTTTAAAACTGGTTAACAGGGGGTTCAACTCTCACGGCTTATATAACCACTTAAGCATTTTTTCATTGAAGTTTAATATGAGAGATCAATAATTGGTCATGTGTAAACCTGATAAATACACACAATTGCAGGATATTATTTCAAAATCGCCATCATCAAAAGGTATCAAAAATTAAATGTCGACCTGCCGAATAGAGAAAAATTAATATTTTGCCCCAGCTCTCCAAATAATTGTTTAAATTTCAGTTGGCATATCCCACCATGAAGCTGGAGGCATGTGCTGGTCTGAATCTGAATCTAATGGGACTGTTTCACCAATTTCCGGGGCTATTATGTTTACATCTCTTATTTGCCTCATTTTTTATTTTTACTTTCACCCTTTCACCGCTATTATTGATTATTCTTTGATAGGAGCTGCTTTTTTCGGTTCTGAACAAATTTCAGAACATAATAAGTCACACAGATGTAAACTCCCATGATGGAAAGATAATCCGTGAAGAAAAAAATGGCTGATTCATCAAAGTTCCAGTAGGAATATGTATAGTACAAAATCAGCCTGGAACCAACTTCTCTGGCAAAGAAAGCATAAGCTCCATATACAGCAACCAGCACTGCCATGACGTGCAGTGCAAATCTGCTGTAACAGTTCAGAGCAGTAATTCCCAGTATCTTTCTAGCCGCGCTTATAATCATTCTCCAGTGCATTCCTATGTGTATAGATATGAGGATAAAACCCCAATATGTGGCCAGAATATGCATCTGCCGTGCAATCAAACCGCCGTCTACCGGAATAAAAGCAAACACGGTACGGGAAATCATCACAGAGCTTACCGCCAGCAATATCATATTTACTAGAAGAAGCAGATTGATCGCCGTATTAAGAACACGGCGTGCATTGTGCTTTCCTTTTAGAACTTTCTGATACCATCGTCGATTCAAAACATTGTGGACAATAAATAAAGCAAGCAGGGAAACTCCTAACAACTCATGGATCGTGTTTCCGGTTAACTGGGAAGCCATGGCTGCCAGCATGAGAACTGCGATAAAGAGGTCAATGGCCAGTTTGAACAGGATTTTCCGATTCAAAGAGTTCTCCTCATTTATTCTTCCATTCCTATTTCACGAAGCCACTCAGATACATCACCCTGCGCAGTTTCTACACTTGATCCTCTGATTGCAAGACCATCAAGAATAGTTGACTGCGGGCAAAGATCGGTGATGTCTTCAACACTTCTTCCAAGGCCGCTTCCTTCGTGAGTACAGAACGGTATGATGGTTTTCCCGGAAAAATCATATTCTTCCAGGAATGTAAACACAGGCATCGGCATAGTTCCCCACCAGTTGGGATAACCAACGAAAACTACATCATAGGAGTCCATGTTCTCAACTTCTGTTGCAAGCTCCGGTCTGTAGTTATCTTCCTGTTCCTGCTTTGCCTGGTCAACCACTGAATCGTAATCAGCAGGATACGGATTTACAGTCACAATTTCAAAGATATCCCCGCCGACGTTTTCGTGGATTTGGTTGGCAATTTCACGAGTGTTGCCGGAATGTGAAAAATAAGCCACAAGAATTTTTTTTGGTGCTGAATCCATCTGTGTTTGATCCTCACTTTCCGTTTCAGTATATGACGGACTGGTGGTTTCTTCTGAGGCAGCAGCATTGGCACTATTGTCCTCTGTTTCTGCCTGAGTGCTGCTTACATCACCGTTTGTCGTGTTGCTGTCTGTGCATCCGCAGACGGATAGTAAGATTCCCGTCATTATTACGAGGGCCAGCGCTGATATTTTCTTCATCGTATGTATCTCCTCTTTTATTTTCATCCACAAATTTATTCTCATGTTAGCTATAGTGGAACAGATATTGGGATATTTCCTTAGCAATGATTCAATTTCCTCAATTTCCACAAAGGGTAATTTTGAGTTTTGAGATAAGCTCATTATAACGTGAATTGGGTTGATGACTGACCAGTCAATCGCCAGAATGCTTAATGTTATTTAAATATTCATCTCAAATATGATTGACTGCTCACTCACGTGAAGGACGAAAAAAATTTTATTCTCTAGCCAGACCTTTCCAGATAATCTGGAATCCATACTCTAAAACCTTATTTTGATCCTTTAACGAATCTGACTCAAGTATAAAGTTCACTATCGTCCTGCTGCCCTGGTAAAACATTGCAATGACCAGCTCTGCAGGAAAATCTCTGATCTCTCCAGTTTTTATTCCTTCATCCACAAGATCATGAAGAAAGACATACTCTTTCATCACTTCATCACGCGTAAATTTTGTGATATAGGGAGATGTGCAGAACTGCCCGACAAAAAGGAATTCTTCCTGATTGTCTACTCCCCATTTGACTAAATTTGACCATATTTTTCGTAATTTGCCCTGGAAGGTACTCTCAGCTTCGAGACCTTTCCCCATAGCCTGGCTTAAGTTTCCTTTAACCTCAAAATACAGGCTGTTTATAAGGTCTTCTTTTGTGGGGAAGTAATTAAAAAGGGTGCCTGTGGCTACACCTGCGTCTTTTGAGATCTGGGCAGTGGATGTACCGTGGAAGCCTCTTTCAGTGAAGAGTTTCAGGGCAGCTTCCATAATTGCTGTTTTTTTGTCTTTGACCTGTTCTTTCATGTATTATCTCTTGAATTGACTGATTAGTCAGTTATATTCTAATATTATGTTATTATAAATACTTAATGGTGCTTTTACTTAACTCTTGCTAAGTGTTGCAGTACATAGGAGATTTACGTGAACTTAAGGAAAAAGTATTCAGCGATACATTTAAAAATCCGAATTGTCAATGTGTAGAGATCATCATGCTCATAGTACTCTCACTAGGCGGTTCAATTCTCGCAAAAAATCTTGATCCGGATCGTTTC
>Ga0208825_1001317_pt1 | contig 19164 bp, 14 predicted proteins | sample AD_UKC113_MetaG_FD_184450 | JGI IMG/M metagenome (GOLD analysis project Ga0208825, IMG submission 184450) | Active sludge microbial communities of municipal wastewater-treating anaerobic digesters from Hong Kong - AD_UKC113_MetaG (SPAdes)... | ecosystem: Engineered > Bioreactor > Anaerobic >...
GGGGGGTCGATGATCTATGCCCTCGATATGATGGAAAGACAATTCTGGGGATTATATAACTGTATCAGAAAGTAAGATAAATTTTTTTTAAAAATTACATACCGCCTGGTCGGTTTGTATATTGCGAGATGTAACACAACATTTAATTAATTTTATGAGAATAAGAACATTAACAGTATTTTATGTATTCACATTATGTCTGCTGGGTAATAATGTGAGCGGGCAGACTTCAATGACCGATCTGGTCAACTATGCGTTGAAACACAGCCGTGATATTAAAAAGGCAGAACTGCAGTGCAAAGAGGCAGAATATTCGTACAAAGAGGTAAGAGGACAGGGATTGCCTCAGATTAATGCAACTGCAAGCTATAGCAAAATGATGCTCCCCGACATAAACATTTCTCCTGATGCCTATGATGCCCTGAGTCGCATGGCCGATATGTTTATAAATGAAAGTGTCAGTGATGATGACAAACAGGGAATAAAAGACAGGTTGAAAGGGATGCTTGATCAGTTTGGAAATTTGAACGCGATGTATACTTCATCTGCAGGCGTTCAGATAACCCAGCTTATCTACAGTCAATCGTACCTTGCAGGATTGAAGGCTGCAAAAAAGGTGCAGGAGCTCTATTCGATTTTAAAATCGAACAGTGAAGAGGAAGTGATCGCTGAGGTTTCCTCGGGTTATTACCAGGCCGGTTCTCTTATGTTGCAACTTCAAACAGTTGACAAATCATTGAATAATCTTAAAGAGATACACAGGATGGCTGAATTAAGCTATCAGAACGATCTTGTAAAAGAAAGCAGTGTAAACAGATTGAAAGTCACTATTACCAATCTTGAAGTAACGCGGCAGACCATCCGGAACGGTATTGATATTCAGCTGAATTACCTGAAGGCTCTGGCCGGAATGCCCGGAGACACTTTGCTGGCAATCGACACCACAAGATTGATCAGCGATTTTGTGGCGAACAGCCCGGTCAACGGGTTTGATGCACTGAACGTGCCGTCGTACCGGGCCTTAATAAAACAGGATGAAATTTATGACCAGCAGGTCAGGCTGTCAAAAGCCACTTTCCTCCCGACTATTGCAGCATATGGAAATCTAAGCTATTCAGCCTATAATACTACAGGAGAGATAAGAGATTTTTCAAACATGAATACATTGGGATTAAGCTTCTCAATGCCAATATTTACTTCAGGAGTCAACAATGCCAAGGTTAATAAGGCAAGAATAAAACAGTTTCAGCTCAGGCAGGACATTCTGAAAGCAAATGATTTTCTTACAATAAGCTACAACAACGCTTACTCAGAATATCAGACGGCTCGCGAAATGCTGGCTGTGCAAAAAGAAAACAGGGAGCTGGCTCTGAAAGTATATAGTCAGACTTCATTGCAATACAAGGAAGGCATGGCCTCAATGTCGGATTTGCTGAATGTCAATTCAGATTTCCTGCAGGCCGACAATTCATTTAACCAACAGATACTGAAATGCAAGATTGCAGAAATCAATATGTTGAAAGCTTCGGGGAACCTTAAGTCACTGATCAATAATCCCTGAATGTATAAATCATTTCAATCATCAGAGGATCATCTGAACAGAAGAAACCCGCTTTTTGAAAAGGAAGTTGATCCGTCCCTTTTCATGAAAAAGCGGGAGAAATATATTCCTGACTCAGAGCATGTGACCAAATATTAGTAAAAACACAAAAACAAAATAATTCATATGAAAATCAAAAGGACAAGTATAATCGCGGTGGTAATAATAATTGCAGCCATTTTGCTTATAGCGCTGAAACTAAAAAGCAACAGACAGGAATTCAGGAATGAGGTTGAATTTTCGCGACGAAAAGTCGAAAAGATACCTGTTGCCATCGAAACTGTGAAAAAAGGTTGTTTATCTGAAAATGTTGTTGCTACAGGAATTCTGGAAGCATCAGATGTTTTGAACCTGGTCTCTGAGACCCAGGGGAAAATCATTAAGATATATAAAGAAAAAGGTGACAGAGTTACCGCCGGTGATGTTATTGCAAAAGTCGACGATGAGGTAATTTCAGCCAATGTGCTCACTGCCGAAGCAAATTACGCGCAGTTCGAAAAAGATGTTGAACGGCTTACCAGGCTTTCGGAAGAAAATGCAGTCACAAAGCGCGATCTTGAACAAGCCACAATAGGATTGAAGAAAGCAAAAGCGGATCTTATTAATGCAAGAAAAGCATTGGGTAACACAAGTATTAAAGCTCCGATCTCGGGTTATATAAACAACGATTTCATTACTGTTGGCCAACTTCTTGGCGGGGGCTCCCCTGTTTGTGAAATTGTAAACAACAGCAAACTGAAACTTAACATCAAAGTCTCCGAGCGTGAAGTGTACAAAATCAAAACAGGACAATCCGTTATTGTAAGCTTAACCGCTTTCCCCGACAAGAAATTTAATGGCACAATCACCTCAATTGCAGAAAAAGCCGATGCTGTTATGAAATTCAATGTTGAGATAACGCTTGACAATGATGTAAATGCTCATCTGAAAAGTGGTTTATATGCCGAAGCGCTTCTTCCTGTAAAGAATGAAGAAAAACTCATTATAAGCAAGGCAGGTATAGTCGGCAGTATGGAAAGCCCCGTTGTATATGTAGCCCTGGACGGGAAAGCGGTAAAACGTGAACTGATTATAGGCCAGAGCAATAATAAGCAGGTCGAAGTGCTGAGCGGTCTGTCAGATGGCGAACAGGTAATTATCAGTGGCCAGCTGAACCTGAAGGATGGAGATGAAATAAACATCATCAAATGACATTTTTGGACGAGGTACGAATTCAGGCCATTTATAAATGTGGATTGATTGTCAGAACAAGAAATCGCTTTCCCATTCTTTTTACCAGGAAAAATAAGAAGTTGTAAGAAATGAAAATAACAGAAATATCAATAAAACGTACAACCATACCGGTTGTAATATTTACCCTGCTTGCACTGACAGGCATATTCAGCTACACCCTTTTAAACAAGGAACTTTCACCCGCAATGGATCTCCCGATAAACGTAGTGATGACTATTTACCCCGGAGCCGCCCCGTCGGAAGTGGAAAATTCTGTTACAAAACCTATTGAAGAGGCAATATCTTCTCTGGAGGGAATAGACAAGATTACAGCCTATTCTGCCGAAGGTATATCGGCATTAATGATTCAGTATAAAGACGGGATTGATGCCGATTTGTCGCTCCAGGAAGCCGAGCGGAAGGTGAACATGATAAAAGACAGCCAGCTTCCTTCAAATTGCAACGATCCGCAGTTTATAAAGTACGACATGAACATGTTTCCTGTAATGAGTATCGCTGTAAATGCGAATCTCCCGGAAACTGAGTTTTATGACATTGTTGACAAAGAAATTAAAACCAGGCTTTCTCAGATAAAAGGCGCCGCGCAGGTTGAGATTCTTGGCGGTAACGAACGTGAAATAGAAATTAAAGCCAATGCACAGAAACTTGAACAGTATGGCATTTCACTGCTTCAGGTAAAACAGGCCATACAAGCCGCTAACGTCGATTTCCCGACAGGTAAAGTCAAAGATGATGACTCAAAATACATTGTCAGGCTGGCCGGTAAGTTTGAAAACCTTGACCAGATAAGGAATCTCATAATTGGAACAACCCGCGACGGATCCGATATAAAGGTAAGCGATGTGGCATCAGTTGTTGATGGCACCAGGCAATCAACCAAGCTGGCCCGTATCAATGGCCAACCGGCTATAGGTCTGTCTATTCAGAAGCAAACCGACGGTAATGCCGTGGAAATAAGCAAAGCTGTTAAGTCTGTCCTCGCTGATTTCGAGAAAGAGTATGCAGCACAGAATCTTAAATTCACAATCTCAAGCGATGTCTCTGACTTCACCGAAGATGCAGTAAACGGCGTTATGGTCGACCTGGTTTTTGCCATTATCCTTGTCTCCATAACCATGCTGCTTTTCCTGCATACATTCCGTAACCTGATATTCGTTTTTGTATCCATCCCAACATCAATCATCTCAACATTTACATTTTTCTGGCTGTTTGGTTTTTCACTGAACCTGCTGACATTGCTTGCCATGTCAATAGTTGTCGGGGTCATTGTGGATGATGCCATTGTGGTGCTTGAAAATATTCATCGTCACCTCGAAATGGGTAAAACCAGGTGGCAGGCCACAATTGATGCAACCAACGAAATCGGAATAACAGTTGCTTCCATAACAATTGTACTTGTAACAGTATTCCTTCCCATTGGTCTTATTCCCGGCACTACCGGGCAGGTATTGCGTTCTTTTTCACTGGTTATTGTAATAGCAATTCTGATAAGTCTTTTGGTTTCGTTCACACTGGTTCCGCTACTTACATCACGTTTCGACAAGCTGAAAAAACTTGACAGGGAAAAGCCTTTTGACCGTTTCCTGCTCACTTTCGAAAGTATGATCAACTGGTCTAAGTCGGCTGTTTTACATTTAACCAGATTGGCGCTGCGACATAAACTTGTCACAATAACTACAGCCATCGCATTATTAATCGGTTCAATTTTACTGGTGTCAGGAGGCTTTATCCAGACAGATTTTATGGATGCCGGCGACCGCGGCGAATTTATTGTTGCGATGGAACTCGACAGGACCGCTCCACTCGAACAGACAAGCGGAATGTGCCTTAACATTGAAAAGATGATGCTTACATATCCCGAAATTACCACCGTTTACACCAAAGTGGGTACCAAAGGCGGTACAATGACGTTTCTGGAAACGCCTTATGCTGCAGAGTTTAATGTAAAACTGGTCCCTAAGAATCAAAGAAAGCTCAGTTCAAAACTATTCTCAAAGAAACTGCAGAATGATCTTAGTGCCGCTTTTGCAGGCCCCAAATTCAAAGTCTCGGAAGTCAGCATGCTGGGCACGACATCGTCACCTCTCAGGATCTATGTGCAGAGTAACGATTTTGAAAAAGCCAAAAAATACAGCCAGTTTGTTGTCGATGAATTACGGGATATCGAAGGTACAGTTGACATCGAATCGACAATTGAAGCCGGCAATAAAGAGATAGTTGTAAAGTTCGACCGTGAAAAACTGGCGAAAATGGGGCTTACAATTGGCGAGATAGGTTCACAGATGTACATTCTTTATGAGGGAAACCGCGATCTCAAATACCGCGATGGCAGCAATGAATACGATATTTATATTTCCCTCGACGAGTTCGACAGGAAAAGCAAAAACGACGTTGAAAATATCTCGTTTATAAACCATTCCGGACAACTTGTGAAACTTTCTCAGGTGGCTGAAATTGTGGAAGGTGAAAGTCCGTCAACTCTGATACGTTATAATAAGATGCCTTCGGTCATGATAACAGGTAACATGGTTGGGAAAACAATCGGTACCGTGGGAGATGAAATAAAAGAGCGGATCGAAAAGAGCGATAAACCTGCCGATGTTGATGTTGTTTACGGGGGAACAATGGAAAGTCAGAGTGATTCATTCGCAAGCCTGGGCCTGGCTTTTCTTGCATCAATTATTCTTATGTACCTTACTATGGTGGCATTGTACGACAGCTATGTATATCCATTGGTAGTCATGCTTTCATTGCCACTGTCTATAATAGGGGCATTGCTTGCGCTGGCATTATCCGGAAAAAACCTGAGCATATTCTCCATCATGGGTATTATCATGCTGATGGGACTGGTTGCCAAGAATGCCATCCTGGTAGTCGACTTTGCCAACAACGCCCAGGAAAAAGGAAAGAAAGCAATTGATGCAATCATTGAAGCTACTTCGGTACGTTTCAGGCCGATCCTTATGACCAACCTTGCACTTATTGTTGGTATGCTGCCGATCGCATTAGGTTCAGGCGCAGGCGCCGAATGGAAGAATGGCCTTGGCTGGGTGCTTATCGGCGGACTCATAAGTTCAATGGTCCTTTCATTTATAATTGTACCGGTTTTGTACATCATTTTCAACAAACTGGTAATGAAACGAAAACAAGTCTATATAAAAGATGAATCGGTGAAAAAGGAAACACTTGAAGTAATACCTAACTGAATAAAACCATGCAAAACGATCAGATCTTTAAAACAAGAATTGAGAAATCAACGGACTTCAGGTTTGATGCAGCCGTTGTAAATGTCTTTGACGACATGGTAGTAAGGTCGGTGCCTATGTACCTCGAATTTCAACGCATGATCACAGAAATTGCAAACGATTTTGTCAGGCCCGATACCTCTTTGTACGATTTAGGATGTTCCACCGGGACCACCTTCTTATCGCTTAATAATGTAATTCATTAGTGTCCATTTAAATATAATTGATTTTCAACTGTATACAATTTAGTTCTTTGACATCTTGGTAATCTTGGTTCGTAAGTAGCTCTTTTAGAGGCGTTTTATCAAAAAGGGATATGCTTAAAATCTGTAGAATTTCGTAAGGCGAACGATCTACTTTCAGTTTATAAGCGACTATTGCTACCAGACAATAAACGATGATCGCAGAGTAGATTTGGATTTTAACTGCATTAGGAGTTGTTCCCCAGAAGGATTTTATTTTAAGATGCTGTTTGATCCATTTGAAGAACAATTCCACTTTCCAGCGATATTTATAGAGCAAAGCTATCTCATGGGCCTTAAGATCAAAGTTGTTTGTCATAAACTCGAAGACTCTATTTGTTTCTTCATCATAAAACTTGATTTTCCGGAGTTTATCCGGGTAGTATTGTAATGAGTAAAAACCTTCGAGCTTGCCAATCTGATCTGAAAGGACTCCGGTACTTTTATCTGCATTGTTGGAATACATTCGTTTAAATCTGAGGTTTTTCTTGGTTCGTGTTACAAAATATGCTGAATGCCGAGTAATCCTGTAAAGCCTTTCATAATCAGTATAACCACGATCCAGTATATAATATCCTCCTGGTTCGTATGTTAGTAAATCCAAGGCATTCATATCATGTACCGAGGCCTTGGTTATGAGGAGACAGCTTGGGATTGAGGTTTTTACATCAAACAGAGTGTGTAATTTAACTCCACCCTTCGTTTTACGGAACTCAGCCCACCAGAAGACATTCAGGCATAAATCAATAGTAGACGAATCAAAGGCATAGACATTTGATTTAATGTTCAAATTAAAGTCTTTTATTGCAGTAACTCTTCTGGCTTCTTCAATCAGATGATAAGCGAGCTCTTCAAATATCCGATAGTTACGTTTTTCATTTGCTTTAGCCAAATTAGATCGGCTTACATTTTTCCCAAAACCCAAGTGATAAAACTTGGATCTATGTGCTTCAAGTCCAATCATTAAATCTCGTAAACTTTCTCTGCCTGAGAGTTGGCCAAAAAGCATGCACGATAATTGGTTCCAGCATGAAAAGAACTTAACATACTTGTTTCCATCGTACTTTTCAACCAACCGATCCAACACTCTTTGGGGCAAAAAATCTGTAAGCTGATTGAAAATATACTTGCCTTGATTCATGGTTTTTCGCTTTTAACAAAGCTAAAACCAGAAGATTCAATTCAAATCGTCACGCTCCCAAAAAACACTACAACCTCGATATATTCAAGATTTCAAAGAACGATATTTAATTTTTAGTGGACACTAATGAATGTAATTGATAAATCAGTCAGGTTTGTTGGCATTGATGATTCACAGGAAATGCTTGAAAGTTGCCGCAAAAATTTGATTGATAATGGTGTTACAAGACCATTCGAGCTTCAACTTGCAGATTTAAACAGGGATGTGGTAATCAACAATGCATCTGTCGTGGTTCTGTGCCTTACTTTACAATTTGTCAGGCCGATTAACAGGCTGAAATTGATAAAGTCAATTTATGACCAGCTTAATCCTCAGGGTTGTATTATACTGATTGAGAAAATATTGGGTGAAACCAATGATTTTAACAGGAAGTTTATCAGGTATTATTATGACATGAAACGTCGTAACAACTACGATGATTTGGAGATAGCTCAAAAAAGGGAGGCCCTCGAAAATGTACTGATCCCCTATAAGCTAAGTGAAAATGTCGAGCTCCTTCACGAAGCGGGATTTCAGTCATGCGAAACCTTCTTCAAATGGTACAACTTTTCGGGGCTGGTTGCCGTAAAATAATCCATCATCCGCTATTTTTGAACTTTAATCTGATATAAATATGTTTGTTAAATTAGGAAACAAACTTTTCCATATCCGGAACTTTTTGTTCCCGGTTTTTTATGCTGTTCTTTTTATCCCATCCCCATCTGTCTTTCAAAATGAAAAGTGGGCGTTGATTACGGGATCGCTTTTAATTTTTTCCGGAATTTTGACACGATTCATTACCATAGGACTGGTGTATATTATCAGGGGCGGATCCAAAAGGCAGATTTATGCCGAAACTCTGGTTACCGATGGAATCTACAGGATTTGCCGTAATCCGATGTATTTAGGTAACATTCTTCTTCTCACAGGTTTCGGTTTCTTCGCCAACTCACTCCTGTTCATGCTGGTTTGCATTCCATTGTTTTTACTCTTCTATTATTCCATTATTTGTGCGGAAGAAGAGTTCCTGCAAACGAAATTCGGCTCTCAGTTCATAAACTATAAGTCGGTTACCAATGCCATAATTCCAAAGCTGGGAAACATCAAAGAGGCGTTTGAAGGCCATACTTTCAGATTTAAAGTAGCTGTCTTCAAAGAATACAATTCCCTCTTCCTCTATTTCACGGGCCTTTTGTTATTGCTTTATTTTCAGGGCCATATAACAACAGGTCTCTTTGGAATTTTCGAAATCGTTTTGTTACTTTCATATTTATTGATCAGAATGTTAAAATACAACAAACTGTAAGCAAAGAAATAAGAATCCTCCTCTTCAACTGTAACTTACACTGTTACCAAAGACCGGGTGACAGATGGAAATTTCAGAAAATTTCATTTTTCTGAATAATACTGTCCATCAGAACCGATAACGGGTTATTAAACTGATTAAGGCCTTTAATATGAATTATTAAAGGCTCCCAACAACTTTTTACTATCTTTACAATCTGAACGTAAAACTGAAAAAATGTCACTAACAGAAAGAGTTGCCGCCGATCTCATAAATGCGATGAAGTCGAAGGACAAGGTTTCGCTGGAAGCAATCAGGGCTGCCAAAACCGCATTTTTACTCGCGCTTTCGGAAAAAGGACCCGGAAGTGCTCTTACAGAAGAAGAAGAGCTGAAAATAATACAAAAGCTTGTCAGGCAAAGGAGGGAATCGGCAGAGATATATAAATCCCAGAACAGACCCGAGCTGAGCGAAAAAGAAGTTGCGGAAGCGGATATCCTTGAAAAATACCTGCCTGCAAAAATAAGCGATGAAGAGCTTACACGCGTGGTAAAGGCTGTTATTGAAAAAACCGGGGCAAAATCCATCTCGGATCTGGGAAAGGTTATGGGCGCAGCAATGAAAGAGCTTTCAGGGAAAGCCGACGGAAAAGAGATATCTGCCAAGGTCAAACAATTGCTTGGTTGAAAACATACTCAGGAAAATCAGTACTCAAGAGAGTGTGAAAAAAATAATTCATTTATCCGACCTGCATATCGGACATGAAGATTGTACCACAAAATTCAATTCGATTGTTGACAATATTATTCGGAGGATGCAGCCTGCGGAAGACCATGTCGTAATTGTGACAGGTGATATTGTCGAAAATGCAAACCGTCGCGACTTTACAGATGATGCAGTTGCCGCCTTCAGGAAACTTGAGGACAATGTTTTAAAGTGCTTGTCGTCCCTGGAAATCATGACTATGGGACCGGTGTTCTTGGCAATGACAAATTCGTTGAAATATTCAAGGAAAGGTTTTACGGAACAACTGCCATTGATTATCCCAGGCTTGATATCATCGACGATGTTGCCTTTATAGGGCTTGATTCCACTGCCGCCGAGCTCCATTGGTTCGACAGGATGCTTTCGCAGGGAGAACTGGGCGGGGAACAACTCGAACGGCTTAAGAAGTTGCTTGACGACAAAGCAATTGTCAATTTGCAGAAGGTAGTTTACCTTCATCATCATCCTTTCGACTTCAAGCCCGGCATGCGGCTAAAGGACAGCGATGGGCTGAAACCGCTAATTGAGAACAGGATAGACATGATCCTTTTCGGTCATTACCATGCTGACCCTTCAAGCCCCGGAAAGTCATACCATGGCAAATGGGGGATCAGGAGATGTTACAACGCCGGATCCTCAACACATAAAAACGGCAGTGTCGGATTTCACAGGGTCATTGACCTGGAATTCGATGACCCGGCGATGGATTATGACGGATGCTACATATAAAGGCGCCAGGGGGCACAGAGCACGGGGGGAAGCAGCTTTCCGCTATTTATTATAAGGTTCTATAACCCTTTTCAGAAGGGCGATTGTAGCTTTGATCCCCTCATCCTCACTTAATTTTGTGCCCTCATATTCGACATCGATATATCCCTTGAAACCTGAATCGGCAATGATCTTCATCATTTTCTCATAATCTATCTGGGTTTCATTGCCGTTCGCATCAAAATCGTGAGTTTTTGCACTGACACCCTTGGCATAAGGCATAAGCTCTGTTACTCCCTTGTAACGGTCATATTCATAGAAATTGCCAAGATCAGGAAGCGTACCGCAGTTGGGCTTGTTGACAGACTTCATTATCTCTGCGAGCCATTTCCCATATGAGGAATTTCCGCCATGATTCTCGACCACCACATTGATACCATAATCAGCTGCATAGGCCGAGAGCTTTGTAAGCGACTCAATAGCTGCAGCCTGCATTTCTCCCATTGTTCCTCTTCCTCCTGCATTGACCCTTATCGTGTGGCAGCCGAGGAATTTAGCCGCCTTTACCCATTTATAATGGTTCTCCACTGCTTTGTTGCGGGCCGTTGCCGAGGTATCTGCGAGGTTGCCTTCACCGTCGACCATGATGAGCAGGCTTTTAACTCCATACTTCTCACATTCATTCTTAAGCTGGGTAAGATACTGTGTATCCTCAGCCTTATCCCTGAAAAATGTCGAAACATATTCAACTGCATCAAGACCATAGGTTTCCTTTGCGATTCGTGGAAAATCCATGTTGGTTATTGTCTTCTTGAAAAGACTTTTGTTAAGGGACCACTCGGCAAGTGAAATCTTAAACCGTGGTTCCTGTGCCGATGAGGCTAAGGTTACTGCAAGCAGTAAGATAATAAATGTGTATCGGGTTTTCATGGCAGATGGTTTGATTTTTAATTATCAAAATTAATTAAAATGTTATGATTTGTAATGTTAAAGAATATTAAACCCCAGCCCTTCGTATGAGATTCTTTTCCATCACATGCAAAGAAATAAAAACAGACCGTCCGGTACAGAAACGATCTGACCGGTCATGAACTTAGTAATTGCAAAATTGTTAATTTTATATAATTATGAACCTGCAGGAAGCAATTAAAGATTTGAATGATAATGGTGTCGGGAAGTAATCAGAAATCACTCTTCTTTATCTTCTTTTTCGTGTTTTGTTCAGTAATTTCCGTGGCCCAGACGGGTCTTCGCCCGGCACAGGAGAAAAGGCCGGGTGATCAGGATATGCTTAACGGGAGGATATGGCACAACAAATATCAGAAAGTATCCGGGCACCAGTTCTTCCTTACAAATTCATTCCTGACAGGTTCGGTGACCATGAACGGCCGTAAACACGCCAATCTCGATCTGTTGTATGACATTGCAGATGATGAACTTATACTGAGGCATGAGTCAGTTCCTGTAATTATTCTGAACAAGGAAATGGTCGACAGCTTCACACTCCGAAATGGCGAAAGGATTTACAAAATAGTAAATGAAAGGACAGACACAAATGTCATCCACGCAGGGTATATCAATGTTCTTTATGAAGGTCCCTCAGCATTATATGTAAAATATATAAAGAGAATCCAGCCGCTTGCTGTTGATGGCCGCTTCGATCTCTTCTATCAGGAAACAAGAATCTATGTAAGGCATCACTCAGAAATGGTTCGTGTGGAAAGCAAGAAGGATCTGTTCAACCTCATGAAAGATAAAAAGAAAGAAATCAGGGATTTTCTAAGCAGCAACCGTGCAAATGGATACAGGTTGTCGGCGAAAGAGCCTGACACTTTTTTACCATTATTAAAATATTACGACAGCCTTAAAAACAAATAGATGCGACTCAGATTCGCCTTAGCTGAAATACTCGTTCTTATAACTGCCTCTGCAGCAGCACAGGAGAATTATAACATTGACTGGGATTACAGCGGCGAGCAGTTTGAGTCGTTTGTTCAGAAAGCTGAAGCCGCCCATAATATTAAGTTCTACTATGAAAAAGACTGGATGGATGGCATTGTTCTGGGCGACTATCATGGGAAGAAAGAGCTTGGAAAGATCCTCGACTCGTTGTTCACTGGAAAGGAAATTTACTGGTATGAATTCAGAAAGGGCAGCATAATTTTAACAAAACCGTATGCAATAAAAATTGCCGGAGAAACCCGGGGCGGCGACGGGAAATATATCCCCGGGCCTGATTACTCAAAGGGAACCGGAAGCTCTGTAAACCAGGGCAACCTTGCGGTTGTCATAGGGAACCCTGCAAACAGAAATCTTCAAGGCGATGTTATGCTGTCGGGATATATTTTAAATCAGGACACAAGGGAACCTGTTGCCGGAGCAACAGTATATGTTGCAGACCTTTCATCAGGTACAATTTCCAACCAGTACGGCTTTTACAGGATAAATATTCCAAAAGGATCTCATCAGGTCCGCTTTTCATTCGTGGGGATGAAGGAGAAAACCGTGGAACTCAGCATTTATGATAACGGCGAACTAAATCTTGAAATGAAAAATGTGCTTGTTCCACTTAAGGAAGCTGTCATTACTGCCGAGAAAGATGTTACCGTGCAGCGTTTTGAGGTTGGTGTCGAGAAGGTGAACATTACATCATTCCGCCTGATGCCGACATCGATGGGCGAATCTGATATTGTGAAGAATATTCTGCTGGTGCCCGGTGTCAATACTGTCGGGGAAGGATCGGCAGGCTTCAATGTAAGAGGCGGTTCTGCTGACCAGAACCTGATACTCCTTTATGGCGCCCCGTTGTATAATTCAAATCATTTCTTCGGATTCTTTTCCGCGGTGAATCCTGATATAATCAGGGATGTGACATTGTATAAGGGCACTATTCCGGGAAGGTTCGGAGGGAGACTATCCTCAGTTCTTGAGATAGTGCCGAGGGAAGGCAACAGAAGAGAATTCGCAGGCAACGCTGGTTTAAGCCCCGTGACAGCACATTTTTCGGTTGAAGGACCAATAAAAAAAGACACTCTCTTTTATCTTCTTACAGGCAGAACAACATATTCCGACTGGATACTGAGGGCTGTTGAGAATACCCGCTTAAATAACAGCAGTGCCTCCTTTAGTGATCTGAATGCAAGGATAGCCTGGGATGTCAACCGGAAAAATCTTATCGACATCTCCGCGTATTACAGCCATGATGCCTTCAGGCTGAACTCCGACACTTCATACAAATACATGAACAACATAGTGTCGATGAGGTGGCGTCATTATTTCACCAGCACATTCTTCTCCTCGCTGACGGTCAATAACAGTTTTTACAAATACAATATTTCAAGTATCAGGGTTCCCGAAGAGGCATTCAGCCTGATACACAGCATCAACAGCACAGGATTTAAGGCAGATTTCAACTTCTTTAAAGGAAGAAGCGAGTTCAATTTCGGGAGCGAAATTAACCGTTACAATGTTGTACCGGGGAATTACAGGCCGGCAAATGATTCATCTCTTGTTTTACCCGGTTCGGTCCAGAATCAGAGAGCCGTTGAAGGAGCTGTCTGGCTTGAGGACAAATATACCATTACAGATTATCTTTCACTGAATGCAGGTTTAAGATTTTCAACATTCTTCGCTCTCGGGCCTCAGACAGTCTTTATATACAATCCTGAATCCTCAAGAAGCCTTTCATCGGTTATGGATACGGTTTCTTTTAAAAGATCCGGGATATACAGGAAATACTCGGGCCCCGAAATCAGGCTGTCTGCAAATTTCAGGCTTGGCAGCTACAGCTCTCTTAAGCTCAATTATAACCATGCCAGGCAATACCTCCACCAGCTTTCCAATACCACATCCGTCTCCCCCACCGATATCTGGAAATTAAGTGATTACTACCTTAAGCCCCAGACAGGCGAGCAATTTGCAGCCGGTTACTACAGGGTAATCAACAGGAACAAGGTGGAATTTTCTGCGGAAATTTATTTCAAGATTATGGAGAACATGACAGACTTCAAGGGAGGGACAAATCTTATCATGAACGAATTTATTGAACGTGATCTTGTGAATGTCAGGGGAAAGGCTTACGGAATCGAACTGCTGCTTAAAAAGCCGGAAGGAAGGATACGCTGGAGCGCCGGCTACACATTTTCAAGAGTCCTTCTTAAAAGCACAGGATCTTTCAGGGATGAGATCATTAATTCCGGTTTCTGGTTTCCTGCAAGTTTTGACCGGCCTCACGACCTGGTCCTTACTCTTAACTGTATATGGTCGAGGCGGGTCAGCCTTTCGGCTAATTACGATTTCAGTTCCGGCCGGCCGGTTACATACCCCGTAACATCCTACAAAATAGGAGATATTATAATAACCCATTATTCCGACAGGAACAGTTACAGAATTCCGTATTACTCAAGGCTTGATCTTTCCGTAAAGATAAGCGGCACGCTGAAATCGAAGAAAATAGCACAGCCACACTGGATATTCTCGCTTTACAATGTTCTCGGAAGAGACAATGTCTACTCTGCATATTTCAGGAATCTGAACAACACAGTGAGGGGATATTACCTTTCAATTTTTTCAAAACCAATTCCTTCACTATCGTTCAACTTTGAGTTCTGACAATGATGAGACCTTTTGCAATCATATTGATGTTTTACATTCTGACTCTTGCAGACGGCTGCATCATCGAATTTGATCCGGAGATAAGGAAGAATGAGGAACTTCTTGTTATCGAAGGGATGATAACCGACCAGAACAGCGTTAACACCATAAAGCTGTCGAAATCGACCAGGATCGGGAAACCGGTAGGCACAGCCAAGGTGACAGGGGCCGTTGTTACAATAACCGATGAGAATGGGATCGTTACAACCCTGCGGGAATCTTCTGCAGGTACCTATGTCACCGATTCCACGGTCTTCAGGGGACGGACTGGAGGACAGTATGAACTGAACGTAAAAGTAAACGGGAAGAGCTATGAAACAGGATTCGTTGAGATGCTTCCGGTACCGCCAATAAGTTCACTTTATTACGAAAAGGTTGTTATTACGGCTGCAAGAGATTCAAACGATATTGATGAAGGTGCCAGGATATACGTTGATTCATATGATCCGTCGGGCAAATGTCTCTTCTTCAAATGGGATTATGTCGAAACATGGGAATACCAAATCCCTTACAATGTGGCAAACAAGATCTGCTGGATCACTGAACGTTCGGATGAGATACTTGTAAAGAACACCTCCCTTTACAGCCGGGCAAAGGTTTCAAAATTCCCCGTTCTGTTTATTTCAAACAAGTCCGACAGGCTCAAGGAGACTTACAGCATTCTTGTCCGCCAGTATTCAATAAGTGAAGAAGAATACAATTTTTGGGAAAAAATCAGGAATGTATCGCAGAATGTCGGCAACCTTTATGATGTAACCCCGATGTCAATACAGGGCAACATACGTTGCTGCGATGATCCTGAGGAAACAGTGCTGGGTTTTTTCAGTGTGTCGGCAGTTTCGGAAAAAAGGCTGTTCATCCATGACACTTTCCTTGGGCTGCCGGTATTTGTAACATATTGTGCCACCGACACACTTCATGGTGTGCTTCCAGACACCGGTCTTAACACCGATTACTGGGTGATTGAGGATTTCAGTGATGAAATTCCGCCATTCTGGGTAATCACCACTTTCAAGGAATGTGCCGATTGTTCAACAAGGGGAACAAAGGTAAGGCCGCCATTCTGGGAAGAATTCTGAGGAAGATTAATGAAATGATGAAAACTCCTGTAAAAATATTTTCATTTCTGACCATCCTGACCTTAACAACCGCGTTGAAAGGCCAGACGAATGAGCTGATCGTGGTTCACACCGACAGGAATAAATATGTTGCAGGGGAAGATATATGGTTCAGCATTTACAACACCGACGAGTCAACAGGGCGGCTTACGCCGGGGAGCCTGGTTGCATATGTTGAGCTGACAGGCCCATGGAACACTCCTGTTGTTCAGATCAGGATAAGGCTGAATGAAGGAAAAGGAGATGGTACATTTCACCTTCCGGATACAATCAGCTCAGGTGATTACATTATCAGGGCATATACAAACAGGATGAAGGACAATCTTCCTGAAGGCTGCACAACGAAAATTATAGGAATATATAATCCATTCAGGGCATCGTCATACTACAGAGATACCGTTACTTCAGATTCATTAGGTGTTTTTTCACAGAAAAATGCAGGAATGAATTATGAGACAGTAAGCATCCTTGCAGATTCCGTTTTCGGATACCGTGAAAAGGTTGCCGTAAAAATCCTTGCAACAAACACTTGTCCGGCCACATCCCGGTTTGCTTTTATGAGCGTTTCAGTTACGCCTTCGTCCGTTTCGGACCAAGGCTATGAATTCGGAGCGAAACCATTTTCTAAGAGGTCCGCTTTCTTCAACGATTTTGAGAGCAAAGGACATTTTCTAACCCTGAGGATAAGGAGTAAGGAAGGCGGTAATTCGGGCAGGCAGAACCGGTTGTTCATGTCTGTTCAGGGCAAAGTGGCCGGATTCAGGTATGCTGAGAAGGATTCTTCGGGTCGTTATACTTTTATAATTCCGGCCGACAGCAGGCAAAGAACTTACATACTCCAGCCCGAGGTTCCCGATAATGAGATGAAGCTTGAGATTGAGCCGTCTTTTTCACCGAAGCTTCCAGGGTCAGTGCATTTTAAAGATTCACTCCGTGGAAAGGAAACGGAGATTTTCGAAAGCTTAAGTTTCAACCATCAGGTTAACAGGATATACGGAATAACGGCCAAGAGTGAGGAAAAAGCAGCGGAGCCCGGGAACATACTTAAGAGAAGGTTCTACGGTATCCCTGAGCTGGAAATAATTCTTGATGACTATATCAGGCTTCCTGATATGACTGAGGTCTTTTTTGAGCTTGTCCCCGGCATACTTCTGAGAGAGGGGAAAAATGGATATGAAGTGAAGATAACAAATCCGCTTACAGGTACATTCTATGAGGAACCCCCTCTTATAATGATTGACGGTGTTATCCTTAACGACCTGAGTGTGCTTGTCAGCCTCGACCCTGAACTTGTCGAGAAGATAGAAGTTGTCAGAACCCCGTATCTGACAGGAGACCTGATTCTTCACGGGATTGTTAACGTAATAACAAGATCAGGTGATTTCAGCAAGGTAATCATGCCCGATTATGCGGCCATAATCCCTTACAGGGCTGTTGAACCTGCCTGTGATTTTGTTTCTCCTTCATATAACGACGAACAGACAAAGGCCGGACGAAAACCAGATGTCAGAAATACTCTTTACTGGAATCCGTCACTGACTACTGGCACTGACGGAATGTCGGAATTCGAATTCTGGACCCCGGATGTCCCTGGTGAATACACAATAACCGTACGTGGAGTATCGGGAGCCGGAAAAATGATTTCAGCCACCAAATCATTCATTGTGAAATAAAGTAAAATCATCATAAATGGATATCTTTACTGCTGATATTGATCCATCTAAAGGAAATAAAGAATACACATCTTAATGGATTTCTTAATTAACGGCATCATCCTGATAACATGGAAGCAGATGTTGATGTGGATTATCGGAGGCATCCTGATTTATCTTGCCATTGACAGGCAGCTTGAGCCTTCGTTGCTGCTCCCCATGGGATTCGGGGCTATCCTTGTAAATCTTCCCCTTTCCGGGGCTCTCGATCAGAACATTCAGGGGATAGGACAGGTAACCGGGATAATCGACTGGTTGTTCAAAACAGGTATAGAAGCGTCGGAAGCAATGCCGCTTCTTCTGTTTATAGGAATCGGGGCAATGATTGATTTTGGCCCCCTCCTGTCAAATCCCAGGTTGTTTCTTTTCGGGGCTGCCGCCCAGTTTGGCATTTTTGCAACAATAATTGTCGCCACACTTCTGGGATTCGATCTGAAAGATGCCGCGTCGATCGGGATTATAGGGGCTGCCGACGGACCTACCTCAATACTCGTTTCACAGGTGCTGAAAAGCCAGTATATCGGACCCATTGCCATAGCGGCATATTCATATATGGCTCTTGTCCCCATAATTCAGCCATTTGCAATAAAACTCTGCACCACTGAAAAGGAAAGAAGAATAAGAATGAAATATAATCCTGAGAGTGTTTCAAGGCTCACAAGGATCCTGTTTCCGGTGGTAGTCACCATCATAGCGGGTCTTGTAGCACCGGCGTCAATCGCCCTTGTCGGCTTTCTGATGTTCGGGAATCTTATCAGGGAGTGCGGGGTATTAAAGTCGCTGTCGGAAACAGCCCAGAGGGATTTTGTCAATCTTATCACACTCCTGCTTGGCATAACAATTGCTGCCACCATGAAAGCAGAGTCGTTCGTCACAGTAAGAACCATACTCATCATGTGCCTTGGCCTTCTTGCATTTGTTCTTGATACCGTCGCCGGGGCAACATTTGCCAGGTTCCTGAATCTTTTTCTGAAGAAGAAGATCAACCCGATGGTCGGTGCTGCGGGAATATCTGCATTCCCCATGTCGTCGAGGGTTATACAAAGGCTGGGGCTTGAAGCCGATCCTCAGAATCATTTGCTTATGCATGCGGCAGGGGCAAATGTTTCGGGACAAATAGCTTCAGTTATTGCCGGTGGAGTCATAATAGGCCTGGTTCCGGGTTTTTTATAAGAGACTGATCATGAATGAGGATTTAATTAGCGCTTTAAAGCTGACTGCCATGGGTATGGGTGCCATTTTCACCGTGGTGCTTGTCATTTATTTTGCCGTAAGGCTGATGCTGAAATTTACGGGAAGAAAAAGACAATCAGCAGATAAGGCTCAATAGCAAAGGTCAGTTCATAATTGATCCCGGGTTCGGGTTTCTATGCTAAAAGTCTGCCGATCCTCACTTGTAATCTTCGCTTTCACGTCCGGTCAT
>Ga0208825_1001320_pt1 | contig 19151 bp, 15 predicted proteins | sample AD_UKC113_MetaG_FD_184450 | JGI IMG/M metagenome (GOLD analysis project Ga0208825, IMG submission 184450) | Active sludge microbial communities of municipal wastewater-treating anaerobic digesters from Hong Kong - AD_UKC113_MetaG (SPAdes)... | ecosystem: Engineered > Bioreactor > Anaerobic >...
CAACACCGGCGCGATATCCGAACGCAGCGAATTTCCCACCATCAAAAATTGTGCGGCGTCGATGCCGAACTCTGCAAGCAAGCGTGTATAGGTTGCCGGGTCTTTTTCGCTGACCACCTCGATGCGGCGGAACAAATCCGACAGCCCGCTATCGCGTACTTTGGCTTCTTGATGGAACAAATCACCCTTGGTGATCAAGACCACCGGGTGCTGCGCGGCCACCGCCGCCACTGCATCGCGCACGCCAGGCAGCAACTCCACCGGATGCTGCAGCAGCTCTTTCGCCAAGTGAATGATCCGGCCAATATCGGCGGCGCGAATGCTGGCACCGGTAATGTCGATGGCAGCCTCGATCATCGATAACGCCATGCCTTTCACGCCATAGCCAAAGAACGCGATATTGCGCGATTCGTATTGATAAAGGCGCTGGCCCACATCGGCCAGATCGACGTACCCAGCAAGGATGTTTTCGAAACGCTGCTGTGCTTCGTCAAAATAATCTTGGCTGCGCCAAAGGGTGTCGTCGGCATCGAAGCCGACCAATGTGATACCGGTCTGTGAAGTCTGCATGCGCACAGTGTACGGGCTACACCGGCAATGCCGTGGTGCGCTTCACCGTGCGCAGCGCCAAGGTGGTTTGCACGCGGGTGACGCCGGGCAATTGGGTCAGCACGTCGGTGTGGATGCGCTCAAAGTCGGCGGCATCGGCATACACCACCCGCACCATGTAATCGGCAGCACCGGCCAGCAAACAACACTCGGTGATTTCGGGGTGATCATGGATCGCGGCTTCAAACGCATCCAGTGCCGCGCGCCCTTGTTGGTCCAAGGTCACCAGCACAAAGGCGGTGCCGGGCAGGCCGGCCTGGTCTTCATCCAACAACAAGACATAACGCGCCACTAGGCCAGAGTCTTCCAATAATTTGACCCGCCGCAGGCAGGCCGACGGCGACAGATTGATGCGTTGGGCCAGCTCCAGATTGGTCAGCCGGCCGTCGTGTTGCAGCAGGCGCAAGATCGCGCGGTCGCGCTCATCCAAGCTGATACCAATGGGGCGTATTTTATGCATCTGTTTCAATAATTATTGAAATATAGCGCCAATATTAGCGTGAAACATTGGCAAAATCGGCGACAGGATGCGTGATTGCAAGCGCATACTGCGCAACTTCCGGTGCCGGGGAGGCTGGTGCCGTCATCCACCAAGGAATACCACCATGCGTATCGGCGTCCCCAAGGAAATCAAGAACCACGAGTACCGCGTTGGCCTGATCCCCTCGTCGGTCCACGAGCTGATCCACCACGGCCACGACGTGGTGGTGCAAACAGGCGCAGGGCTGGGCGCGGGCTTGTTGGATGAAGACTACTTGGCCGCCGGTGCCAAACTGCTGGCAACCGCCGACGAGATTTTTGCCAGCGCCGACATGATCGTGAAAGTGAAAGAGCCGCTGGCCGAAGAGCGCAAAAAGCTGCGCCCGGGCCAAATCTTGTTCACCTATCTGCACCTGGCCCCCGACGCCCCGCAAACCCAAGACCTGATCGACTCCGGCGCGGTGTGCATTGCCTATGAAACCGTGACCGCCGCCAACGGCTCGCTGCCGCTGCTGACGCCGATGTCAGAAGTCGCTGGCCGGCTGGCCCCGCAAGTGGGCGCGCATGCGCTAGAGAAGGCGCAAGGCGGCCGTGGTGTGTTGCTGGGCGGCGTCCCCGGGGTGCCGGCAGCCGAGGTGGTGATCTTGGGCGGCGGCGTGTCCGGCACCCACGCGGCCACCATTGCGGTGGGCATGGGCGCCAAGGTCACCGTGGTGGACCGCAGCGCCGATGCGCTCAAGCGTTTGGCGGCGCAATTTGGCACCGCGATTTCCACCGTGTTTTCCACCCGCGCAGCGATTGAAGAATTGGTACGCCGCGCCGACCTGCTGATCGGCACGGTACTGATCCCGGGTGCGGCCGCGCCCAAGCTAGTCACCCGCGACATGGTGCGCGGCATGAAGACTGGCGCGGTGATCGTGGATGTGGCCATCGACCAAGGCGGCTGCGTGGAAACCTCGCACGCCACCACCCATGCCGACCCCACTTATGTGGTCGATGGCGTGGTGCATTACTGCGTGGCCAATATGCCCGGCGCAGTCGCGCGCACCTCCACCTTCGCGCTCAACAACGCCACCTTGCCATTCGCGCTGGCACTGGCCAACAAGGGCTGGAAGCAAGCCCTGATCGACGATGCCCACCTGCGCGATGGCTTGAACGTATGCGCAGGCAAGCTCACCTGCGAGCCCGTCGCACAGGCGCATGGCCTGCCCTACACCCGTGCGGAAAGCGTGCTGGGGTTGTAAGTCTCACCCCATCGCATTACCCAAATGCGATCAGGGACGGCAGCGTTTCCCATTGACGATTGCCGTCCCTTGTTTGTCACAGTGCGTCTGTAGATCAAGCCTTTTTCACGAACTCCGACTTCAACCCCATCTGGCCGATGCCGTCGATCTTGCAGTCGATATCGTGATCACCTTCGACCAAGCGAATATTGCGCACCTTGGTGCCCACCTTCACCACCAGCGATGAGCCCTTGACCTTCAAGTCCTTGATCACGGTGACGGTATCGCCGTCTTGCAGCACATTGCCTACCGCATCTTTGATCACCTTGGCCGCATCCTCGGCGTCGGCCTCCCCGGCCGACCACTCGTGCGCACACTCCGGACACACCCACATCGCACCGTCTTCGTAGGTGTAGCTGGATTGGCATTTGGGGCAAGCCGGCAACGTGGACATCAGCACTCATTCCATCAAAATTTAAGCAGACAGTTTAGCGAAGGCTGCACGGTAACCGTAGCCATCGCAGGCACGCCCTGCGCTTGTGCTCATGCATCTGTTCATGCGTGTGCTGTCGGTGCCGGAAACAATGCCAGCGCCTTTGCAAATTCCGTATCCACCGGTGCGTGCACATCCAGCCGCGCACCGGTGTGTGGGTGCACCAACACCAACCGCTGCGCATGCAACAACATGCGATGAATGCCTTGCATACGAAAATTGCGATTGTGGTGGCCATCACCATGACTGGAATCACCAATCAAGTGATGCGAAAGATGCTTGAGATGCCGGCGAATTTGCCGAAAACGCCCCGTCTGTGGCGACGCCCGCAACCACGCATAGCGCGAGGTCTCAAAGCTTGCCGAAGGCAGTGGCAACTCGCAACGCGACAAGACCTCGAAGGCCGTGATCGCTGGTTTTTTTTGCGGTTTGCCAGGGCCGCCATCCAACGGATGATCCACGGTAAAGATTGCTTCCGCCGGCCAGCCACGACACACCGCCCAATACTCTTTTTGCACGTCGTGCGACATCAAAGACTTACCGAGCGCCGATGCGCTGTCGCGATCGAATGCCAATAACAAACATCCGCTGGTGGCGCGGTCGAGCCGATGCACCAAAAAGATCGGCCGGCCAAATTGTTCGCGCAGACGGTCCGCAGCAAAGTCGGTTTCGCCGCGTGCCAACGCGCTGTCATGCACCATCAACCCGGCGGGCTTGTTGACTACCGCCAACGCGGCATCGGCATACAGCACCTCCAAAGCAGATGCCGGTGCCTGGATATTTTCCGCACCGACTATCGTGCGCAATGTCATACGCCCATCGTGGCGCAGTCGATCACGAAGCGGTATTTCACATCGCTGTTGAGCATGCGTGCGTAGGCCGCATCGATGTCGTGCGCGGCGATCATCTCGATATCGGCAACGATGCCGTGCTGGGCACAGAAATCCAACATTTCCTGGGTTTCCGGCAGGCCGCCAATCAACGAGCCGGCAATGGCTTTGCGATGGAAAATCAATTCGGCGACGTTGGGGCTGGGGTGCGGTGCCGCCGGTGCGCCCACCAAACACAACGTGCCATCACGCTTGAGCAGCGCGGTGTAGGCATCCAGCACATGCGGTGCGGCCACGGTGTTGAGGATGAAATCAAAACTACCGACATGCGCTTGCATCTGCGCAGCATCGCGTGAGTTCACCACGTCGTCGGCACCCAGTTGATGAATTTCATGGCGCTTGGCTTCGCTGGTGGTGAACGCCACCACGTGCGCACCCATGGCATGCGCAATCTTGACGCCCATATGCCCCAAGCCACCAATCCCCACGATGCCCACTTTTTTGCCCGGGCCTGCGCCCCAATGGCGCAGCGGGGAATAGGTGGTGATGCCGGCACACAGCAAGGGTGCTACCGCTGCCAGTTGTGCCTGTGGGTGCCGCACATGCAGGACAAAACGCTGATCGACCACGATGCGCTGCGAATAACCCCCAAGCGTGTGCCCAGGGGCATCGGTCGTGCGTCCGTTGTAAGTCCCCACCATGCCGCTGGTGCAGTACTGCTCTAGCCCTTCCTCGCAAGAAGCGCAGTGCCGGCAGCTATCCACCAAGCAGCCCACACCGACCACATCACCGACGTTAAATCCGCTGACCGCATCGCCCACTGCACTGACATGGCCGACGATTTCGTGGCCCGGCACGCAGGGGTACAAGGTGCCCGGCCATTCGCTGCGCACGGTATGCAAATCCGAATGGCAGACCCCGCAATACGCGATGTCGATCTGCACATCCAACGGCCCCGGCGCACGCCGCTGGATGGCCATCGCAACGAGGGGTTGATCAGCCGCGTGGGCACCAAAGGCATGGGTGGTCATGGCAACACCGCAGGACAGGGAGGAACCCGCACCATACGCCGGTTATCGCGCCGCCGCAGCAAACCTTCAGTCGTGCAATTTGCCGGCGCCACAGTGCTGGGCTTCCACCTGCAAGGTCGCATGATCGATCGCAAAGGTTTCGTGCAACCCAGCAGCCACCGCTGCACGCACGCGGTCAGCATCTACCACGCCTTCCGCCAACAAGACATGCGCGGTCAAGATGGGCTCTTGCGACCCCAATGCCCACACATGCAAATCATGCACCGCCGCTACGCCCGGCACCGCTTGCATGGCATCACGCACTGCGTCCACATCCACGCCCGCCGGCACGCCTTGCATCAACACATGGACGGCTTGCTTCAACAGGACCCAGGTGCGCGGCAGCACCCATAGCCCCAACAGCACCGCCACGATTGGGTCCACCAAGGTCCAGCCGGTAAAGTGAATCAACACCGCCCCCGCGATCACCCCCAACGAGCCCAGCATGTCGCTCCACACTTCTAGGTAAGCACCTTGCATGTTGAGGTTTTCGCCGGCACCGGCGGCCAGCAATTTCATCGAAATAAAATTGGCCAGCAGACCAATCGTGGCCACCACCAGCATGCTGGACGATGCCACATCTTGCGGGCTACGAAAGCGGCCGATGGCCTCCCACAAGATGTAGCCCGCAACCAAAAACAATAGACTGGAATTGATCAACGCACCGATCGCCTCCATGCGCGCATAGCCATAACTGCGGCGCGCATCGGCGGGCCGCCGGCCCATGCGCACGGCAAACAACGATACGCCCAGTGCAGCCACGTCGGTCATCATGTGCGCGGCATCCGAGAGCAACGCCAAACTGTTGGATAACAGCCCGCCCGCGATCTCGACCAGCAGCACCACCAATGTCAGCGCAAACGCGATCCACAACGGATTTTCGTGCTTGATCACCGCCGGCACATGGCTATGCCCACCCGCGCCATGCGCGTGCCCGTGTGCATGGCCATGCGTGTGTGTGCCGTCGTCGCCGTGCGCGTCGTGCGCGTCGTGCGGGGGGTGGTCGTGGCTTGCGCCCATTGCCGTGATTCCGCGTGAATTGGCGCGCACCGTAATCGGTCAGGCATGGGTTACACAATTGCAGCACTGGCTGTGCCTGCACTGTTGCCATAAAAAACCCCGCCTTGCGGCGGGGTTCGTGGTGCGTATTGACGCGAGTGGATTACTTGCCCTTACCAAAATTCCAGGTGATATCCAGGAAGTAAGCGCGACCCAACACGTCGTAGTTATAGCTGTTGTAGGGCGAACCGGTGTTGCCTGGGTACGAGCGGACATCCATGTTTGGACTGCGGTTGCCGATGTTGTTGACCTGCAACGACACCTTCAGGTCTTCGGTCACGTCATAGCTGACGCTGCCGTTGAAGGTGGTGTATGCACCCAACTTGCCAGCACCAGCAAAGGCATAGCCTGACGGATCCAGGGTGGCGCGATAGTTGGGGGTCTTGCCGATGTAGTTGGCGTACACGGTGCTGGCCCAACGGCCACGGCTCCAACCCAGCGAGGCTTCCGCCTTCACCTTGGGGTCGGTGCTGTAGTACGGGTTGCTCAGCAGGTCACGCACGGCATCGGTGGGATAGGGCTGGAAATCATGCGTGAAGTTGCGCGTCCAGGTGCCGCCCATCGACACCAGGCCAAAGGTGCCGAAGTCATGCTGATAGTTCACGCCTAGGGCCAGCGCATTCAATGTCTCGTTGGCAATGTTGATCTTGTTCAAAAAGATCTTCTGCACTTCGCCACCCGCACCACGGGTGATCTGCGACAACGCTGCCAAGCAGGTGCCGGAGCTCGCCGGCAGTTTGCCCATCCGGCAGTTGGACTCGTCACGCAGCAACTGATCCACGTCCTGCGACGACACTTCATCGCGGATATTCCAGTGGTAGTAGTCGGCACTGACCGAAAGCTTGGCCAATGGTGCCCACACCACACCGTAGCTCCACACTTTGGCATTGATCGGTTTCAGCGCGGTATTGCCCGAGGTTTGACCAAAGTACTCAATATCGGCGTATTGGCTGGGGCAGCCGCTGACATTGCCTGCATCAAACCCGTGCTTGGCGCAGCTGTAGTAATCCACCGCGCGGCTGTAGAACCCACTGACGCCTTGGAACTGGTCGGCCAAGGTCGGCGCCTTGAAAGCGGTGCCGTACTTACCGCGCACCAACAGAGTCTCGAACGGGCGATATTCCAAACCTAGGTTGTAGGTGGGCTTGGAGATTGTTTGGCCGCCCATGTGGTAGGCATCGTAACGGGCCGATGCCGACGCGGTCAGCTGGCTCCACAGCGGCAAACGCAATTCACCGGTCACCGCGTAACGGGTGCGATCGCCATTGCCATTAAACGCGGTGGTGCCCCAAATTTTTCCGCTGGTCAGCAGCAAATCGGGGGTGTAGTTCCAACCTTGCTTGCCAGCTTCGGCCGCCAGCGCGATGCCGGCATCGCCACCCGGCAACGAGAACAGCGCACCATTGGTGAACTGCACACGCAGCAGATTGTCGTAAGTCTCACTATGCGACACGGTGCGGCCCATGAAGCCGGCCACATCGGCTGGCGACAACAGCGTGTAGAACGCGGCGTAGTCCGGCTTGAACACCGGGTAGGCGTTGTAGGTCGGGTCCAGGCCCAACTGCGCACCTAGAATATGCTGCTGGAAGTAGGCGTTGATCGGATCCTTCAAACGGCTCATCGCGGTCTGGGTCAGGCGATACTGGGTGCGCGACAGGCTGGCATCATAGTCCCAGCTGGATGCGTCACTCAGAGTGCCGTTGATGCCCACGGTGACGGCATACGAGGTGCCCTGATCCTGATTCATCAAGCGGCTACGCCCACCTGTTTCTTCCTGGGTAAAAATGCGCTGCAAATTGAGCAGCTCACCACCATTGATGCGCGGGTCGTAGTAATAACCGAAGGTCGGCTGCGTGCTCCAGTATTGGGATTCCGGGGACACGTTGTAGCCCACTTTTTCGCGCGCCACCAATACATCGGCGTAAGCCTGTACGCGGTCGTTGATATCGAATGCGGAATGCACGTAGACCTGCGCACTTTCCTTGCGATTCTTCAGAGTCGCATCACCCGGGGTGAACATCGAGCCGCAGAAGTAGCCGTCACCAAACCCCGGACGTGCCTGCTTGGTGACCGTGCCACCTTCACCAGCACTCACATTGGCGCAGTTGGCTGGATCCAAAAATTTGTAGCTGCTCGTTGGGCTGTACACCAGCCAATTGCGGCTGGCCAGCGCCTGCTCACCGCTGTAGCCGGTCGCGTTGTAACGCTTGGTCAGGTCGCGCTGCGCGGCCCATACCGGGCGACTTTTTTCCAGTTGCACGCCCAGCAAAGTGTTCCAGCGCTTGTCCGCGCTCTCCATGCTGGTAGCAAAGCTGAGCCGGGCAGACTGCCCGCCGCCTTGGTCATAACCGCCAAAACGGCCACCCAGAACGCTGCCATCCACACCCTTCTTCAGGATGATATTGACCACGCCGGCAATCGCGTCCGAGCCGTACAGCGAGGACTGGCCGCCCGGCAAAATCTCGATGCGATCCACCAGCGCCACCGGGATGTTGCTGAGGTTGTTGAACACATCGGTGCCGTTGTACAACCCCGGGTAGTTGGCCATCGGGCGACCATCGACCAGGTACTTCACATAGCTGGCCGACAAACCGAACAGGCTCAGGGTCTCCGCGCCCTGGGTGAACGCACCCGAGGTTTGGTTGTTCTGCACGCCACCAGTGGCAAAGCTGCTCTTTTGCAGCACTTCGGCCAAGCTGCTGAAACCACGTGCCTGGATGTCCTTGGCCGAGATCACGGTGACCGGCACCACGGTTTCGATCTGCGACTGAGGGATCAGCGAGCCGGTGACAACAATTTTATCCAGATCTTTTGCTGGGGCAGCCGAATTGGCGTCTTGAGCAAATGCAAATGCAGGCAACAGCAGGCCACTTAACAATGCCAATGCAAGCGGACTGCGCTTGATGGCGCGGTTAGAGGTCAAATTCATGGGGAATCCTTGGCGACGTTAATCATTCTTATGGGGGATGCAGCAAATTCACCGGGGAAAACCCCGGGATGCGCATTTTTAAGAATCAATTAACGTTTGAACACCCCCATTCATCTGTTGCCCGGCGTTCATTCACGTCCAAGTCAACACCAATGTGCACCCCCCAAACGAAAGCGCGACAGCGTCACATATTTCGAATATTTGGAGCACTTCACCTAGAAATTTTTATCGAAACACACACTTGTTCGAAAAAATCAACGCCGTGGCCACGCTGCCAGCAAGGCCCATAGCCCGCCCAATCCTGCGATCCAGGCCGATACCGGTAGCGCCAACACCTTCGGCCCACCGGCGTCCAGCGCATACAGCACCACCGCCACGATCAGCAGGCCCACGCCCAGGATCGAGGACACGATGCGGCGTTGCATCGCCTTCAACACCCATGCAATTTCACGTACGTCCGCCGAATGCATGCCCAGCCGATGGCTGCCATCCACTTGCTGTTGCAGCCAGGCATGCAGCAGGCGCGGCATGTCGGGGGCGCGGGTGATCAGCTCCGGCGCGCGTTTGCGTAATTCGCCCAGCAAGCGTTTGCGGCTGTAGCGTTCGCGCAGGATGGCTTCCAACACCGGTTTGGCCACCGCCCAGATGTCGATTTGCGGATCCAGCTGGCGACCTACGCCTTCGATATTCAGCAGGGTTTTTTGCAGCAAGATGAGTTGCGGCTGCAAGGTTAGTTCGTAGCGCTGGGCGGTGCGGAACAACTTGACCAGCACTTCGGCCAAGGAAATTTCGCTCAGGGGGCGGGTGAAATACGGTTCGCACACTGCGCGTGCGGCGGCTTCCAACTCGTCGATGCGGATATGCGCGGGCATCCAGCCGGCCTGCACATGCAGCTCGGCAATGCGGCGGTAATCGCGGTTGAAGATCGCCATGAAATTTTCCGCAAGGTAGTACTGATCCTCGCTGGAAAGCTGGCCCATGATGCCGAAATCCAACGCGATGAAACGCGGATCGCTTTTGCGCGTGGCATCCACCCAGATATTGCCGGCGTGCGCATCGGCATGGAAAAAATTATCGCGGAACACTTGTTGGTAAAACACCCGCACACCTTTGGCGGCCAAGGCCTTGCGGTCGATGCCGGCGGCGTCCAGCGCCTTCACGTCATCGGATGGAATGCCGCGCACGCGCTCCATCGTCATCGCACGTTCGGCGGTGTGTGACCAGATCACTTCGGGCACGTACAAGTCCGGCGAGTCTTGCCAATTTCGGCGCAGCAAACTGGCGTTGCCGGCTTCACGCTGCAGATCGAGTTCGGCTGCCAGGGTGTTTTGAATCTCGGCCACGATTTCGCGCGGGCGGATTTTGTCGGCGCTGGGATGGGCGCGCTCCACCACTGCGGCAACGTTGTTGAGCAGGGCGATATCCGCCGCGATTTGTTTTTCGATGCCGGGGCGCAACACCTTCACCACCACCTCGCGGCCCGCGTGCAGCGTGGCCGCGTGCACCTGGGCAATGCTGGCGGAGGCCAGCGGGGTGGTGTCGAAATTGGCATACGCATCGGCAATGCTGCGGCCCAATGCGGCTTCCACCAAGGTCCGCGCTTGCATCCCGTCGAATGGTGCCACCCGGTCTTGCAATTGGGTCAATTCGTCGGCGATGTCTGGCGGCACAAGGTCGCGGCGGGTAGAAAGAATCTGCCCGAATTTGACGAAGATCGGCCCCAGTTCTTGCAGCGCCAAACGCAAGCGAGCGCCCCGCGCCATCGCCGCGACTTCGCGCGAGGCACGCGGCACGAATGGCCGCATCAACTTCAACCAACGCTCGGCCGGCGTGTCATCCAGCAAATCATCCAACCGATAGCGCAACAACACGCGACCAATCCGCCAGGCCCGCAGTGCCGCCTTCATGCGGGCAGCCCTTGCTCGCGGCGCAAACGCGCAATTTTTGCGGCGATGCGCTCCACGTCATCGCGCAGTGCGTCCACATCATCATGGAATGCATCCAGTTCAGCGCGCGGCACCACGTCGCGGCTTTCTTCGGTCAAATACTCAGCCGTGGTTTCCGCCAGATTGCGGCCCGCCACCTGTGCCTGCTTGAGCGCAGCGCGCACCGCCTTGGCAATTTGCACACCTAGCACCTCACCAAACACGTTGACGAAGGGCAGTTGCCAATCGGGATCAAACCCTTGTGCGAGTTTTTGCAGGCGCTGTGCCAATTCGGCATCGCCCTCGATACGCAATTTGCCCACTGGCGGCGCATTGTGGCTGCGAAAGATAGGTAATTGCCGCAGCAAACCGTTCAAACTGCTGCGCACGCCCAGATCCGGCTCGGTGTCGGCATCCACCGGGCCTACGCGCAGAGCGTCACCGGCCACCGTGATTTGCAGCGCAAGCGGAGGCGCGGTCAGCGTCAGTGCCACCCGCTGCCCATCCAGTGCCGCAAGGCCTGCGCGGGTATCGGCATCCAACGCCAGCGCGTGATTCAGCGCGCTTTCCAGCGCTTTGCCGGCCGGCTGTTTCCAATTGAAGGGCAATCCAGTCATGCCGGCATTGTAGCGGCGGGAACGCGCTACACCTTGCCCGCGACCAAGGCGGCCCGCAGCCGCGCCAAGCCCTCATTCATGCTCACCTGCGGCACATAGCCAAAATCGCGGGTGGCCGGCGCCATGGCATACCAATGTGCGGTACTCAGTTGTTCGGCCAGAAAGCGCGTCATCGGCGGTTCACCGCGCAGGGGCAGCAACGTCCACGCCCCTTCGCAAAACGCACCCAGTGCATACGCCAAGCGAAATGGCAGCGTGGCATGCACTTGCGGCGCATCGGCGGCGCGCAGTAAGCCATTCAAGACCTCACGCAACGGCCATGGTTCGCCATTGCTGATGAAATACGCCTTGCCGGCGCAAGCCGCACCCGGCTGCAAGGCCGCCAGCGCATCCAGATGTGCCTGCGCCGCGTTGTCGATGTAGGTGGTATCCACCAAATTATTGCCATCGCCCACCAAGCGCAGCCGTCCACTGCGTGCGCGCGCCACCAGCTTCGGCAGAATCTGGGTATCGCCCGGCCCCCAGATCAAGCGCGGACGCAGTGCAATGGTGGCCAGTTGCGCATCGTTGGCGGCCAGTACTTCGCGCTCGGCAATGATTTTGCTGGCGGCGTAATGCGCCTTCACGCCTTCGCCATAGGGCACGGCATCGGCACCCAAGCCTTCCACCGGATGGGTGGCGCGATGCACCACGCTAGGCGTGGAGGTGTGTACCAACTTGCCGATGCCATGCGTGCGGCACGCGGCAATCACATGCCGCGTGCCCAGCACATTGGCGCTGAAATAGCTGGCATAACTGCCCCAGGTCCCGGCCTTGGCAGCGTTATGCAGCACTGCATCGAAACCTTCGGCAAAGGCCTGCTGCACGGCGTCAGGGTCTGCCAAATCGCCCTGCAACTGGCGCACCCCCAGCACATCCAACCCTGCATGCCGGCTGCGGCTGAAACTGGCCACAGCGTGACCTTGCGCCAGCAAGCCGCGGCACAGGGCTTGGCCAAGAAATCCACCGCCACCAGTAACAAGTACCTTCATTGTGCTTGTTTGATTCGCAATTTTTTCGCCGCCCAAACCGCCAATTTCTCGCGGCTGATTTTGGCGTTGTGACGGATATCCACCGGGAACGGTTTGGGGTAATGCAGGAAGTGGCTGATCTTGGCGGTGTGCACCAAGCCATTGGCGATATAGCGCAGTTCATCGGCCACTTCGACGGGATTTGCACGGCTACCCGTGTTGAGCTCGAACAACAGCACGGGTGTCTGCTTGCCGGCTTCGCCTACGCCCACCAGTGCGGTGCGCGCAACATCCGGGCGGGTGTTGAAATACGGTTCGACCTGTTCCGTGCACAGGGTGGTCACCTCGTCCATCACCACGCGTTGTGATTTACGCCCGCAGAACCAGAGCCGGCCGTCTGCATCGAACCAACCCAAGTCCCCCATGCGATGCACGATACGGGTGCTGCCATCGCTCAAGGTCTCCTGGATTTTGGCCAACGCTGTCTGCGCATCACGATTGTAATAACTGTCGGTCGCACTGGGCCCGGCCACTGTAATTTCGCCCACTTGGCCGGCGCCCACTTGCAAGCTGTTGTCCCAATGTACAATCGCGGTATCGCTGATGCGGATGATGCGCACCTCATTGGGTGCTACCGGCCGTCCCACGCAGGTGCCGGCACCGGTTTCGGTGCGGCTGCGCAGGGCCAGCAATTCACGGCCTTCGATCACTGCAACCGGCAGGCACTCGGTGGCACCGTAGGGTGTCCAGAATTGGGCATCCTTCGGCAACAGCTCCAACATGCGCTGCACCACCTGCGGTGGCACCGGCGCGCCGGCACTGGTGACACGCCGGATACTGGGCAGGGATTCGCCATATTCGGCCAGCACCCGCATCAAGGCCGGCGAGCCAAACAACTGGGTGACACCAAACCGAGTGATCGCCTTGTGCAGCTTGCGTGGGTTGGCTTTGGCAGGACGCGTGGGATCCATGTCGGGAATGATGCTGGTCAGGCCCAGTGCGGGATCAAATAAGGCAAATGGTGGGAAGGTGGGCAGATCAATGCCACCGGCCTCAATCCCAAATGCCCTCCCCAGCATTTCAATTTGTGCGATGAAATGCCGATGCCGATACACCACGCCCTTGGGCACACCGGTGCTGCCGCTGGTGAACAGGATCGCCGCCACTTCATCGCCGCCAGTGGCGGCCAACTGCGGGCCTGCACCCGCGCCTTCGGCCTCCACCTGCGCCAAGGTGGCATCGGCCCACCATGCATTGCGCCCGGTGGTAATTCGTACATGCGCAGAGCTGGCCCAGCCCAATAGTTTTTTGGCCAACATCGCCAAGGGAATGCCGATAAAGGCTTGCGGCTGCGCCTCATCCAAACATTGCTTCAACGCGCGCTTGGCAATCCCCGGATCCACCAACACCGGCACAGCACCGCGCTTGAATAGCGCAAACATCAGCAAGAAAAACTCCGGGGTGGGCCGCACCATCACCACCACCCGGCTGCCGCGTGCGATGCCGCGCTTGCCCAGCCCTGCGGCAATGGCATCGCTGCGTGCATCCAGCTGGGCGTAACTCAGGACGTTGGAATAGCGCCCCAAACGCCCCGGTGTGCGCATTGCCGCTTGCTCTGGCGTGGCCAATGCCAGACGCGGCAGCGCAGCGGCGATATTACGTGTGACGGAGGACTGCATCGGTAGCATGGTTGCATGATCGCTGCAGATTGTCGCCCAATTGCGTCGAAAACACTTGCATGCAACGCGAATCCGGCAAAAAATCGCGCCCTGTTCCCGTCACTGGCCGGATAAGGCTCGGCATTCCATGCATCCCTGTCTCAGCTGTGGCGCTTGTTGTGCCTATTTCCGGGTCAGCTTTCATTGGTCCGAAGCCGACCCTGCCCTGGGCGGGGTGGTGCCGTCGGAGCTGACCGAGACTCTGCGTACCCACGAGCGCGTGATGCGGGGCACCTCGCAAGTGCAACCACGCTGCATCGCACTGGATGCCGACATCGGCCGCTATAGTCGCTGCACGATCCACGACCGGCGGCCATCGGTTTGCGCCTTGGTGCCGGCCAGCTGGGAGTTTGGTGCCAGCAGCGCGCAGTGCGACAAAGCACGCGTGGCACATGGTTTGCCGGTGTTGGCGGCAGACGATTGGATTGATGTGAGTGAGACCGATAAAAATCCGCTGCCGCAACTTTGACGCAGCGCGCTTCATTCACAACGGATTGGCGTCCAAAAAGCGCCGAATCGCTGGTACCAACACTTCGTGTTTGTCTTCCATCACATAATGACCGGCATCGTCGAACTCACGCACCACTGCACGCGGTAGCGCACGCCGGAAGCCGGCCAAAAAATGTTCGTCGAACACGAAATCACGCAGCCCCCAGCCGATAAACGCCGGGCGGTCGGCATAACCTGACAAGGCTTGCGCACTGGCCTGCACCAATGGCATCGCCCGATCACCCTCATGCAGCGGGATATCCTGCATGAAGCGCAGGGTGGAAATCGCCTTGTCCCAGCCGCTGTATACCCCGGCGTAGGCCTCACGCACCGCCTTGGGCAGCGCACGCACCGTGCCGAAGCGCGCCGCGCCGCGTGCAAACAAGTTGAAGCGGCGAATCAGCCAACCGCCCAATGTTGAATCGCGCCCCATCGCCAGTCGCAGCGGAAACCGCTTGCTGGTGGGCAACGGGAAGGCCGCGGTGTTGGTGATCACCAGTCGCTTGATCCGCGCCGGGTCACGCAGCGCCCAGCCAAACCCGATCATCCCGCCCCAGTCGTGCACCACCAACGTCACTGGCCCGGTGATGCCCAGATGTGCGAGCAATGCATCCACATCGTCGATACGCGATTGCAAGGTGTAGTCGTACTGCGGCGATGCCGAAGGTGCATCGTCTGGTTTATCGCTCAGTCCCATCCCCACATGGTCGGGCGCGATGCAGCGGTACTTGTCCGATAGCGCGGTGACCAAATGCCGCCAGTAGTAACTCCACGACGGATTGCCGTGCAGCATCAGCACGACCTCGCCATCGCGCGGGCCTTCGTCGAGGAAGGACATGCCGATGCCGGGGCGCACGGTGAAACGTTGTGGGGTGAAGGGATAGTCGGGAAAGTGCATGGATGACATCACTGACAGCGCGCCGGTCTTACCACTCCACCTCGGCCATCGAGCAATTCAAGCCGGAGCCAATTCCCAGCAGGGCGATGCGGCTGCCTTTTTTCAGGCGGCCAACTTCGCGCAGCTTGGACAACACGATGGGCACGCTGGCCGGGCCGATGTTGCCGTGTTCGGCAAAGATGGTCATCACTTTTTGAGGGTCGATGCCCATCGCCTTGGTGAACGCAGCGGTGTGTACTTTGCTGACCTGATGGATGACGAACTCATCCAGCTCACTGGCCACCCAACCCAACTTCAATTTGGCCGCTTCAAAGGTCTTGGTGGCCAGCTTGATGCCTTCGATCAGCAACATGCGGGTATCGGTGATCATGCCGTCAAGGTTGCCGCGGCACAGCTTGTTCCACTCGGTGGCCGCGCGCGTCACGCCGCCTTTGTAGCGCGGAGCGCCGGGGGCCAGCTCGCTGCGTGCCAACACCATGGCTGCCGCGCCCGAGCCCAAGGTAAGGGTGGCCAATTCGTTGCGGAAATCTTCCTCGGTGACATCCTCGCGGGTCATGCGCTCCAAGGTTTTTTCGTAGGCCAGATTGGCGGTTTCACCATCGACGATCAGGGCGTAGTCGATTTCGCCACGCTCAATCATGCGGCTGGCAATATCCATGCCGTTGATGAAGGCCAAGCAGGCATTGGCGACATCAAAATTTTGGCAGGTGTCGGGCAAACCAAGATTGCCGGACACGATCGAGGCGGTGGACGGCTCCAGATAATCGCGGCTCACCGAGGTGTTGACCAACAGCCCCACTTTGTTGGGGTCGATGCCAGCGTCACCCAGCGCCTTCACACCCGCCAAGGTGGCCGCATCCGAGGCCAGTACCTCACCATCCCATAAGCGACGGGCGTGGATGCCGGCGATATCGCCGAGCACGTCGATCTTGATGCCCAGCCGGTCCAGCGTGGGTTTCAGACGCAGATTGATCTCATCCGAACTCAACCGACGCGGGGCGTCGATATGGGCTAAACCGGCAATGGCAACACGTTGAAACAGCATGGGCGGACACTCGTACAGGCACCAACGCGGTACCGGAACCGCACAGGATAGCGCGTTCCTTGACAATACGCTGGCGTATCGTCATTTTTCCGCATGCTGGCGCTGCCTGCCCGCGCGTAAATTCAGCGGCAACGCCACATCGCCCAGCGCTGGTTGCCGTCCTCGGCGGGCCCCAATGGGCTGATCCGATTGGCCGCCGATGCCGGTGCTTCGTTGCGGGCCAAAGTTTCCAACTCATCACGCACTTGGGTCTCGCTGCGCTCGTAAAACCCCACTTTGTGGGTGACCGATACCGCCACTTCACCGCGCGCTTCACAGCCGACGGGGGCGGCACGCAGGACGAGCACTTGTTTGGCCCCCGGGGCCAGTTTCACAAATGTGCACGCCGACACGCACAGCATGGCGCAACACAACAAACCCGTTCGCATCGCAGGCATTGGATCTCCTCGTACCCAAAACAAAGCCCGCCAAGTGTGGCGGGCTTTGTGTGCAGCAGGATGAATGGTGTACTTACTTCAAGGCGCGCTTACTTCTTGGTGACCGGTTTGCCGTCGGCATCCAGCACAGTGACTTCACCTAGCTTCAATGCCTCCACCGGGCCTTGGGTCTTGGACAAATCACCCACCACCAGCCACGTCAGCCCTTGGCTAGACAACACCTTGGCTGCCGCGTTCACTTGTGCCGGGGTCATGGCCTCGATCTCGGCGCTGCGCTTGAACACGTAATCATCCGGACGGCCATACAGGGCATTACTGGAAATGGTATTCATCACCGCCGAAGCCGTTTCGTAGGCACCCGGCAACGTCAAGGTCAGCACCTTCTTCATGCCGGCCACTTCCTCGGCACTGGCCGGACGCTTGCCACTGGTGTAATCGCCGAGTTCGCGCTGCATTTCCGCCATCGCCTCACCGGTCTTGTCGATCTGCACCGGTGCGCTGGCCCGCCACAAGCGCTGCCCCACCGCACTACCGGCACCACTACCGGCACCGTATGACCAGTGCTTGTCTTCACGCAGATTCATGTTCAAACGCGCGGTGAAGTCGCCACCGATCACCATATTGGCCATGTCGTACTGCACCGACTTGGCATCGTTGCTGGACGGCAGGGTTTCTGCGGCCACGATATTGGCCTGCACGGCGCCGGGCTGGTCGATCATGAAGACACGTGCCTTGGGCTGTGCCGCCGCCATCGGGATCGCTGCTGCAGCACTGCGTTTGCCGGCCGCTTGCCAATCGCCAAACTGCTTTTCCAGCAATGGCAGGATTTCCTTCAACGTGGTGTCACCCACCACCACCAAGGTGGCGTCCTGCGGGCGCAGGGCGGTGTCATGCCAGGTTTGGATGTCGGCGCGAGTCAGCCCTGCAATCGCCGCCTCGGTGCCATTGCTTGGGTTGGCATACGGATGTCCCGCGCCATACACCAAGCCCGGCAGGACGCGCCGCACCAAACCATTGGGATTGGCTTTTTCTTGCTTGATGCCGGCAATCCATTGGCCGCGCACGCGGTCGATGTCGGCCTGCTCGAAACGCGGCTTGCGCAGCATATCGGCATACAGCGCCATCGACGGCTCCAGATTCTGCTTCAACGCTGACAAATAGACACTGCTGCTGTCAAGGCCAGCGCTGGCCCCCACCGTGGCACCCAGCGCCTGCGCGCGATCGGCAAATGCCAGTGCATCCAAATCACCGGCACCTTCATCCAGCAGGCCCATGGCGAAGTTGGCCATACCCGGCTTGTCGGCCGGATCCGCTGCAGTGCCGCCACGGAAGTCATAGCTCATCTGCACCACCGGGATGTCGTGGCGCTCGGCCAAGATGACCTTGGTGCCGTTGCGCAAGGTGGCGTGCTGCTGCGCCGGGAACACCAACTTCGGGAAACTGGTCGGCATCGGCACGCCCTTGCTGCGGTTCACCGTGGATGCAGTGGTCTTGTACTTGGCATCCACTTTGGGCGTATTGAACGGGGCCGGCTTGACCGTGGCGTCCTCGGCAATCGCCACGCGCTTGCCCGGGTTCACCACCAAGGTGTGGCTACCCTTGCCCGCGCCCAACCAGGCATTGCCGCTGGCACGCAGGTTTTCCGGGGTGGCTTCGGCCAGCGTTTTCAGACTGTCGCGGAAGCAGCCCGGATTGCCCATGAACACCGCGCATTCGGCCAGCGCATCGGCCTTGCCGCCAAACCCGCCAATGCGCTCCACGCCACGGATCCAACCGGCTTCGGTGGCGGTGCGATTGCGCGTCACTTCGTCGGCACTGGGACCGTCTTTCAACAATTTATTCAATTCTTCGTCGATGACCGCCTCGACCTTGGCCACGTCCACGCCCTGCTTGACCGTCGCGGTGATCATGAAGGTGCTGCTCAGCTGCGAGCCGTAGGCACCCGCGCTGACGTTGTCCACCAGTTTGTCTTGATGTACCAAGCGCTTGTCCAAGCGCGACGATTTACCGCCACCCAGAATTTGCGCCAGCAATTGCAAGCGATCCAGATCTTGGGTGCCGTACTGCGCCACATTCCATACCCGGTAGATGCGCGACTGCGGCACCGTGTCGGTCATTTCACTGCGCGAATTGCTGGTGTGCGCGGCCACATCCACCTTCGGCTGGGCCATGGTGGGTGTTGCGGGAATATCGCCAAAGAACTTGCTCACTTTTTCCTTGGCGGTGGCCAGATCGATGTCGCCGGCCAGCACCAGCACCGCGTTATTCGGGCCGTACCAGGTCTTGAACCAAGTCTTCACATCCTCCAGCGAGGCCGCG
>Ga0208825_1001323_pt1 | contig 19126 bp, 20 predicted proteins | sample AD_UKC113_MetaG_FD_184450 | JGI IMG/M metagenome (GOLD analysis project Ga0208825, IMG submission 184450) | Active sludge microbial communities of municipal wastewater-treating anaerobic digesters from Hong Kong - AD_UKC113_MetaG (SPAdes)... | ecosystem: Engineered > Bioreactor > Anaerobic >...
ATGTGGTAAATCTAAACAATCAAAGGATAAACTTAAAAAATAAAAAAAACGAAAATCCCATCAAAAACACGCCACAAATATTACATAAAATTACATATATATTTTCTCTAATAAATTTTTTATTTTTCCATAAAGCAACTGAAACAATAGAATACCAGAGAAAATCAGCAAGAATATGCCCAACAAAAAATAAAAAAACACCTTTTACTCCAAATTTCAAAGAAATAGTGAAATATGTTAATCCAATAGTTAACCACCACAAAAACCAGTAAGGGTTTGAAAGAGAGGCAATAATTCCTTTCAATGGTAGAGAGAAATTTTTCTTTCCCCCCTTTTCTTTCATATACAGGCCCTTTTTTATAAGCATACTAAATCCCATATAAATAAGAACCAAACAACCGAAAAAAGCAACAATTTTAAAAACAAGTTGATTTTTTAAAAATTGAGTTATTCCTGTAAAAAATATTGAAATTAACAGAAATTCAAGAAAAGCATGTCCTGAAATAAGCAATGGTCCAGTTTTTACCCCATTTTTATATGTTTCAACAATCGTAACAGCGAGAAGAGGACCAGGGGACAAAGCACCAGAAAAAGCAACAAAAAAAGATGTAAAAAAAATCCATAATAAGTTCATTTCAGTATTTGTTCAAATTCATAAATTACAATTGCAGTTGCTACAATAGAAGCAATTTCTACCTTTAAAATTCTTTTTCCCAATGAAGAAATTAAAAAATTATTTTCTTTTGCTAATGAAATTTCTTCTTCATCAAACCCACCTTCTGGTCCAATAAAAATGTGAATTTTTTTATTTTCTGTAATTTTTATTTTTTCTTCAACTATAATATCTCTTAAAATTCTACTTTCCCCTTCCCAGAAAACAATTCCTATATCTTTCTGTATTTTGATTGCATCATTGAAATTCATAAAAGAAACCACATCAGGAACTATCACTCTTCCTGATACTTTGCTTGCCTGTTGGCAAACCTTTTTCCATCTTTCTATTTTCTTTTCTTCTTTTTTTTTATCTTCAATATTAACAATAACTCTTTTACTTATAACAGGATAAATTTTTTTTACTCCTAATTGGGCAGTCCCTTCTACTATTTGTTCCATCTTTTTTCCTTTTGGAACTGCCTGAAATAAACAAATATCAAAAGGTGTTTCTATATCAAATTTTTTCTCTGCTTTTATTATTTTCCCATAAATAATTCCTTTAACCATTTTTGAAACTTCAATTAAATATTCTTTTCCGGAACCATCAAATCCAGCAAAAATATCATTTGGTTTCATTCTTAAAACATTTTTTAAATAATGATATGTCTCCCCTCTAATTTTCACATTATCTTTTTCAATTAACCAATCATTTCTATTTAAGTAAATTCTTTTCATCTCAGTTTCCTTTTTCTTTAATGTAGTATAATATTTATATGTCAAATTTAAAAATTCTTATAAAATGGTGTTTTATATATTTTGCTGGTTTAATAGTAAATAAATTCATTTCTCAATTTATTCTTTATATTTTCTGTATTGTTGGTTTTTTGACAGGGTTTATTTTAAGGGTTGTTGGCAAGTATCCAGGAAAAACAGAACCACTAATTCTTGATTTCTCAGCTTTTTTGCTCGCAATTGTAATTTTATTTTTAAATAAATCAATTAATTTTAAAATCGGACTTTTTCTTATATTTTTACCACATATTATTTATAATTTAGTTTTGATTTCATTTATTTTAATCTTTTAAGGTCAAAATCAAATGTGCATGTTTCTTCTTTTTCATTTTCAAATGGTTTAAAAGATACAATAAGAGAAATTTGGGCATCATCTGGTATATCATCTTTAGGAAATACAATTTTCCCTGTTACTATCTGAGTATAATCTCTTGCCACTTGTGAAAATTTTGGGAAAAAACAATAAGTGGGTGAAAATTCTTTATCTTTATATTTCAACTTTGCGTTTACAGTCCTCCCAAATTGAGGATAATTACCAAAAAGAGTAACTTCAAAAGATATTTTATCATTTTCTTTTGCAAGAATTTTTTCAACCATATCAATATCAACTTTCTCATTATTTTCTGCTGCTTTTTTTCCTATTAAAGCAACTTTTAAAAATGGGGTAATTAAAATCGCCCTGCCCTTTCCATAATCATATCCAAGGTTCACTGCCCAATTTTCAGTAAATTCAGTATAACTTAAAGAGAAATTATCTTTTCCAAAATTAAGACATTCTTCAATTTCTTTATCGCTCAATGGTAAATTATAATTTTCCTTTTTTTTCTGACATCCAGTTAATATTACAAAAATTAATAATAGAAAAAATATCTTTTTCATATTATTTATTATAAATTTTTTAAAAATTTTCGTCAATTATTATTGCCAAAAATACCTCTTGTGTGGTATGATAAATCATTGGAGGAAAAAATGGAAAAAATTGTAATTTTTGATACAACTTTGAGAGATGGTGAACAATCTCCAGGGGCGAGTTTAACAAGTGAAGAGAAATTAAAAATATCTTTTCAACTTGAAAAATTAGGAGTTGATATTATTGAAGGTGGTTTTCCAATTGCATCGGAAGATGACGCAAAGGCAGTAAAAGAAATAGGAGAAAAAATTAAAAAAAGCAGTGTATGTGCTCTTGCAAGATGTAAAAATCAAGATATTGATGTTGCTCTAAAATCACTTGAAAAAGCAAATAAACCACGACTCCATTTGTTTCTTGCAACATCTGAAATACATAGAAAATATAAATTAAATAAAGCAAAAAGTGAAATCGTCAGAATTGCAAAAGAATCAGTTAGATATGCAAAAAAATTTATTGATGATATTGAATTTTCACCGGAGGATGCTTCAAGAACAGAAATTGACTTTCTAATTGAGGTATCAAAAGCAGTTATTGAAGAAGGAGCAAAAACAATAAATATTCCAGATACTGTTGGTTATTCAAATCCATGGGAATTTGGAGAAATGATAAAAATGCTTAAAGAAAATTTACCAGATGATATAATTTTAAGTGTTCACTGCCACAATGACCTTGGACTTGCAGTTGCAAATTCACTTTCTGCTATTTTAAATGGAGCAAAACAGATAGAATGCACAATAAATGGTATTGGAGAAAGAGCAGGAAATGCTTCACTTGAAGAAATTGTTATGAATCTCAAAGTAAGAGAAGATTATTTCAAATTTACAACTGATATAAACACAAAAGAAATATATAAAACAAGCCGACTTGTTTCTTCTTTAACAGGGATACCAGTTCAACCAAATAAAGCAATAGTTGGAGAAAATGCTTTCAGACATGAAGCAGGAATTCATCAGGATGGTGTTTTAAAATATAGAGGAACTTATGAAATAATGAGTCCTGAACTGATTGGATTGCAAGGAGACCAACTTGTTCTTGGAAAACATTCAGGAAGACATGCTTTAAAATCAAGATTACAGGATTTAGGGTTTGATATAAAAAATAGTGAACTTGAAAAGGTCTTTCAAAGGTTTAAACAATTATCAGATAAAAAGAAAGAAATAACAGATATAGACCTTATAGTTATAGCAGAAGAAGAGTTAACACCATTAAAACCATTTTATTCTCTTGTTTATTTTCATATTATTTCTGGTACATCAACAATTCCAAGTGCAACTGTTCGTTTAGAAAAAGAAGGGAAAATTTATGAAGATGCTTCAAGTGGAGATGGACCAGTTGAAGCTATTTATAGAGCAATAGATAGAATTACAGGACTCACTCCAACTTTGAAAGAATATAAAATAAACGCAATTACTGGTGGAAAAGACGCTCAGGGAGAAGTTGTTGTTACATTAGAAATAGATGGAATAAGAACTTCTGGGAAAGGAGTAAGTACTGATGTTATTGAAGCAAGTGCAAAAGCATATATAACTGCAATAAACTATTATATTTCAAAAAAGGACCTTATTAAAAAAGCATACAAAGGGACATAAAATGACAATAACACAAAAAATTATCGCAAAACACTGTGATAAAAGTGATGTCTTACCAGGTGAATTTGTTGAAGGTAATGTGGACATAATTTTAGCAAATGATGTAACAGGACCTCTGGCAATAAATGAATTCGAAAAAATTGGAGCAAAAGATGTGTTTTCATCAGAAAAAATTGTTCTTGTTCCTGACCATTTTACCCCCTGTAAAGATATAAAAAGTGCAGAACTTGTCAAAACACTTAGAAATTTCGCCAAAAAATATAAAGTAAGATTTTATGAAATAGGGAAAGTTGGAGTTGAACACGCTCTTTTACCAGAAGAAGGACTTACACTGCCTGGAAATTTAATTATAGGAGCAGATAGTCATACATGCACTTATGGAGCAGTTGGTGCTTTTTCAACAGGGGTTGGTAGTACTGATGTCGCAGCGGCGATGGTAATGGGAAAGGTCTGGTTGAAAGTACCTTCAACTATAAAATTTTATTATTATGGAAATTTAAGCAAGTATGTTGGTGGAAAAGACCTTATTCTTTATACCATTGGGAGAATTGGAGTTAATGGTGCTTTATATAAAAGTATGGAGTTTACCGGACCTGTAATTGAAAATTTACCGATGGATGACAGGTTCACAATTTGTAATATGGTAATTGAGTGTGGAGGAAAAAATGGAGTAATCCCTCCAGATGAAAAAACAATTCAATTCACAAAAGAAGTTAGTGGAAAGGAAATTGATATAAGTTGGATAAAAACAGATACTGATAATGACTATGAAAAAATAATTGAAATAAATTGTAATGAAATTCAACCACAGGTATCTGCTCCACACCTGCCAAGTAATTCAAAAGATGTAAGGGAATTTTCAAATGTAAAAATTGACCAGGTTTTTATTGGCTCATGCACAAATGGAAGAATATCTGATTTAAGAAAGTCAGCAAAAATATTTAAAGGCAAGAGAGTTCATCCAGAAGTCAGATGTATTGTAATTCCTGCAACACAAAAAGTTTATAAACAGGCATTGAAAGAAGGACTTATTGATATTTTCTTAGATAGTGGTTGTGTTATAGGACCTCCAACCTGTGGACCATGTTTAGGAGGTCATATGGGAGTTTTAGGAAAAGGCGAAGTTGCAATAGCAACAACAAATAGAAATTTTGTTGGAAGAATGGGACATCCTGAAAGTTATGTTTATCTTTCAAATCCAGAAGTTGCATCAGCATCGGCAATAAAAGGAAAAATAACACATCCTGACGAAATATAATGAAAAATTGGGAAAAAAAAGAAACATTTTTAAAAATAATCCAAAGAAAAGGTAAAGGGATAATTCCTGCACGAGTATCAATAATTGCAACAATTTGGGATAGTGACCCTGAATTTTTTGAGAATCTAAAAAAAGAATATCCCGATGTAAGTTTAAACGTGTCAAGAAATTTAGAAAGAGAAAAAGAAAATTTTAAAAAAGACCAGTGGGGATGTATATGGCATTTTCCTGGGAACTATCTTGATGGTCAGGTAATTGAACATCCTCTTTCTTCATGGGATTTATTTAAGAATTTTACTCCCCCTAACCCTGCTGAACATAGAGATTGGATATTAACAAAAAAAGAAATAGAGGAAGTAAAAAAAGAAGGGGGATTTTCATCAGTAGGTGTTGAACATGGTTTTTTTTATTTACGACTTACTTATTTAAGAGGTTTTAATAATTTAATGATTGATATTGGAAGTAAAGAACCAAAATTAAAAGAACTTATAAAAATTTTAACTGAATATTGGAAAGATGTAGTAAAAAGATTAGTCGAATTAAAACCAGATATGATATCTTTTGGAGATGACTTAGGACATCAAAACACACTTCCAATAAACCCTCAAACATGGAGGGAGTTGATAAAGCCATCTTATAAAGAAATTTTTTCTATTTGTAGAGAAAAGGGTATTGAAGTTTATTTGCATAGTGATGGATATATTGTTGATATTATTCCCGACCTTATAGATGTTGGAGTAACAATTCTAAACCCTCAGGATCTTGTAAATGGATTAGATTATCTTGAAAAAATTGCAAAAGGAAAAGTAACAATAGACCTTGACATTGATAGACAAAAAATAACTGTATTTGGTAAACCAAAAAACATTGAAAACCATATAAAAAATTGTGTTGAAAAACTTGGTTCTAAAAATGGTGGTTTATTACTTTTGTATGGTGCTTATCCGGGAACACCAAAAGAAAATATCGCTGCTGTTATAAAATCAATGCAAAAATATCACAATTTCTGGGTGTAATTAAAAGTTGAAAAAAAAGGAAAATATATGAAAATTTATGATGAAAAAACATACTTAGTTCAACAAAATACTTCTAATTTAAAAACAATTGAAATAAAAGAAAAAATGATAAAACATTTATTAAGTAAATATTTTATTAAAAATATGAATGATTGGGCAGGAATAGAAAGTGATTTAATAATTGCTGACCCACCCTTTGGAATTAAATTTAGTGGAAAACCTACAAATTATCATAGAAATGCTGAAAATGTAGTTGATGGCTATGTAGAATGGGGTGTATCAGAATATGGAAAAAAAATTCAGGAATTGTTAGAGTGTATTAAAAGAAATTTAAAAGAAAATGGTCAGGCATTGATTTTTTCTGGATGGAATAATAGTAATATTATTCAAGATATACTTATGAGATTTAAAGGACTAAAATTAAGAAGTAAGATGTATTGGATGTATAATTTTGCCCCTGTTTGTAGAAAAAAACCATCCCATAATGTTTATGAAATTTTTTGGATAACAAAAAGTGAAAAATGGACTTATAATAAGAGATGCAACACCGAACATTGCCAGATAGGAGAACCAAATTTAACTACCTTAAATTTTAAAAGGGACTACAAAGTTAATATGCCAAAATATCCAACACGACTTCCATTTAAACTTTTACAGTGTCTAATAGAGCACTTTTCTAATAAAAATGACTTAATTTTTGACCCTTTATGTGGAAGTGGAATGGTAGGAGTTGTTTCATACATTTTGAAACGGGATTTTATTATAGGTGACTTAAATAAAAATGGGAAGTTTGTTTTTAAATATCTTTTAGATTATTATCTGAACAAAAATGGCTTAATTCAAGATACTCAGGAAAACTATATTGCATGAAAATTAGCAAGTATTAGAAAAACAGAGTTGGTGCGTCATTTCCCCACTTTGATAAACCGACTGAGGTAGCAAAGATTAACAAGCAGAGTTGGTGCCGTAATGTATTTCAATAGGCACAACGGGAGTTAAGGGGGATTTAGGAAATGTAAAGTGTAAAGGGAAAAATGTAAAATAAAAAACCCCCTCACTCTAACTCCTCGGGCGTAAGCCCTACGGGCGAGCCTCTCCCCTGCGGGAAGAGGGAAAAAAGAGGGGAATGTATTTTCTTCTCCACTTGGGAGAAAAAATAAATAACCAAAATTTTGGCAGAATACAATATAAAGATGGAGGAAAAAGATGAAAATAAAAGGAAAGGTATGGAAATTTGGAGACCATGTAAATACTGATGATATAATTTCTGCAAGATACTTAAATACAACTGATGAAAAAGAACTTGCATCACATTGTATGGAAACAATAAGACCTGACTTTGTAAAAAAAGTTCAGAAAGGTGATATAATTGTTGCAGGAGAAAATTTTGGATGTGGAAGTAGTAGAGAACATGCTCCAATAGCAATTAAGGAATGTAGTATTTCAGTAGTTATTGCAAAAAGTTTTGCAAGAATTTTTTTCAGAAATTCAATAAATATTGGACTTCCCCTTATTGAACTGGAAGAAGTGAACAGAATTAATGAAGGAAACATACTTGAAATTGACCTTGAAAACGGAATAATAAATAATTTAACAAATGGTGAAATTTATAAATTTTCTAAATATCCTGAATTTTTACAGGAAATTGTTAAAAATGGAGGGTTAATGCAATGGGTAAAAAAGAAATATATAAAATCGGTGTAATTGGTGGTGATGGAATTGGTCCTGAAATTATAAGACAGGGTATTAAGGTTTTACAGGCAGTTGGAGAAAGAGAAAATATTAAATTTGAGTTCATTGAATATGATTTTGGAGGAGAAAGATATTTAAAAACAGGAGAAACATTACCTTCCAGTGCAATTGATGAATTCAGAAAATTAGACGCAATATATTTAGGAGCAGTTGGGCATCCTGATGTGCAACCTGGAATATTAGAAAAAGAAATACTCTTGAAAATAAGGTTTGAACTTGACCAGTACATAAATTTAAGACCTGTAAAACTTTATCCAGGTGTATGGTGTCCATTAAAAGATAAAAATGAGAAAGATATTGACTATGTAATTGTTAGAGAAAATACTGAGGGACTATATTGTGGAATAGGAGGAAATTTTAAAAAAGAAACAAAAGATGAAGTTGCGACACAACTTGAAATAAATACAAGAAAGGGAGTTGAAAGATGTATAAAATATGCATTTGAATATGCAAGAAAAAGAAATAAAGAGAAAAAATTAACTGTTGTTGATAAAGCAAATGTCCTAACTTATGCAGGAGACCTCTGGAGAAGAACAGCAAGTCAATTAAGTTGTAATTATCCAGATATAAAACTTGATTTTGCTTTTGTTGATGCTACCTGTATGTGGATGGTAAAAAATCCTGAATGGTTTGATGTAGTTGTGACAAATAATATGTTTGGAGATATAATAACAGACCTTGGGGCAATAACTCAGGGTGGTCTTGGAATAGCAGCAGGAGGAAATATAAATCCAGAAGGTGTGAGTATGTTTGAGCCAATACATGGTTCTGCTCCTAAATATGCAGGGAAAAATGTTGCATGTCCTCTTGCTACAATATCAGCAGGTGGTATGATGCTTGAAACACTTGGAGAAGAAAAGGCAGCAAATTTAATAGAAAAGGCAATTATAAAAGCATTAGGAGAAGGATATATAAAAAGTTTAGAAGCAGGGAAAATGGGGTTAACAACGGATGAAGTTGGGGATTTAATATCAAAATTTGTTAAAGAAATTAATGAATAAAAAAATAGATTATCTTTACTTATGTAAAATCAGAATTAGAGGGATGGAGAATTAAAGAAAAACTTGAAACAGAAGGGATACCCGTTATTATCCAGCAAGAAGCAACAGGAAAAATTTCTGGATTAACAATTGGTGAACTTGGAGAAATAAAAGTCCTTGTCCCAATTTCTTTTTTGAAACAGGCAAAAGAAATCTTAAATATTACAAAGTATTGTTAAAAAAATAAAATTTCTTATTTAACTTTGTCTGAACCACATATAAAAAGGAGAGTAAATGGTTGACTATAGAAAATTATTTAAAAGTTGTGGAGAAAATGTAATAATTGAGGACTCAGTAATAATTTATCAACCTGAGAAAATGAGTGTTGGCAATAATATTAAGTTTTACCATGGGGTTTATATTGAAGTAGGTAATTTAGAAAAATCGTTTATTGAAATTGGAGATAATTCTCATTTTGCCCCCTATACTATTTTGTATGGAGGAAGAGGGCTAAAAATTGGGTGGGGTGTATGTGTAGCAGCCCATGTTGTTTTTGCAACTATTGGAGAAGGATATGAAAAAGCAGATATTCCCATGTATTGCCAAAAACCATCATCTGGTGGACCAATTATTGTTGAAGATAATGTCTGGATTTGTGCTAATGCAGTAATTACTGCTAATGTTACAATTGGAACAGGAAGTATTGTTGGTGCAGGTGCTGTTGTAACAAGAGATGTTGAGCCATATTCTATTGTAGGAGGTGTTCCTGCTCGTTTAATTCGCAAGAGAAAATAATTTTAACAATAATGTCTATTCTTAAATTACCTATCAACTGGACTAATTTAAAGCAGAGAGTATAGAGAAATATATCCCGACTTTCTCTTGAAAATGGAAGGAGATAAAGGAAAAAAAGTATAAAGTTTTCCCTTTGGGGAATTAGTGGTATTTGAAGTTTTAAAATTTAGTAAAGTAAATAAAAAAATTTTATTGCAAAATCTTATTGAAAGTACCTATTGGTTTAAAAAAGGAGAATAAAAATGGAAAAAGATGTAGTTGTAATTGGAGGTGGGCCTGCTGGAATTTCTGCTTCCTGGGCTGCTGCAAAAAGTGGTAGTAGCGTTCTTTTAATTGAAAGATATGGTTTTTTAGGTGGTATGGCAACTTCTGGACTTATTGGACCAATACTTGGTCATTATTTATCTGAAAAAAAACCTTCTGTTGCTGGTTTTTTAAAATTTCTTGTTGAAAAAATATCTGAATTTGATGGATGTGAAAAATGGGAAAGTGCATGTAAAAAAGGTGGAATACCTTTTGATACAGAGATTTTTAAATATGCATCTGAATTATTACTTTTAGAACAAAATGTAGAAATTCTTTATCATTCATTTATTATATCCTCAAAAACAGAAAATGGAGAAATAAAAGAGATAGAAGTTGCAAATAAAAGTGGCATACAAAAAATAAGAGGTAATGTTTTTATTGACACAACAGGAGATGCTGATGTTACATATCTATCTGGTTTTGAGTGCACAAAAGGAAGACCACAGGATGGGAAAATGCACTCAATGGGGACTATATTTAAAGTAGGCGGAATAGATGAAAAAAAATTAACAGAAGAAGTAATAAAAGATGCGAGCGAAAAGTTAAAAATTTTGAGAGAAAAAGGTGAATTAAAAATTTGGAACACTGGACTTGGTGGAAAAGGAAGCACAATAAGAAAGGGAGAAAGGTCATTTAATATTACAAGATTTTCTGGAGATGGAACAAATATAAATGATCTAACAAAAGGTGAAATAGAATTAAGAGAACAAACATTTAAACTTTTTGAATTTCTAAAGAAAAATGTTTCTGGCTTTGAAAATGCCTATATATCTGCTCTGCCTGCCAATATAGGAATAAGAGAGACAAGACAGATAAAAGGGCTTTATACTTTGATAGACGAGGACATTATTTCAGGGAAAAAAGCACAAGATAGTATTGCAAGAGGAACATATATGATTGATATTCATTGCCCATTAGGAAGAACAAAAAATAATGTCCATCTCTGTGTAAAAGAATGTTCTACAAAAGAGTACTGTATAATGCTCGATAAATATATGGATTATTTACCTTCAAAAGAAAAACTTTATCCACCTATCAATGATTACTATTCTATACCTTCAAGATGTCTTATACCTCTTGGAGCAAAAAATCTTGTTGTAGGTGGAAGATGTATTTCAGCAGAGCATAAAGCAATGGCATCAATAAGAGTTATGGCAATCTGCATGGCAACAGGTCAAGCAGCAGGGATAATTGCCTCATTATCTTCAAAAAATAATACTCCCGTAAATAAAGTAAATATAAAAGAGGTTCAAAAAATCATAACTCAGCAGGAAGGAATATATTAAAAATGATAAAATTGAGTGATACAAAAGAAGGAATATATAAAATTGTAAATATTGAAAAATGTGGGAAGGGAAGATTAAAAAAATTATATAATTTGGGTATTTTTGTTGGAGATGTTATTGAAGTTATAAAACCAGGGCCAGGTCCTGTAATTATTAAAAAAGGAAATACAAGAATAGGTATTGGTAATGGAATAGCAAACGATATAATAATTGAACCAATTGACTAAAAAGTAGTAAGTAGCAAGATGGAATGAAAGACACACCTCTTATTAAATATTTACGATGGAAGAAAAAACAATTGCAATAAGTGGAAATCCTAATACAGGAAAAACTACTATTTTTAATACACTAACAGGGTTAAGACAGGAAATTGGAAATTGGCCCGGGGTTACAGTTGAAAAAAAAGAAGGTTATTTTATATACAAAAATATAAAATTTAATGTTGTTGACCTACCTGGAACATATACACTGATAGAAGAAAGCGAAGACCAGAAAATAGCAATTGACTTTCTGACAAATGAAAAAGTAGATACTGTCATTTTAACTGCTAACGCCTCAAATCTTGATAGAAGTTTATACCTTCTTATTTTGCTCTCTGAATTAAATCAAAATATTATTGTTGTTCTTAATATGATTGATATTGCAGAAAAAGAGGGTATTAAATATGATATAGAAAAACTTGAGAAGATATTTGGAATCCCTTTTGTTGAAACAATAGCAAATAAGGGATATGGAATTGAAAACCTTAAAGAAAAAATATATGAAAAAACAAGGGATAAAAGGGAAAAATATTTTTTTAAAATAAATTATGGAGAAGAAATAGAAAATTATGTATCAAAAATTGAAGGGAAACTTCAAAATATCTCTTTGCCCTACCCTTCTAAATTTATATCTTTAAGGTTATTAGAAAAAGACGAAAGAATAAGAGAACTGATAAAAAATAAAGTAAATATAAATGAAATTGATGAAATTATTGGCCAATTAGAAAAAAAGATTCCCAATATAGAAGTTATTTTAATAGAAAAAAGATACGGAATTATCAATGGAATGGTTAAAGAATGCCTTTTATCAAGAAAGAAAGTAGAAAAAAGAATTGAAATTACAAATTATTTAGATAGAGTTCTTACAAACAATTTTTTAGGTCCTTTAATTTTTCTTTTGATAATGTTTATAATATTTCAGATTGTTTTTAAATGGGGAGCACCTTTTCAGGAACTTTTAGACAAATTTTTTCATTTTTCAGGAGAAAAAATATCTTTATTTTTACACTCAATAAACGCCCCCTTATTTCTTATTTCTTTTATTGAAGAAGGAATAATCTCTGGAATTGGTTCTGTTGTTATGTTTCTACCAAATATTTTTCTTTTCTTTTTACTCTTTTCTATTTTAGAAGAGACGGGCTACATGGCAAGGGCTGCTTTTACAACAGATAGATTGATGCATAAAATGGGACTTCATGGAAAAAGTGCTATTCCACTGATACTTGGGTTTGGATGTAATGTTCCTGCAATAATGTCAACAAGAACATTAGAAACAAAAAAAGATAAAATTTTAACCATCCTTGTTATACCATTTATGAGTTGTTCTGCCCGACTTCCTGTTTATATTCTTTTCACAGGTATTTTCTTCAAAAGTCATCAGTCATTGGTAATTTTTTCTATTTACTTAATTGGAATTTTGTTGGGAATTCTAATGGCACGAATTTTAAAATTTATTTTTTTCAAAGAAGAATCAATACCAATTATAATAGAACTTCCTCCTTATGAAATTCCATACTGGAAAAATGTAATAATTGAGGGATGGGAAAGAACAAAAGTATTTTTAAAAAGAGCAGGAACAATTATATTTGTAGGAGTGTTGATTTTATGGTTTTTGAGTTATTTTCCTGACCCATCTAATTTTGGTAAAGAAACAAGTTTAATTGGAAGAATAGGTAATTTTTTTGCTCCTATTTTAAAACCAGCAGGGTTTGGGTTCTGGCAGGCATCAGTTGCTTTAATTTTTGGAATATATGCAAAAGAACTTGTTGTTGGATGTTTTGGAACTTTATTTGGAGAAAACAACCTTTCTACAATTCTCCCCTATTATTTTACACCCGCATCTGCCTATTCTTTTATGCTTATGACATTATTATATATCCCATGTCTTGCAACAATTGCTATTATAAAAAGAGAAATTGGAATAAAATGGGCATTATTTTCTGCTATATTTTCAATTTTTCTTGGCTACCTCATCTCAACTCTCTTCTACCAACTCACCCTCCTCTTCTAATTCCCTAATTTATACAAAATTTCATTAATAGTAAATAAAATTCTGTGTAAGTCAAAACCCAAATAAGATTACATTTTGATATTAACAATTCTTAATAGCATATTTTACTTACAATTATATTTTTCAATAAAATATTTAAATGACTTATTTTTCTCCATTGCCACTTCTGTAGAAAAATGTTTCAAAATCTCTATTTTTAAATCCTTGAGGTCGGATTCTTTACCAACCAAGGATTTAAATTTTCCCTTATCAACATTATCAGTTGTCTCCAAAGAAGAAATCTTGAGTTTTTTAGCATTTGCATTATCTAACCCTGCAAGATACCAACTTTCTATTTTCTTTATTACCACAATTATTCTATCTAAATCAACATAACTAAATTTTTCCCATATTTGTTGTTTTTTGGCAGTCACACACGGTGAATCGTTAATATCGACTACAAAGATATAATCTGTCATAGGTATTTTTTTGATGCTAAGAATTATGTTTTTAACTCCCTCTTTCGTTTTCTCTGCATATTTCAATATAATAATTTCATAATATCTATTTTTAAATTTTGGCTTTACTATTTTGTCAAAAAATCGCTCATCATCGGGCCCTTCTACAAGAAAATATAATCTATCTTTCATATATTTGACCCAAGTAAATTTTGTACATAAAGTTCTTCAATACCTAATTCATTTTCTAAAAATATTTTAACATCTTCTTTCTCTTGTGGTTTAGAAATAACCGAAAAACCATTTTTGTCGCGGGAAATGAGTAGAATATTTTCTAAACCTGCATGTTTTACTATCTCAGGGTTGTGAGTAGTAACAATTACCTGTGTTGTTACATCTTTCATCATCTCTACCACTTTTGAAATAAGATAAGGATGTATATTTCTTTCTGGCTCTTCAATTATAGTTATTGGTTTTTTTTCAAAATATAAAGCAATAATTAAAGCAATTATATTTACTGTTCCATCAGAAATTAAAGATGCGGGTAAATATTCCTTCTTACTATATGTTTCCTTTAACTTAAAAAATAAAGATTTATCTACAAATTTTTCTACATTTAAATTATCTACAAAGGGTAAAAGGTCTTGTACTAAATTAAAAAATTTTCTTTTATTTTCCTTGTTTTCTATAATATTTTTGAGAATAATGGCTAAATTACTTCCATCTTCTTCCAATTCTGCTTTTCCAGTTATAGGCGTAGCTCTTTTAATAATTTTAGGGTCAAAATCATATATTGAGATATCACTAAAAATCGGCGGCATAATAAAAGACGTAACTCTTTCCAAAAGAAGCGATTTTTGTTTATTTTGTTCAATTGTTAAAAAAGGGGGAATTATATCATCCGTTGATATTTCATTTGGCAATTTTGATGGAACAACATTAATTTTCCCATTGATCTTAGAAATAGTAATTTCTCCAATCTCTTTCTTTTTTTCTTTACCGATTCTTTCTTGTTGTACCTCAATGTTAAATTTTTGTACTATTTGCTCTTCAGTTTCAACTCCTAATCCCCTTTTTCTAAATTTTATAGTAAAGTTATAAATCGTCTCGTATACCCCCGCTCTTATAAATTTTTTCTCTGGTTTTTTCGCCATAAAAGGTCTCATATATACTTGATCTGAAATAACTTCTAATGAAAAATTATCTGATGAGCCAATATTCATATTCCTGAGATATTCAATACCTCCCTGCATAGATATGGCATTATCCAAACCAAAATTTTTTATATCTTTGAGAAATCTAAAAATTTGTATAAAATTTGATTTACCAGAGGCATTAGCACCTATTAACACATTAAATTTACCGAGATTTATTTCCATATCCCTGAAACTTTTAAAATTTGATAATTTAATTTTCTTTATGGCCATATTTTTACCTCCTTAGTAAAATGGCAGATAAATTCGTATATGTCAAATATTCATCTATTCTTCAACAATTCTAATTTATTAAATACCATAATATCTCTCTGCCTTGTAAAATATTATTTCTCCTTCAATATATGCTTCATTTGAGATTGTATTTACAACATTTTTTTCACTTTCAAAATCATTTAATGTCTTGATAATTATATCAAAGGGAGTAAAAGGAAAATGTTTATGAAGTGCATTAAATATATCTTGCCAGATTTTTCTTTTCTGGTTAATTTTTACATTATTTCTTATTATAATTAAAATATCAAAATCACTTTCTTCATTAAAATCGCCTCTTGCACGAGAACCAAACAGAATTATTTCATCAATTGTAATGTTAGATTTTGTAAGCACTTCCACAATTATATTTCTAATTTTTTCTTCCATTGTTTTTTCCATTTCTTTTGCTTTCATTTCACCCATCCTAAAAAATACTACCTTTTAAAAATTAGCAGTTTTTCTTCATTAAAATTATACAACAAAGAAAGAAAAAAGGTAAATGAGAGAGAGGGACATACAAGGGTAGAATTTTTAAATAAAATCCACCTTAGTTCGTTGTTCTTATTAAGAAAATCCCCCTCATCCCTGCCCTCGAGTGTAGTTCTACGGGCGAGCCTTCTCCCCTTGGGGGAGAAGGAAATAAATTCCCTCTTTTTCCCTCTCCCCATAGGGGAGAGGATAGGTGAGGGGAGATTATTCTTAAAATGTTTTTGAGACATAAGTCCTTGATTCTCATACACTTGTTAACTTCGTAGGTTAATAGATGAGTTAGAGGGGGGACTGGGTTAATTCAGAGGTAATTTTGTCTATCTCATTTTTTATAACTTCTGGAAGTCCCAATATCTCTGTGTTCATAAAACCTCTTATTATAATTGATTGTGCTTCTTCTTCTGGTATTCCTCTACTTGCAAGATATTCAATTTCTTCTTTTCTTATTTTCCCAATTGCTGCTTCATGACTTAATTCTACATCCTGAAAGTCAGTCTCTAATTCAGGAATTGCAATTATTTTCCCCCTTTCAGAAAGAACAAGTCCTTTACATTCTAAATGTCCTTTGACTTGTGGTGATATTGCTTTCAAGTTTCCTCTTGATATTACAGTTCCACCTAAGGAAATTGCTCTGCTTATCACTTCTGCTGATGTGGCTCTTTCTGCAAAAATTACTCTATTGCCAATATCCTGATAACAATCTGGAAATCCAACAACTATTGAGTTAAATCTTACTCTTGAATTTTTGCCTTTGAGAATTGCAGTTGGATACATTACTATTTTTTTAACTGGTTTGAAATTCATATAATTTGAAATAAAAACACCTCCTTCTTCCACTACTGCAACACTTTTGGGTTCAACTTCAACATCTTTTTTCCATGAATGGAGCATTGTAAAGTTTAAAAAACCCCCTTTATGGATAAAAAATTCTGAAATTCCAAGATGGTATGCCTCATTTGCTGCCTTTAATGATGTGCAACCATTGATAAGATATAACTCTGCTCCTTCTTCAACAATTATTATGTTATGAACTTTTTGTTTAAATTTTTCTGTTTTTAAAATTAAACATGCCTGAACAGGAAATAGGACCTTTTTGCCTTTTTTTACTCTTATAAAATAACCACCCTTTGTATTTTTATCATAATGGATATTAAACATCTCAAATGCTTTGCCAAAATATTTTTCTTTTACCTCTGGATATTTTTCAAGTGCATTTTCTATTGAGGAAATTTCTAAATTTTCTTCTTTTATACCTGCAAGTAAAACATTATTGTCTTCCTGAACAAAACTACCTGCTCTTTCTTTTTCTTCTGTATCATATCCAACTTCTTCAAGTTTTTTATATTCTTCTTTCATTTTTTTTCCTTTAATATCCCTCAAATCTGCTTATATTTCACAGAGATAATAGGTTTCAATAAAATCCCCCCTCATCCCTCCTTCTCCCCCAAGGGAGAAGGAATAAAAACCCCCCTCACCCCCCTTTCTAAAAGGGGAAACTTTTGGGTAAGAGATATCTCTTTTTAAGTGGGGAACTTTAGCACCAATTTTTTCATTTTGCCTTCCTCATTTTGCAATTCCTAAAATCCCGCCTCGCCCCTGTTGTGCTATATAAGAGACGATGACGCACCAACTCCGCTTTGCTAATCTTAGCAACTTCAGTCGGTTTTATAAAGAGGGGAACTGTAAATCCCCCTCATCCCTCCTTCTCCCCCAAGGGAGAAGGAATAAAATCCCCCCTTACCCCCCTTTCTAAAAGGGGGAAATTTACACTTTTCACTAATAAGGCCTGTCCGTCGCAATTTCTGGCGGAGAAGGTAGAGATGGATTTCTCTTTGTGTTTTTTTGCCTTTTAGTCAATATAGTTAACAAATAATTATTTACTGGTCCTCGCATTTACATTTTCCGCATTTTTCATATCCATTTTTTCTTATATCCTGAAATATCTTTTCTGGTTCGTCTGAACAACAGAGTTTTCCATTCATAAGAACACATCCTCTTTTTGCAGAAATATATTGTAGAATATAACCAGTATGAGTAATTATTAATGCAGAACTTCCATTTTTTTTAAAAAATTCATTTAGAACTTTACCCATTATTGAGATATTTTCAATATCAACACCTGATTCTGGCTCATCAAGTAAAAGAAGTTTTGGCTTTTGCAATAGAATTTGAAAAAGTTCAGACCTTTTTTTCTCTCCACCTGAAAAATCAACATTTACATCTCTGTCAAGAAACTCTTTTAAATTTAATTTTTCTGCATAATCAAATATAACATCATCATTTTCTTCAAGATATTTCGCTATTTGATAAAGTTTTACTCCACTTATTTCAGGCGGTTGTTGATACATTACCCCTATTCCCATTTTTGCTCTTTCACTTACTGTTAAATTTTTTAAACTTTTTCCATCAAATAATATATCTCCCTCTTTTATTTTGTAATCAGAAACACCCATAATTGATTTTATAAGTGTTGATTTTCCAGAGCCATTTGGTCCAAACATAATAACAATGTCTCCATCTTTTATTGTAAGAGAAAGTTCTTTTAAAATCTCATCTCCCTCTTCTGAAGTAACAATAATTTTATCAACTTTAAGCATTTTTAATCACCTTTTTAACTCTCTCAAGGAAAGTAGGAAATAATTTTTCTACCAGTAAAATAAATTTCTGCATTCTTCTCCATCTTATATCTAAATATTCATGAACAACTATATTACGATATTGTGCTAATGCAGAAAATTCTTCAGCTTCTTCAGGAGAAAAACCCAAAACTGTACAAAAGACCTTTAATGTTTCTTTATAACTTTGAGGTATTGTTTTTTTCTCTGAGGCAAGAATTATTTTTGAAATATCAAGACAACCCATTACAAGATTTTCAATCCATCTCTCCAATGCTCTTCTTTTAATACTATTCTGGTTATATTCCTGCCATGTAATGTTTTTCATAATTTCTATATCAGTAAACTCATTTTCAAGAAATCTCAAATACTTTAAAATTTCTGCCTTATTTTCAGGAGAAATTGATTTTGCTTTTTCAGATATCCAGTAATACTCATCTACAAATTTCCACCAATCCATTGCCTCATAACTAACTTTACATAACAAATTCAAGTAAAGTTTCTTAT
>Ga0208825_1001324_pt1 | contig 19126 bp, 13 predicted proteins | sample AD_UKC113_MetaG_FD_184450 | JGI IMG/M metagenome (GOLD analysis project Ga0208825, IMG submission 184450) | Active sludge microbial communities of municipal wastewater-treating anaerobic digesters from Hong Kong - AD_UKC113_MetaG (SPAdes)... | ecosystem: Engineered > Bioreactor > Anaerobic >...
TGGATGGAGAAAGCTCGACTGGAAATTGCGTTCGCTGGTGGGTCTCATTTTCAGTTTTTTTCATGCCGATATTGAAAAGCTCGCCAAAGTGCTCGGACGTATCAGTTATAAGTGACTTGTTGGCTTTCCGAGTAAAAGAAGAATGAATTTTTTTAGAAACAGTTGTAATACTTTAATGAAGGACTTTTTCATATACTTCATCGATAGCTTTTCCAATGGATCTTGCAGTAAATTTTTCTTTCATTTTTTCGGCAATGGAAGCTCGGTCGTAGGTAGTTTCGGTTAATTGTTTCAGCCCTTTTACCCATTCGTCAATCTGATTGTTGCAAAGAATGCCATTGCTGTTATTCACCAATTCGGGCAATGCTCCGACATTTGAACATATTACCGGAACTCCGCACATCAATGCTTCGGCGGTGGAAACGCCAAAGGTTTCAATTCTGCTGGCATGAACGAAAAAATCGGTTTCCTGAAGATAACGGACAATTTCCGTTTTATCTAAATAACCTGTAAAAGCGACTTTCAATTTTTTTTCTTCACATAGTTTTTTAAGTTCGTCCAGTCTGTTGCCACCACCTATGATGGTTAAATAAATATTCCTATTGTATTTTTTTTGAAACAAGGCCAATGCTTCAATAAATAATTCGGGGTATTTGTCTGGCGTTTTTTTTGTATTCCATGTAGCTACTGCACAGAATTTCAGAACATTTGGATCCGGTTTTCTTTCTTTGTAATAAAACACTTCGGAGTCGATAACATTTCCGATTATTTTAAATTTTTCTTCCGTTAAATCGGGAACTGCCTGCAGAATTTTATTTTTTAAAAATGCCGAAACCGGTAAAATTGCATTTGCTTGTCGGTAAGCATTCTTTCCGGCACGGGAGAAACGGGAATTTTTTAAAAAATAATCTGTTTTGCTCCAATGTTCAGTAATGATGTGTGGCTTTTTCAGGCGTTTTGCTATCCTTGCGCCCATAATGCCTGATGGATAAATAATGTTGGAATGCACAATATCGGGTTGAAAATTTGATACAATTCTTCTTAAAAGAATAAGCTGAACAAAAAATGAATGATAAAGAATATCTCTCAAAAATTTCACTTTGCTTCCCAGTACATATATCGACACTTGGCTACCACACGCATCTTCATATTCGGTAAAGGAAGCAGAAAGTATTTTCTTGTCGGGTTGAATGATTATTCCCGCAACTACCACTTCATTTCCAGCTAAATGAATGGAACGAGCATGTTCCCGGATAAAAATTCCATTGTTTGGCTGATTTTCAGTTGGATACCAAGGCGTAACGAAAAGGATTTTTCTCATACTTCTTGGTGTTTTAGTCCTTGTTTTAAACTGAACAGTCGATTTTTTAGAAAATCCATACCTTTATCATACAGTTCTTTGTAAAAAATTTTGATAATTAACAGATAAACAGCTGCTGCAAGAAAGATTTGAACGGGCAGTAAAAAATAGGAGGGTTTTATCAGCAAACTTAAGGAAGCAACCATCAAGCCTAAAACAAGTCCCCAACCCAGACTCTGAATAAATGCCAGTATTTGTTGTTTCAAATCATGTTTCAATTCTGATTTTATGTAGAATATTGAAAGGAAATAGGCTGCAATATTTGCAACTGCGTAGCCCCAGAGCATGGGAATTATTCCTTCGCTGAACGTGATAAAAATGGCAATCAGGATAAGTATTTTTTTTATCATTTCTATTCTGAAAGTGATTCGCGACTGACCTCTTGCATTCAAAGCACTGATATTTAGTGTGTAAAGTGGCAAAAACAGGGAGGCCAGACAAAGAAGTCGGAAATAAGGAACGGACGGAAGGAATTTTGCCGACCAAACAATTTCTATCAATGGTTTTCCTGCAGCAATCAGACACAAAATTATGGGAAAAGTAATAATGGAGATTTTGTTCGACAGCTCACCAAAAATTCTCCTGAAACGCGCATCATCATGCTGAATATGAGAAAAAAGGGAAAATGTACTGCCCAATAAAATGGATTGAAAAGTAAAATTGAAAGTTTCACTTAATTTGTTTCCTTGCGTGTAGTATCCAACTTCCGATTTTTTGTAAAATTTCCCCAAAATAATAACAAACAGGTAATTGAAAATAATATTTAAAATGGAAGTGTTCAGTAAATGAATGCTGAATTTCCAGAAACTTCGAATAACCCGGAACGAAAAAATCAATTTTGGTTTCCATCGGACAAAGACATAAAAAAATATCATTCTGAAAAAATGATAAGAAACCTGTTGAACCACCAGCGCCCACACGCCAAAATGAAGAAAAGCAAGTGTAACGCCCAGCGAACCGCTGAGTGAAACAGAAATAATATTGACTTTGGCAATAGTTTTATAATCAAGAATTTTTCCCAATTTTGAATAGGGAACCAGATAAAAAGCATTGAAAATAATGGCCAGAAAAGTAATTCTGTTCACCGAAACAAGTTCGGGTTGCTTAAAAAAATTGGCAATAGCCGGCGAAAGAAAATACAAAAGCGCATACAAAACCAAAGCAATACCAATGTTGAAATAAAACACACTGTTGTAGTCCGTTTCATCGGCTTCGGTTTTTCTGATCAAGGCCTGTCCAAATCCACTTTCAACCAGCACATACGAAAGTGCCGCAAAAATCATGACCATGCCCATTAATCCATAATCGCCCGGAGAAAGAAGCCTGGCCAGTATGATGCCAATAATCAGCTGAACCAGCTGTTGACCGAAGCGGTCAATGGTCGTCCAAGTAAAAGCACTGAGGGTTTTTTGTTTCAGGTTATCGCCCATGTGGTAATGGTACAATAAAAATTATTTGCTCTTGATCACATCGAAGCCTTTTCCGTAAACGGCAATAACGGATGATTGGGATACAAAGGCATCGGGATCTATTTCTTTTACAATTCTGAAAATCATGGAAGATTCATTTTTTCGGGCAATGATGGTAATAACTTTTACCGGCTGTTGAGAATACCATCCTGTCCCATCCAAAATGGTTACGCCTCGATGAACTTCCGTATTGATACGGTTGGCAATTTGTTCGTATTCTTTTGAAAAAATAAAAAATTGAACAGACTGTCGTACTCCATTGATAACCATATCGATGGCCAAATTTGAAATAGCCATGTTGGTCAAGCCGTACACTATTTTTTCAATGGTTCCGAATTCAAAAAAATAGGAAGAGCAAATAATCAGCACATCGCAATAAAGCAGTATCCTGCCCAATGTAATGTTGTAGTATTTGTTGACGATTTTTGCGATAATATCTGTTCCGCCGGAACTGCCGTTATTGAGAAAAACGATACCCAATCCCGTTCCCGAAATCAAACCTCCCAGCAAACATGCCATAAAATTATCGTTTGGAGCAACAAAAGTTCCCGGTTCTGCCTGTGGAAGCACAGCAAAAAACAGGGTAATCATGGCAACCCCATAAATGGTGCGCAAGCTGAACTGAAATCCGATAATACGCAGTGCTACAGCTATGAGCAGGGCATTAATAACAAAATAAGTGATAAAAATCGGAATCCCCGTTGCATAATAAACTATCGCTCCTATACCTGTAACACCTCCGCCGGTAATTTGATGCGGCAGCAAAAAACCTTTCCACGCTGCAGCATACATAAATAAACCGATAGTTATCAGGATGTATTGTCGGATAAATATCCAGTTTTTTTTTGTGAAAGGATTGAATTTTGCCATTATTTATTTGGGATTGAATGTTTTTCCTGAATTTTTCTTGTCAGAAAACAATATTAATAATTTTTCCCGGAACAATAATAATTTTCTTCGGTGTTTTTCCTTCCATGTATTTTATGGTTTGTGGATGTGATAAAGCAGTTTTTTCAATTTCTTCTTTGCTGACATCGGTCGGCATTTCCAACGTAAATCTTACTTTTCCGTTAAACGAGACAGGGTAAAGTACCATGTTTTCTTTCAAATATTCTTCGTTATATTCAGGGAATGATGCGTTAAAAACTGTATCTATGTTGCCCAATGCATGGTAAAGTTCTTCCGAAATGTGAGGGGCAAAAGGCGCCAGCAGTATCAGCAAAGGTTCAAGTATGGCTTTTTTATTGCACTTCAGGGTAAACAATTCGTTCACACAAATCATGAACGCCGAAACAGCCGTGTTATAGGAAAAATTTTCAATGTCGTAGCTGATTTTTTTAATGGTTTTGTGCAAAACTTTTAATTCTTCCATTGTTGGATTTTCTTCTGTTACCGAAAGTTCATCGTTTTTGTAAAAGAGATTCCACAACTTTTTCAAAAAGCGATGCACGCCGTCAATTCCATTGGTATCCCAAGGTTTTGACTGTTCCAGTGGACCCAAAAACATTTCGTACAACCGAAGGGTGTCTGCGCCATAATTTTCGACAATATCATCAGGGTTGACAACATTGAACATCGATTTCGACATTTTTTCTATAGCCCAACCGCAAATGTACTTTCCATCTTCAAGAATAAATTCGGCATTTTTGTATTCGGGATTCCAGTTTTTAAATTTTTCCAGATCGAGAACATCGTTGGAAACCATGTTGACATCAACATGAATCGGAGTTGTTTCGTATTGGTCTTTTAAATGATAGGAAACAAAGGTATTCGTGTCTTTTATTCGGTACACAAAGTTGCTTCTTCCCTGAATCATGCCTTGATTGATGAGTTTTTTAAATGGTTCTTCTTCGCAAACGATACCCAAATCGTACAAAAATTTGTTCCAGAAACGGCTGTAAATCAAATGACCCGTTGCATGTTCAGTTCCACCGAGATAAAGATCCACGTTTCTCCAGTATTGGTTGGCTTCAGGGCTTACAAGTGCCTTGTCGTTTTTCGGATCCATAAATCGTAAATAATAAGCTGAAGAACCTGCAAAACCGGGCATCGTACAGACTTCAAGCGGATAGCCTTCTTTGGTTTTCCAGTTTTTAGCGCGAGCCAATGGCGGTTCACCTTTTTCGGTAGGCAAAAATTTGTCCACTTCCGGCAATTCAAGCGGTAGTTCTTCTTCGCTAAGTGTGTAGGGCATTCCGTCTTTGTAATAAATGGGAATGGGTTCGCCCCAGTAACGTTGGCGGCTGAAAATAGCGTCGCGTAGGCGATAATTGACTTTTACCCTGCCTATTCCTTTTTCCGTAATATATTTTTTTGTGGCTTCAATGGCCTCTTTTACGGTCAGTCCATTCAGAAATCCCGAGTTAATCATAATTCCTTCTTTGGCATCGAAACTTTCTTCACTGACATCACACCCTTCGATAAGCGGAATGATGGGCAAATTGAAATGTTTGGCAAAAGCGTAGTCTCTGCTGTCGTGTGCCGGAACAGCCATAATAGCTCCTGTTCCGTAACCGGCAAGCACATAATCGGAAATCCAAATGGGAATTTCTTTCCCGGTAACAGGATGAATGGCATAAGAACCGGAAAAAACTCCCGTAACACGCCGATCTGCCAAGCGTTCACGTTCTGTACGCTTTTTGGTGTTCTCGAGGTATTTTTCAACTTCAGCTGCTTGTTGCGGAGTGGTACATATTTTTACCAATTCGCTTTCAGGAGCAAGTACCATAAATGTAACACCAAATATGGTATCCGCACGTGTGGTAAATACTTCAAAAGTTTCTTCTCTGCCTTTTATGGAAAAACGGATTTCGGCACCTTCACTTCTTCCTATCCAATTCCTTTGTGTTTCTTTCAAAGAGTCGGTCCAGTCGATAGTTTCCAAACCATCCAGCAAACGTTGGGCATAAGCCGAAACGCGCAGACACCATTGCCTCATGATACGTTGCTCTACAGGATATCCACCGCGAATGGAAACGCCTTCGCTCACTTCGTCGTTGGCCAACACCGTACCCAAAGCCGGACACCAGTTCACTTTTGTGTCGGCCAAATAGGCAATGCGATAGTTTAACAAAATTTCCTGTTGTTGTTTTTCGCTCATCGCTTTCCAGTCGGCAGCCGTAAACGACAGTTCACGAGTGCCCGAAGCATGAAGATTTTCAGTACCTTTTTTCTCAAAATATTCAACAAGACGACTAATGGGTTGAGCTTTCTGCAAATTGTTGTCATAATAATGATGAAACATTTGAATGAAGGCCCATTGTGTCCAGTGGTAATAATCGGGATCGCAGGTTCTGATTTCTCTATCCCAATCGTAACAGAATCCGATTTTATCAAGTTGTTCGCGGTAGCGAGCTATGTTGTTTTTGGTTGTAATGGCCGGATGTTGGCCTGTTTGAATGGCATATTGTTCTGCCGGCAGTCCGAAAGCATCAAAGCCCATTGGATGGAGTACATTAAAACCTTTCAGTCTTTTGTAACGGCTGTAAATATCCGATGCAATGTAACCGAGCGGATGGCCGACATGCAGCCCTGCTCCCGAAGGATAGGGAAACATATCCAATACATAATATTTGGGTTTGCTTGGGTTTTCAACGGTTTTATAAATCTGATTGTCTTTCCAATATGTTTGCCATTTTCGCTCTATTTCTCTGAAATTGTACTCCATATATCACTGAAATTTAATAAATTCAACCTTATCTTTTCTCTTTTACAGTATTCGCAAATTAAATTTGCAAAGTTAATCATTTTGCCAAAATAAAAGAAAGCTTCTTCTACATTTGGCTCAAAGTAAATTCAATCATAATTTGATTTGATAAATGAAAGTTGAAATTGAAAATCTATATCAGAAAATAACAGAAGAATAATGAAATTTTTGATTCTCGTTGTGGTTAACAATGAATTTATTTCTTTTGGTGAAAAAATACTTTTGTTCTTTCCATAAGAAGAAACTTTTTCAACGGCTCAATGAAATTTTTTTGGTGCAAAGATTCACCGATTATTGTTTTCGTCGATCAATATTTTTTCTTTTTTACTCGAGAAATTGGGTATAAATAATTTGAAAGCGACTGGGCTGATCCAGTAAAGAATCAGTGCACTTATTATTCCTCCTATGACATCAACCACATAATGGGCCTGAATATAGATGGTGGCAAACACCAAAATTAAGTAAAGCGGGAACGTAATGATAAAAATAGAATAATGGCGTCCACGAATGAGAAGCAACAAAATCAGCGTGGAAATGCCTACATGTGAACTTGGAAATGCAGCAGTAGGTCTTTCTCCAAATTTTTGAACTCTTTCTACCAAATCGACAAAAAATCCGTGTTCGAAGTGAGGAGGAATCAAAGTGGGATTTTGGTTGAAATAATTTCCTATTTGTGGAAACACACCCGATTTGATGTTTTGAATTCCGATTGCGGAATAATAATATTGTGGACCGGCTGTCGGAAAAATAATGAATACCAGATAATAAATAAAAAACGAAAATAGGATGGTAAAGAAAAAATACTCGAAGTATTCTCGATGATTAAAATAAATGTACACAATGGAGCCCACAATAAGCAAATAGTAGAAAAAATAACCCATATTCATTAGTTCGCTGAACCAATGCCAAGTAAAAAATTGACAAAATAAAAAAGCCGGTTGGAAGCCAAACAGCATTTGATCCCAATTGGCCAGTAAATAATCATGATTAGAAATGAAGCGATTGATGTCAAAAGTTTCCGGATACCAAAAAACGATAAGCATTCCGATGAAAACGTTTCTCAATATTTTGATGGATCTCCAGTTTAAAATGCTGTCGAGGTAAGCAAGGAAGAGGATAACCGAAAGAATGATCAACCGATGCAACATCAAAGGATAAGCCCTGCTGTAGCCAGCCAATGACAATATTGCAATGGTGGTAATAAGAATATATGCTAATGTAAGTTTTTCGACCAGAAAAAACCGGAAATTTGGTTTGGGAATTTTTTTCATTTCAGCAATTTATATGGTGATTGTTTGTGTGAAAACCTATTGCATATCAATTGTAAAGAGATTCTCAATAATCGGCTAAAAATTATTTCCTTATTTTTTTTACAAAACTATATTTTCCTTTTAAATTTTACTCGCAATGTATTTAAATTTTAAGAATAATTCCATTTTTATAAATATCGATGGATAAGCAATGTCTTTTAAAAAAATTAGGTTATTTCATACTTGATAGGCAACAAATACTTTTTGTGTTGAGGGAAGAAAAGGACATATTCTGTTGTAGGAATATCCATAGCTCATCAACTTTGGAAGATTTTGAGCCGACATAAGTATAAATATCTCAATAATTTGATTATTTTTGCAGGTAATTTCTAATTTTCCAAAAAATGCCCGATATAAAATCCAATGATGAATTAAAAATTCCGGAACCAACATTGAGACGGCTGCCGTGGTATTTGGCCTATGCAAAACTTATGATGGAAAAGGGTGAAACCTATTTGTCTTCTACTCAGATTGCCAATAATATAGCAGTGGACGTTTCTATCGTGGCTAAAGATTTATCTTATGTCCAAATTTCCGGAAGGACAAGAGTCGGTTATGCTACGGCCGAGTTGATTAATGTATTGGAGCGTTTTCTTGGTTTTACTGAATCACACAGGGCTTTCATGTTTGGAGTCGGTAATTTGGGAGGTGCTTTAATGCACGACAACGGGCTGGAACAATTTGGGTTAAAAATAGTGGCAGGTTTTGATGTAAAATACGAATTGGCAGGCACAAGCATCAACCGCATTCCCATTCATCATATCGATAAATTTCCCGAACTGCAGCGACAAACAGGTGTAATTATTGGCATTTTGACTGTTCCTGTGGACAAGGCACAGGAAGTATCGGAATTGATGATTCAAGGCGGAATTCGTGCAATATGGAACTTTACGCCTTTTAGAATAAGAGTACCCGAAAATGTGGTGGTGCAAAATACTTCCATTTATGCTCATTTGGCGGTGATGTTCAATCGCTTGAATGCCATTATTAACAAATAAAAATTTTTTAATCAGTTGCGAGGAAAGGAAAAATGAAAATTTTTGCTATCGGACAGAATTATCCCGAACACAATAAGGAATTGAAAAATGATAATCCTGTTGAACCTGTTGTGTTTATGAAGCCTGACACAGCGTTGTTGAAGAACAACAAACCTTTTTATATTCCCGATTTTTCCAGTGAACTTCATTACGAAACGGAATTGATTATACGCTTTAACCGCATTGGTAAAAATATTCAGTCTAAATTTGCCTATCGTTATTTCGATGAAATAGGTTTGGGAATTGATTTTACTGCCCGCGATTTGCAGAGAAAACTCAAAGCCGAAGGAAAACCTTGGGAAATTTGCAAGGCGTTTGACAATTCGGCTGTGATAGGCGATTTTCTTCCGGTTTCAGATTTTAAGGATATTCAGGATATTCAATTTCATTTGGATATCAATGGAATAACTGTTCAACAGGGCGACTCGAAAGACATGATTTTTCCGGTCAGTGAACTTATTGCTTATGTTAGTCGTTTCTTTACTTTAAAAATTGGTGATATTTTATTTACCGGAACACCTGCCGGTGTTGGCTGTGTTCATCCCGGCGATCGTTTGGAAGGCTATATCGGCAACCGAAAAATGTTTGATTTCATGGTTAAATAGTTGCGCATATTTATACTTGAAATAATAACTTTTTGTTTTGAACGTTTTTAATTTGTCTGTTTTTTTGTTTCAATTACTCCATTGAGGACGTTTTTTTATGAAAATTAAATATTTGTTTCTTTCTTTTTTTCTGGCTGTGAGTGCTTGGTGCATGGCTCAAAATACCATCACGACGTCTCATAAACTCATTTGGAACGGAATTGAGAAATGGAATGCCGATTCATCCTCCATTCAGGTTATTTCGTTTCGGGATGCACATTATCCTTACGAAAATCGTTTGCCTTATTTCAATTATCGAATGGCTGCCGGAAATTATTCGTATCAGGCCGTTTTGTCCAATATGGTTTTTGAAGCTGTCAGCACTGAAGAGGAAGCAATTTTAAGCGATAAGACTGTTTATTCTTCCGAACCGGTGCTGGAGACTCGTTATCTTGTCGATAGAGGAAGCAGCTTTTTTGATGTTCAGATGTTGCCTTTCGTTTTTCAAAACGGCAAATTTCTCAAATTAATCTCTTTCGATTTGTCAATTTCCAAAATTGCACTTCCGCAGCAGGCAAAAAATGCTTCCACACATAGTTTTGCTTCTTCTTCGGTGCTGGCACAAGGAAAGTTTGTTAAAGTCAGACTGGCTGATTCAGGAATTTACAAACTTACTTATGAAGATTTGGTTGCGATGGGTATTAATCCATCCAATGTCAGGGTCTTTGGTTATGGTGGTGGCATTTTAGATCAAAACTTTTCTCAAACCAAACCTGACGATTTGCCCGAAGTTCCAATTTGGGTGGAAAAAGGAAGTGATGGAATTTTCAATTCCGGCGACTATATCTTGTTCTATGCGCAGGGTGTGGTGCGCTGGTCGTACGATAAAAACAAATCAATGTTTGTCCATAAAAATAATTCGTATTCACAATATGGTTATTATTTTATCACCTCCGATGCAGGAGTGGGCAGAAAAATCGAGTCAAATAGCATTGAACTTCCTGCCGATGTAACGATTTATCAGGTTGATGAATTTACAGACTATCAGCTCTACGAGAAGGATATCATCAGTCTTACCAAATCGGGAAAGGAATTTTACGGTGAAACTTTCAGCAACACGCTTTCCTACAGTTTTGTTTTTAATTTGCCCAATGTAGTTAAATCAAATACATTAAAACTTTCTGTTGATGTTGCTGCTTCTTCGCTGGAAAATTCGTCTTTTAGCTTCAATTTGAATGGTTCTCAGAATAAAACGCTTTCGGTTACAAAAAATTCGGGAGATAATTATGAAATCGCAAAATCTGCTTCTTCGGTTTATACTTTCACTCCCGATAACGAGACATTAACTTTCAATATTACTTACAACAAGTCAACTTCAACTTCCACCGGCTATTTGAATTATCTGGAGGTAAATGCCCGACGAAAATTAGTTATGCAGGGTGCTGCCATGCGTTTTCAAAATGTTGATTATTTAGGAAAATCTTCTTACAACAACTATACTTTGAGTAATGTCAACGGTAATGTGCAAATTTGGGATATTACGGACCCTCAAAATATTTATCGTGTTGCAACCACAACACTTCCTGACAATAAACTTTCTTTTGTAGCTTCAGGCAACGAACTCCATCAGTACATTGCTATTGATCCTACGGCCGGTAGTTCCTTTCCCAAGCCAGAAATTGTTGGGGTGGTTGCCAACCAGAATCTTCATGCATTGCAGCCTTCTGATTTGGTTATTATTACCCATCCCAATTTTCTTTCACAGGCCGAAACATTGGCGCAGGCTCATAGAGAGAAAGATGGACTTTCGGTTGTAGTAGCAACCACCGAACAGGTTTATAACGAATTTTCGTCCGGTACACCGGATGCTACTTCCTATCGCTGGTTTGTAAAAATGTTGTATGATCGGGCTATCGAAACAAACAATACTGCCGATTTGCCGAAATATCTCCTGCTGTTTGGTCGTGGCTCTTACGACAACAGAGGTATTGTTCCCAACTCAGGTGATAATTTGATATTGACCTATCAGGCGGAAAACTCGTTGGTACTCACTTCTTCCTATGTTACGGATGATTATTTCGGTTTTATGGACGACAGCGAAGGAACGCAAGTTCCTGCTGATTTGATGGATGTAGCTGTCGGCCGTTTTCCTGTTACTACTGTACAGCAGGCTATTGATGTGGTGAATAAAACAATTAATTATATCGATAACAAGGGAAAAGGAATTTGGAAAAATCAAATTTGTTTTTTGGCCGATGATGGCGACGGAGCTCTTCACATGCGGCAAGCTGACAGCATTGCAGTAGCAGTGGCAAAAAAAGTTCCGGCTTTTCAAATCAACAAAATTTATCTCGATGCTTTTGTCCAGGAAGTCAATGCCAGCGGGCAAAGTTATCCTTTGGCAAGAAGTCGCTTTCACAATTTGTTGCGTTCCGGTATGTTTTTGCTGGATTACACAGGTCATGCCGGTTATGCGGGTTGGACAAACGAAAATATTCTCACTACAGCCGATGTAAAAACTTTATCGAATAAGAATTTACCCGTTTGGATGGCTGCCACTTGCGATTTTCTTCAATTTGATGTTAAGCCGGTTTCGGCGGGAGAATATGTTATTTTAAATCCTCTTGGCGGTGGAATTGGCCTTTTTTCGGCTGCGCGCCCGGTGTATGCTTCGCAAAATTTCTACATCAACAAATATTTTGTCGAAAACCTTTTTAAGAAAAATGGCGATTATCCGCGTGTGGGTGATGCCGTGCGTTTAGCAAAAAATTCCATCGGCACCGAAACCAATAAACTTTCTTATATTTATTTGGGCGACCCGGCTGTCAGATTGAATTATCCGGATCAATACAACGTGGTTACTTCTAAAATCAATAATAACGTAGCTTTGGGAAAAGATACGCTGAAAGCTCTTTCTACTGCTTCTGTTTCGGGCTTTGTTGCTGATCAGAACGGGAACAAGGTTTCCGACTTCAATGGTACAGTGGAAATTGTTGTTTATGATAAAGTTGAGAAAATTACAACTTTAAATAATGAAGGCGATGGGTCGATGACTTATTACGATCGTCCCAATACCTTGTTTGCCGGAAAAGTGAAGGTGATCAACGGTGAATTTATTTTTACTTTTCTTCTTCCAAAAGATATCAAGTATAATTATGGTTCGGGACGAATAAACTACTATGCTTACGACGACACCAACAACTATGAAGCGCAGGGTTACTTTGAGAATTTTTTAATTGGTGGCTCAAGTACGAATTTACCAAACGACAGCATTGGCCCCCAAATCGACATGTATCTCAATTCTCCTGAATTTGTATCAGGCGGGCAAGTGAATGAAACCCCGCTTTTTGTTGCCAATATTTCTGACGAAAATGGTATCAATACGGTCGGCAGCGGTATTGGTCATGATTTGCTGCTGACGGTGGACAACGACCCGAATAAGACATACATTTTGAATGATTATTATACGGCAGTAGAAAACAGTTATCAGCAAGGAACAGTTTCTTATAAATTATCTACGCTCCAGGAAGGAAAACATACTTTAACTTTCAGAGCATTTGATTTGCTCAATAATTCTACAACCAAAACAATAGAATTTGAAGTAGTCAAAGGTTTGTCTCCTGTCATTTTTTCGGTTTATAATTATCCGAATCCTGTCAGAGAACAGACTAAATTTGTCATTCAGCATGATCGTCCCGAAACACTTCTAACCACTACGGTTGAAATTTTTGATTTATCCGGTCGAAAAATCTGGATGTTTACTCAATCTTCAACCGATGAAGTAACTTGGGATCTGAAAACTTCCAATGGTGAAAAAGTTCAGAAAGGTATTTATCTTTATCGGGTAAGTATTCGTACCGAAAACAGTTCAATGACTTCTAAGACAAACAAAATTATTGTTTTTTGAGACAATAAAATTCAAATTGTTCGTTAATATTTTTGCTAATTTAAAATATCTGTTTTTTTAATTTTTTGATTTTTAATGTAATAAATAAGAATAATGAAGAAAAGTTTTTTGATTTTCAGTTCTTTTGTTTTGATTACTTTTTGTGGTTATGCTCAGACTGATACCAACAATCCTGTAATTACCGCCGTACCTTCTTTAACCATTGCTCCCGATGCTCGGGCCGGAGGTATGGGCGATGTGGGAGCAGCTACAACACCTGATGTCAATTCTCAGTATTGGAATCCGGCCAAATATTCTTTTATGGAAAGTGAAGTTGGCGTTTCACTTTCTTACACGCCTTGGCTGAGCAAGCTGGTAAGCGACATCAATTTGGTTTATGCCGCAGGTTATTGGAAATTTGATGAACTGCAGTCGGTAAGTGCATCCCTGCGATATTTTTCGTTGGGAGACATTTCGTTGATGGACGAAATGGGTTATCCTCAGGGTTCTGCCCATCCCAACGAATATGCTTTCGATATAGCCTATTCTCGTTTGCTCTCCACCAAATTTTCAGCGTCGGTAGCTTTGCGCTATATTCGTTCTGATTTGAACAATGGAGTTAATTTATCCGGAGGAACAGAGATGTATCCGGGAAATGCCTTTGCAGCCGATGTGGCAGGTTATTACCGTACACCCATTACTATGGCAACGGGCGATGCTAATTTGGCATTGGGTTTTAATATTTCCAATATTGGTTCTAAAATTTCGTATGATGAGAACGAGACCAGTAATTTTATTCCGACCAACTTGCGAATTGGCGGTTCATTTGATTATCCTATGGACGCTTACAACCGTTTTTCGTTCAGTGCGGATGTCAATAAACTGCTGGTACCTACCCAAAACGATATGACCATTGAAGAGTACAGCGATATTTCTTCGATCAGTGGTATTTTCAAATCGTTTAACGATGCTCCGGGCGGATTCAGTGAAGAACTGAAAGAGGTAATGTGGTCGGTGGGTGCAGAATATGCCTACAATAATCAGTTCTTTGTCCGTGCAGGTTATTTTAACGAAAGTCAGGAAAAGGGAAATCGCAAGTATTTTACTGCCGGTGCTGGATTCAAATTAAATGTTTTTCAGCTTGATGCCGGTTATGTGATTGCTACTTCGCAGTCGAATCCGCTGGATCAGACCTTGCGTTTCTCCTTGTCGTTCGACCTGAACGGATTAAGAAATTTGGCAAGGTAAAGCGAAAACAACTTTTGTTTGCAGGTTAAAAATTTTCATTAACAATAGAAGAACGGTTGTTCCCTTTTATCGGGTCCCAGCCGTTTTTTGTTTAAAGTGATGGCTTATGAATATTCGAGTAGGTTTTGGTTATGATGTACATCCTTTTGCCGCCAACAGAGAATTGTGGCTGGGCGGAATTCTGGTGAAATACGAGAAGGGTTTGGCCGGTCATTCGGATGCCGATGTATTGATTCACGCCTTATGCGATGCACTTTTGGGAGCAGCCGGTTTGCGCGATATAGGCTATCATTTTCCCGATACGGCTGATGAATTTGAAAATATCGACAGCAAAATATTGCTTGCTAAAACTATGAATTTGCTTAATGAAAAAGGCTTTTCTGTTGGTAACGTGGATTGTACGGTTTGTGCAGAAGAACCAAAGTTAAATGCCTATATTCCTCAAATGCAGAAGTGTCTGGCAAATCTGATGCAGCTTGACGAAACGGACGTTTCCATTAAAGCCACCACATCCGAAAAAATGGGTTTTGTCGGTAGAAAAGAAGGAATTGCGGCTTATGCAGTAGTACTGATCTATAGTCCATCGTGATTTTTTCGATTTTTTGTTCCTTTGTTTCCCTTCTACCTATCAAGCATTCAAAATTCTTATAGAACAATTGATAAAATCTATTGAATTTTGGGGATCATTTTATAAAATAATGATTACTTTTGCATCAGTAAAAATTAAAACAACTATAAATTTATAATTATGTCAGTATTAGTTGGAAAACAAGCACCCGTTTTTAGCAGCAAGGCTGTGGTAAACGGAAACGAAATTGTAGATAATTTTTCTCTTGCTCAGTTCAAAGGAGAGAAATATGTGGTATTTTTCTTTTATCCTGCCGATTTTACTTTTGTATGTCCTACAGAGTTAATTGCTTTTCAGGAAAAAGCCAACGAATTTGAAGCTCGCAACACAGTGGTTGTGGCTGCGTCAACCGATTCAGCTTTTTCTCATTGGAAATGGCTGCAAACTCCTCAAAACGAAGGCGGTATCAAGGGCGTAACTTATCCGATAGTGGCCGATCATTCGTTGACTATTTCCAAAGCTTATGATGTGTTGGCCGGAGATGTGGATTACGATGAAGAAGGTAACGAAATTTTTGTTGGAGCGCCGGAAGCATACAGAGGACTTTTTCTTATCGACAAGGACGGAGTGGTGCGTCATCAGGTAGTAAACGACATGCCAATCGGAAGAAATGTGGATGAAGTGTTGCGTGTAATTGATGCGTTGCAGTTTACCGAACAATATGGAGAAGTTTGTCCGGCCAACTGGAAAAAAGGCGATAAAGCATTGAACCCAACTCAAGAAGGAGTTGCCGATTATTTGTCGCACAAATAAGTTTTTCCTTTTCTGTTTTTTAAAAATCCGCTTAATGTTTTGTAACTAAGTGGATTTTTTTTTGTTCTCATCGATTGCCAAAGTTTTGCAAGAAATTTGTTTTAATCGTTCTGATTTTTTTACGAAATATTTTAGAAATTGATTCGGGAAATTTAGTGTTTTCCAAATTATTGATTATGAGAATTTTGATTGAATAATGCAAGTTCTTTTACGAAGATTTGAAAATAAAATGTTAACTTTGAAACCTGTTTTAAAACGGTTTTTCAGGTAATAGGAACGAATGAAACAGAATATTTTAAGAACAAAAATTTTGATATGAAGAAAATTAAAGTCGGCATAGTGGGAGGGGCGGGATACACGGCAGGTGAGTTGTTGCGCATTCTGATTTATCATCCTGAAGTTGAAATTGTGTTTGTAAACAGCAGCAGCAATGCCGGTAATCCTTTAGCAGAAGTGCATAGCGGATTAATAGGCGAAACGAATTTGAAGTTTACTGCGGAGTTGCCTCTTCAGCAAATAGATGTTCTGTTTTTGTGCACAGCACACGGCGACAGTAAAAAATTCCTTGTAGAGCATGATGTTCCTTTTTCGGTGAAAATAATTGATCTTTCTACCGATTTTCGTGAAAAAAGAACCGATCACGATTTTGTTTACGGTTTACCCGAGCTGAACCGAAAGGAAATACTTTCTGCCCGGCATATAGCCAATCCCGGTTGTTTTGCTACAGCCATTCAGTTGGGACTGTTGCCATTGGCAAAAAACGGCTTGTTGAAAGATGAAATTCATGTCAATGCCATTACCGGTTCTACCGGAGCCGGCGTAAAACTTTCCTCCACTTCTCATTTTAGCTGGAGAAACAACAATGTTTCCATTTACAAAGCTTTTACACATCAGCATTTGCACGAAATCAACCAGTCGTTGCATCAGTTGCAGCCGTCTTTTGGACATGCTGTAAATTTCATTCCGGTGCGCGGAAATTTTACGCGCGGCATACTGGCGGCAAGCTACACCAAATGCGACTTGACACTCGAAGAAGCCACTGAAATTTATCGTGAATTTTACAGAGAGGCCGCTTTTACTTTTGTCGTAGATAAGAATCCGGATCTAAAACAAGTGGTAAACACCAATAAAGCATTGATTTATCTGGAGAAACATGAAGAAAAATTACTTGTTGTATCGGTTATCGACAATTTGCTGAAAGGGGCTTCGGGACAGGCGGTGCAAAATATGAATCTGATGTTCGGATTGGAGGAAAAAATCGGTTTACAACTGAAAGCAGTCGGTTTTTGAAAATTTTAGAAAAAGCAGAATAAAGTTAAATTATGCTATAAAACATAATTTTCGAGCAAAAATTAATGAAATTACTTGTATGGAATTTCAAAAATCCTTACCTTTGTGCAGTGATTTTTTCATAGTATTAGATTTAAGGTTAACAAAGATTGGTAGTCAAGCGTGGCTACCTTTCGCGTTTTATGGGGGTATGGTTTTTCAATTTATCATCTCAACGAATTCCATCCCTGTGCCTGAAGTTCAATTTCGCCTCCGTCTCTGCCCACCAAATAGCAACCTGTTTCGGGTTTGGTAATATGCCCTACAATCGAGATATTTTCCATCAGCACCAATTTTTCATAATCTTCCAGTGAAGCGGTAAAAACCAATTCGTAATCTTCTCCGCCATTGAGTGCAGCGGTAACAATATTCATGTTCATTTCTTCGGCCATTGCAGCAGCCTGAAAACTTACGGGAATTTTATCTTCGTAAATTCGGCAACCTGTCTTGCTTTGGGTGCAAATGTGCAACAGTTCCGACGATAATCCGTCCGAAATGTCCATCATAGCAGTAGGAATAATATTTTTCTCGCGCAATTGCTCAACAATATCGCGTCTTGCCTCAGGTTTGAGCTGGCGTTCCAAAATATATTCATATCCATCAAAATGAGGTTGCGCCTGTTCATTTCCTTCAAAAACCAGTTTCTCTCTTTCGAGCAACTGCAATCCCATGTAGGCAGCGCCCAAATCGCCGGATACGCAAATCAAATCGTTTTCCTTGGCGCCGTTGCGATATGTAATTCGGCCGCTTTCTCCTTCTCCCACACAGGAAATGCTGAGCGTAAGTCCTGTAAGTGATGCGCTGGTATCGCCGCCAACCAAATCTACACCGTAATTTTCACATGCCAGCAGAATACCATCATAAATCTGCTCCAAATCTTCGACCGAAAACCGTTTTGATACGCCCAATGAAACGATAATTTGTTTTGGTTCTCCGTTCATGGCGTAGATGTCGGAAAAGTTGACTATGGCAGCTTTGTAGCCCAAATGTTTTAAAGGAACATACATTAAATCGAAGTGTACGCCTTCCAGCAGAAGATCGGAAGTGAGCAGAACGAGTTTGTCATTGTACGAAAGAACAGCGGCATCGTCGCCAATACCTTTTACAGTAGAACGATTTTTTATTTTTACCTTTTCTGTCAAATGTTTGATTAACCCAAATTCTCCTAAGGTGGAAATTTCAGTATGGGGCATAATGGCTGAATTTTATGGTTTTTATTGTTTGAGGCGACAAAGTTATTCAAATTTGCCGTGTTTGACAAATTCCTTGTTTTTTGCTTATCGTGTTGACATACAATAAATTGTTGATTTTTTCAATTTTTATGCTTTCTTTTACTTTGCTCTTTCCTTTTTTTTCAAAAAAATCTGTTACTTTGTGTAGAAAGAACAAACAAAAACCGATTTATTCATGTCAACAAAAATTTATGAAAGCAGATAAAATTGCGGCATCCAGTCATATTGATTTTTACTCGGTAAATACGGATTCTGCTTTTTATTTGCCGATTGCAGATGGAGGAATTGCAGCAGGATTCCCGAGTCCGGCGCAGGATTATATTGATGTGAAAATTGATTTGAATCGTGAACTTATTGCCAATCCTTCCAGTACTTTTTTGGGACGGGTAAAGGGAACATCGATGAAAGATGCCGGTATTGAAGATGGAGATATTCTGATTATTGACAAGTCGCTCGAACCACAGGATGGCGATATGGCGGTATGTTTTCTGGATGGCGAATTTACACTGAAATATATCCACATGGAAAAGGATGCTGTGTATTTAATGCCGGCTAATCCGAAATTCAAGCCTATTAAGGTAACG
>Ga0208825_1001327_pt1 | contig 19122 bp, 10 predicted proteins | sample AD_UKC113_MetaG_FD_184450 | JGI IMG/M metagenome (GOLD analysis project Ga0208825, IMG submission 184450) | Active sludge microbial communities of municipal wastewater-treating anaerobic digesters from Hong Kong - AD_UKC113_MetaG (SPAdes)... | ecosystem: Engineered > Bioreactor > Anaerobic >...
GTTGCAAGAGATGCCGCAGCTGCGGCTGATACAGCCTGAAATCGAATAATGTTAGGAAGGCCCATAAAGCAGCTGGATGTTCGATAACAGGTAGCATATGAATCCTCCTAGAACTTGCAATGTTGGGTGGATATCATACCAGAAAACCATAGTTTTGTCTACTTATTTATGGCGAAACTACAGATAGTTATACACGTTGCGCAGGGAACTCTGCTCCAGCCGCAGTGTGCCGCTGGTGATGTTGCGGGCGACGATATTGCTGCCGGTGTTGTTGCCCTGCACGGTGTTGTCCTGCCCGCCGTAGCGCACGGTGACGTGGCGCAAATGGCCCGTCCCGCCGTCGAAGACCAGACCCGACCACTGCCCGCCGCTGGTGTTGGTCGCCGAGGTGAAGGTGATGGGCTGCGCGGGTGTGCCCACCGCTGTCAGATGCCCTAGCACTTTCAACTCGACGCCGCTGCGCCACAGGGTCAGCGTGTCCGGGGCGATGGTCAACGTGCGCCCGGCAGCGACGGTCATATCGTTCTCGAACTCGTAGGCTTGCAGGCCGCTCTGCGGGACGAGAGTGATGCCGTTCACGAACGTTCCACTGCCCACCAGCACGCGATTGTAGCCGTTGCCGCTGAAGGTGCAGTCAGACACTTGCTGCGCGTCATCCGCTTCGACGCGCGCGGCCCAGCCGGCGTTGTTCTGGAAGGCGCTGCCGGTGAGGGTGATGACGCTGCCGGCGGTGCTGAAGAAGGCATAGTCGCCGGTAGCGTTGCCGTTGCTGGCGAAGAGCGTGTCGCTCACCACGACGCGGCTGTTGGCGACGTAGAGACCAAAGTCGGTGTAATAGTTATACACGTTGCGCAGGGAACTCTGCTCCAGCCGCAATTCGCCGCTGATGATGTTGCGGGCGACGATATTGCTGCCGGTGTTGTTGCCCTGCACGGTGTTGTCCTGCCCGCCGTAGCGCACGGTAACGTGGCGCAAATGGCCCGTCCCGCCGTCGAAGACCAGACCCGACCACTGCCCGCCGCTGGTGTTGGTCGCCGAGGTGAAGGTGATGGGCTGCGCGGGTGTGCCCACCGCTGTCAGATGCCCTAGCACTTTCAACTCGACGCCGCTGCGCCACAGGGTCAGCGTGTCCGGGGCGATGGTCAACGTGCGCCCGGCAGCGACGGTCATATCGTTCTCGAACTCGTAGGCTTGCAGGCCGCTCTGCGGGACGAGAGTGATGCCGTTCACGAACGTTCCACTGCCCACCAGCACGCGATTGTAGCCGTTGCCGCTGAAGGTGCAGTCAGACACTTGCTGCGCGTCATCCGCTTCGACGCGCGCGGCCCAGCCGGCGTTGTTCTGGAAGGCGCTGCCGGTGAGGGTGATGACGCTGCCGGCGGTGCTGAAGAAGGCATAGTCGCCGGTAGCGTTGCCGTTGCTGGCGAAGAGCGTGTCGCTCACCACGACGCGGCTGTTGGCGACGTAGAGACCAAAGTCGGTGTAATAGTTATACACGTTGCGCAGGGAACTCTGCTCCAGCCGCAATTCGCCGCTGATGATGTTGCGGGCGACGATATTGCTGCCGGTGTTGTTGCCCTGCACGGTGTTGTCCTGCCCGCCGTAGCGCACGGTAACGTGGCGCAAATGGCCCGTCCCCCCGTCGAACACCAGCCCCGACCACTGCCCGCCGCTGGTGTTGGTCGCCGAGGTGAACGTGATCGGCTGCCCCGCCGTCCCTACCGCCACCAGATGCCCCATCACCTTCAACTCCACGTTGCTGTTTCCTTTTACGATGACGCCCGGCTCCACCGTCAAGGTCACGCCGGCCGTGATGATCGTATCCGAAGTCAATACGTAAGGGCTGCCGGCCAATGTCCAGGTAGTATCCGTGATGATAGCGCCGCCAACGTTGGTGAGCAAGGGGATGCGCACTGGCGAGGCCAGGCCCGGAACTTTGGATTGCGGATTGTGGATTGTGGGTTTTTGATTTTGGAAGAGGAGACGCGCCAGACGTGGAACGGCGAAAGGCAAACGCCATGCGGAATACGGCGTTAATTCTACGTCGTGGCTGTTCGTTCCGGCGTTGAGGGTGAGGGTAGCGGTGTAGGTGGCGAAGCCGGGGGCGGTCACGGTGAGGGTGTAGTCGCCCGGCGTGAGGTCGGTGAAAACATACGTCCCGTCTGCGCCTGTTCGACGATGCGATTGCCCCAGGGCGGGGGATGGGGCACTGGGAACCAGCCTCACGTCCGCGCCCACGACTATCGTGACGCCGCCGCTAACGCGCACGGCGCCGGACAACTCGGCGACGGGGCGGGGCGTCAACGTAAAGGTGAGCGGCGCTTGCGGCCCGACGACGAAGTGTGTCCCGGTGTAGGTGAGATAACCTACCCGCTCCACCTGGAAGGTGTGCTGCCCCACGCCCACGCTCTCGAAGCGGAACTCGCCGGCCAGGTTCGTCCAGGCCGTCGTGGCGTCATCCAGTGTGACCCGCGCGCCGGGAATCCGTTGTGCGTCATCATCCTGCACCACGCCAGCCAGCGGCCCAACGCCGAGCATCGAGATAGCTTTCAGCGCCAGTCGCCCACCCACAATGGCGTAGTCGCCGGTGTTGGTGAGCCAGGCGGTCGCCGTGATGGGGTCGCCGGAGTGATAGACCGGTTCATCCGTAGCCGCGACGAGCAGCGCCTCCAAACCATCCACCGCGACGATGCGCGTGAGTCCGACACGCTGGCCAGTGCTGTGAGCGTAATACGTCGCTTTGAGTATGTAAAGACCGTCGGCCAGGTCAGAAGGTAGCGCCAAGGGGTAGAGCGCCGTCGCGCCGCTGCCGATGAGGCCGCTGGCGATGCCCACTGCCGCCAGCCGCCCGTCGCTATCGCGCAGCAGAATCTGCCCGCTGTACGCCGTCTGCCCGCCGCCGAGGTTGGTCAACCGCACGGGTAGCGCGCCGCCCACCGCGTAGGCGACATCATCCAGGCTCAAACGCAGGTCGGCCGGCAGGATGATGTAGGGGAAGGTTTTGGCCGAAGACGTGCCGGCGTTGGTCGTCAGCGTGACGGTGAAGGGATGCACGCCGCCATCAATGGCTGTGGTGAGTGGGATAGTGTAGGACAGATTGACAATCTGTCCCACGGTAGGCGTTGTAGTCTGCGTCTGGCTGAAAGGCGCGTCAGGCGTCTCCAGGCGTGCGCTTAGCGCCTCTTCGAACCTCCCGGTGTTTTGCACCGTGACGGTGACCGCCATCGTCTCGCCGCCGGCGTAGCGGTCTTTGTCCGTTTGCACGCCCACGGCATAAGCGGCGGCTATCGGATGACTGTCACGTGATAGCAAGTGTTCCCCCATCCAGGTTTCATGGCCCAACGTATAGATGCCCAACGCCGTCGTGAACGGCAGTGCGTGAGTGAAAGTGACCGCTTGTCCGGCAGTCAGTGTGAAAGCGTCACTGCCGCTCCACAGCGTCGCGCCGGTTGGACTTTGCAGGCGCAGGTTGAAGGCGCCCTCCGTGACGGTCATCCCGCTGGTGTTCTGCAAAACGAACGCTAGCGTGTTGTTCTGACCGAGATGGTAACTCGCCGGCTCCAGGATCCGGAGTGTCACCTGCGGGGCAGGCAAGGCGAAATACGTTTGTCCATAGCCCACTCCTTGCCCCTCGCGCAGCGCCTCCATCTGAACGGTATACTGGCCGAGGGTGGGGAAATCCGTTGTCGGGAAGGTGAAGCCAGGCGTTACTTGCCCGCCGGCGGGCAGTGTTTGCGACAACGTGGTTTGATACACGATCTGCTGTTGGGAGTTCACAACGCGGAGTTTCAGCGTCGTCTCCCACGCGGCCGCTTGCAAATTTCGCACCACCGTGTTAAGCGTGACCGTCTCCCCAACCCAGTAAGTGTTTTGCGTGGGAGACAAGGTCACTTGAGCGTCGGCCGATACGCCGCGCAAGCCATAGCGCGCGCTCCGAATGAACCCCCATTGCACGCCGTTCCATTCGTACAGGTAAGCGTTGAGCGATTCGCCGCCGCTCATATTTTGCGGCATCAGCATGGTGTGAACCAACGCGACTTCGCTATGGGGCGGCGCCGTCGTCTCTTCGGTGTAATGGATGCCGCGATGGCTCAACTCTGCGGTGACGCGCACCTGGCGCGCGCTATCCGTCCGGTTGCGAATGTGAAAGGTAAACTCGCCGAGTGTGCCCCTCACCCAGTCCTCTGAGGCCGCGGTGGTCCAGAAGTCCCAGACGCGGGTCGCGCCCAGCGTGGGATGCGGATTGCTGACGACGAACGCCGCGCCGATGGCCTGGTCTTGCAGCGCGTTGCCGGCGGCGTCGAGCAGGAGGTAATCCACCGTCCAGATGCCGAGGGCGTTTCCCGCCGTCGCAGCGAAAGTGATGGTGAAGGTCTCGCCGGGCGCGACAGCCGCCGCCACAGTGCGCTGTTCCACGATGCCCTTATCCGGGTTGAGCAGGATGAGCCGCGCCGAGGTTGCTGCCTGCCCAGAGGCGTTCTGCAAACGCACATCCACATGGACATTGCTGCCGGGCGCAAAATCCGCAAACGTCCCGGAATCTGGCAACAGCGTTCCCCACAAGAGCATATCCCGCCAGACGCGGTGGTCGTGCTGCGAATACTGGTAGTTGCTACGTCCCCAATCGGCGTAGAGGGTAGTAGCGATGACATAACCCTCACCATAGGGATAGAGCAGCGCTGCCGGGTAGCCGTTTTTATCCCGCGTGAGCAGCGTCACCGTGTTAGTGGGATACGTCGTGAAATAGCCATCCACCAGGCCGCTGATGTACTGGTAGTTGAAACTGGAAATGGCCTGGTGGTACTGCGGAAAGTACGCCGCCGCGCTGAAACAGGACTGGTCTTCAGTCCAACCGTAGCCCCCTAACCCACCGGGCAGCGCGGAGAACTCGTAGCCGCGCTGCTGCGCCGAGACCAGGATTACCCCGCCCTGCGCCACATACGCCTCCAGCCGCGCGCGGAACGAGGCCGAGCCTTCCAGCCCATACAGCCCGCCGGAGGGGATGAGCAGCACCGGGTAGAGGCTGGCGACGACTGGCGAAAAATCTACGCCCAGCACATCGTAAGGCTCGCCAAGCGCGTTGAGGAACGCGGCGGCTTCTTCCGCGAAGCCGTTCCAGAGCAAGGCGATGCGCGGCGCGCGGCGATAGACAGGCTCCGTGGAATCTGAATTCTCGATTTCCGATTTTAGATTTTCGATGTCCAAAATTGGCAATCCGAAATCCAAAATCAGCCCGGTGGCGCCGACGGCGGGCCATTGCGGCGAGGACACAGAAAGGGTGTCGTCTTTGTGGTCGTTGCCGGCGCGGTTGGGGGGGCGGGCCGGCGGTCTGCGCCGGTTGCAGTTCGGGTCAGGCACAAGCCGGCGGCCCATCATCGTATAGACCTCTTTCATGCACTCTGGCGGGTTCTTGCCGACGTTTTCGAAGGATTCAATGCGTTTTTTAGCCGCTTCCAAATACTCTGGTGGAGGTTCAAGCACGACTTTGGGCTTGCCCGGTTTCTGGCACCACTTGACGCGGGTTTTGCAGGCGCTGAGAGTAGGTCCGACTTCAGCGGAGAAACCGACTCCCCCCGTGCCATAGGCGTAGGCGTTTCCAGACATAAAGTCGGCGCCCCCACCCACCTCACCACCGCCGACGGGCGTGACGAAGCCGATGGAAACCTGCGCGTTCACTGACCATCCGGCTAAATCACTGCCTTCCTGCGGCCCCGACATAGCCAGAGCTGTTGCACCGCCGTTGACGCCGGCCGAGGTGCCCACTTGCGCGCACGACATGACGATTTCACATTTTTCGCCGGTGGCTGTGTTGACCACTATACCATGCCAGCCATTGCCCCCAACGATGGCGCTGAAGGAGCCCGAAACGCCGCCGCCCACCCAACGTCCTTCTTGCAACAACCCTAGCGGGTCCACCCAACGCAGGGGGTTGTTTTGCACGTAGGGGTATAGATTGGGCTGTGTGGCAGCGTTCACCGGGTCGCGGCTCAAGAAGCGCCCCAGGGCCGGGTCGTAGGCGCGGAAGCGGTAGTCGTACAGGCCGGCCGCGTCCAGATACACGCGCCCGGTGTAGCGCAGCGGGTTCGGGACGGAGGATTGGGCTGTCGTGACGCCAAAAGCGTCGTAGCGATAGGTTCCCACCAGGTTGCCGCCGCCATCGCTGAGGCCCACCACGCTGCCCAAACGGTCGGTGTGATAGGTGTAGCTGTTCGCGCCGCGCCGCAGACTCAGCCATTCGTCGGTCGCGCCGCTGGTATAGCGCGCCACCGTCGCGCCGCTGGCGTCCAGTTCCAGCAGCAGGTTCAAATCGTCGTAGAGATAGATGCGCGTCACGCCGTCGGGGTCGGTCTGGCTCAGGATATCGCCGTTGGGATAGCGGGTGAAGTGATAGCTGCCGCCGTCGGGCAGTGTGACGTCGCTCAGACGATTGCGCGCTTCATAGGTGTAGGTTGTGGTCTGCCCGTCGCCCGTGACGCCGGTGAGGTTGCCGTTGGCGTCGTGCGCGTAGGTGAACGTCCCCTCCGACGATTGCCGTCCGGTGAGTTGCTCGGCGGCGTCGTAGGTGTAATGGGTCTGCGCGGCGTCCTGCGTGAGCGTGAGCCGGTTGCCGGCCAGGTCGTAGGTATACTGTTCCACACGCCCATCGGGGTAGGTGACGCCGATGAGCCGGTTCAGCATATCGTATTGGTACGCGGTTACGCCGACGCCGATTTCCGTCGCGCTGATGAGGTTGCCGGCGTCGTCATACGCATAAGCATACGCGGTCAACAGGCTGCCACCCGCGCGCTGGTGGGTCAGGCCGGTGAGTTGTCCGGCGTCGTCGTAGGTGTAGAGCGTGTGCGCGCCGTTGCCCAGGTCGCGGCGTGTTAGACGGCCATCCGGGTCGTAGGTGTTGACGACGCGCTCGCCAAACGGGTTGACGATAGCCGTGAGTTTTCCATTGGCGTCGTATTCGTAATGTGTCACGCCGCCGTCGGGGTCGGTCATCGTCGCGCGTGTGCCATCAGGGTTGTAGGTGTAGCGCACGTAGCGCGTGATGGCTGGACTGGTCAGGGTGATGGTGACGTGCGTGGGCTGTCCTAGCAGGTCATAGGCATATTGTTGCGTGACCTGCGCGTTGCGCGCCAGGATGAGATTGCCTGCCGCATCGTAGGCAAAGGTCGTGTCATCCGCCGCGCCAGGATAATCCACAAACGTCAGACGGTTCAACGCGTCATAGGTGAACGTTGTCGTCTGCCCGTTGGCGTCCACGCGGCGGGTCAGATTGCCGTTGGCGTCGTGCTGGTACTGGCTGGTCTGTCCGAGCGCATCGGTGAGCGCCGTTGGACGGCCTAACCCGTCGCGGCTCAACGTCAGCGTGTGTTGGTTGGGGTTGGTGACGCTGTTCCAGCCGCGCGCCCCGGCATACGTGTACTGCATCTGCCCGCCCCAGGCATTGATGCCTGTGGTCAGGCGGCCAAGCGCGTCGTACTTGTAGGCGGTCGCGCGTCCTAGCGCATCGGTGAAACTGCTCACACGCCCATTTCCATCATACGCCAGGGCGATGGCGCGGCCGAGTGGGTCGGTGACGCCGATGGGCAGCCCGTTGGCGTTGTAGGTGGTGGTGAAGGTCTTGCCGCTGGCGTTGGTGAAGGCGCGCAGATTGCCGTCCGCGTCGTAGGTGGAGTGCGTGACGTGGCCGAGCGCATCGGTGATGACGCTCATATTGCCCCAGGCGTCGTAGCCGTAGCGTGTGGTGCGCGAAAGCGGGTCGGTCACGGCGATGAGGTGGCATTGACAGTCATCGTAGGTATAGGTCGTGGCTTGACCGAGCGCGTCAATCACGCGCGTCACGTTGCCGTAGAGATTGTACTCGTAGCGTGTTTGCGCGCCGCGCGCGTCGGTGACGCTTGCCAGATGCCCGTAGACCGGCTCATACGTGTAGGTTTCCACCTGGCCGAGTGGATCGGTCGCGCTGAGCATATTGCCCCGCTCATCATACGTAAAGGAACTGGTATTGCCGCGCTCGTCGGTCAATTGCATGGGATTGTCGTCGTCGTCCCAGGTCAGCGCGCGGCTTTGACCGAGGGCGTTTTCGATGCCGATGACGCGCCCGCGCGCATCGTACATGTACGCCGTCCGCCAGGCGATGCCATCCACCACGTCTATCACCAGCGCACGGTTCTGCGCTGTATCGTAGGAAAAGTAGCGGGCGCTTGTGTCGGTGACGAGCGACGCGACGCGCTCGCCGCTATAGCCGATGTCCAGCACGGCGCCTTGCGGGTCGGTGATGCGCGTCAGGCGATGCTCGCTGTCGTAAGTGTAGGTCGTGGTCTGACCAAGCGGGTCGGTCGCGGCGGTGAGATTGCCAACCGCATCGCGCTGATAAGTGAACACGCGCGCCGGTGTCACGTTGGGGTCGGTGACGCTGCTCAAGTAGCCCTGCGCGTCGTAGGCCAGTTCGAGACGTCGCCCGTAGAAATCGGTGATGGAGGTGAGGCGCGCATACGCGCTCTCATCGTAGGTAAACACCAATGCCATTCCATCGGCCTGCTGGATGCGGGTGACGTTTGTATGGCGTCCGCCGTCGAAATAATAGACTGCGCCCTCCGGTGTGCGCAATTCATAAGCGCCAGGGCCGGTCCTGATCAGGCGATCCTCCACGCCGGGCGGCGCTACCAGTGAACCGTCGCGTCCCATCCAGAAGGACGTTACCCCACCGTCGCCCCACAGGATGTGAACATAGCCGCCGTTATCCGTAAATTCATAGTGATAAGCGATGTCATAGTTGGAACGCCAGCCGTGATAACCAAAGGCGGCGTCTCCCAGGCGCTCGTGGCTGTTATAGGTGAGCGCAAATTCCAGCGGAAGACTACAGCCAGGCAACAAAACTTCGTCGCGTTGATAGAGCAGGTTGCCGGTGTAGGTGTTGACCTGCACGCCAAACGGTCCATCCAGCGTGATTTGTCCCTTACCGCTGCCCGTGGCGCTGGTCGCTGGCGTGGCCGCAGCGACAGCCGTGGTTGCCTCCGTAGCCGTAGCCGCCACGCCCGCCGGCGACATGGCAAAAACCGGCATCACGTTGCCGAGCAGCATAGCCGCTATTAGCGCCACATTCAGACCCTTCTGTAACCAGGATTGCATAAACATGGGTTGCCTCCTTGTATGAAATAAATCGCCAATCGCGCTAATCTACGCGAATCGTAATTGTTCAAAGATGGCTGTCGACAACGAATTTTTGAACGAATAAACGAATGGAGGCTTGCTGTACGCGATCTTTTCGTCTTGCTGAGACCAAAATTCGTTCATTCGTTGTTCTATTCGTTGTCGGCAAGCCCACCACTTTCGCGGTTAGAATTTTCGTCATGCGCCGGCGCGGTTAGCATCCGCGTCTGCAAAAACGCCGCTAACTTTGCGGGATCGTCAAACGCGTGGCGTTCGCCGGAGCGCACATCGGTGAGGCTGAAGCGCCACACGGCAGGTTGCTCTGGCGAGGCCAGGCTCTCGCGCCACAGCCGCAGGATGTAGGCATAATTGTCGTGGTCGTCTTTCGTCTTCATGGTGCGGAATTCCCATGGGGCATTTTTATCCTATAATTAAAGCACAGCCTCGTTCATGAATCGTTCAGAAAGGGCGGACAGGTGTTGATCCTTTCCTTTTTGGGGGGAGCGCAGATGGCGCGCGGGGAACCGCCACCTGGTAGTGCGCAAGAGGTGCCGGGTTTTGTGTCCCAAAAAGCCCGCGCGTTGCTGGCCTACCTGGCGTTGAACCCGCGCCCGCACACCCGTGATACGCTGGCCGGCTTGCTATGGGGCGAAATCCCCCAGCAACGCGCCTCCGGCAATCTGCGCGTCGCCCTCTCCAATCTACACACCCTGTTCCCCGAATACCTGCGTATCGAGCGGCGCACCGTCGCTTTCAATGTGGCCTGTCCCTATTGGCTGGACGTCGCTGCCTTCGAGACGTTGCTCGCGGCCGGGGATCTGACTTCCTTGCAGCAGGCGACGGCGCTTTATCGTGGGCCCCTCTTGGAAGGTTTCTACCTGCACGAGGCACCGGCCTTCGAGGAATGGCTGCTGGTGGAACGTGAGCGGCTGCATCAGGCGCAGCTTCAAGCGCTGCACCGGTTGGTACAATGCTACGCCGGGCGCGGCGAGTACCCCGCCGCCATCGAAGTCGCCGGACGGTTGCTGACGCTCGAGCCCTGGCGCGAGGAGACGCACCGCGAACTGATGCGCTTGCTGGCGCTCACCGGGCAGCGCGGCGCGGCTCTGGCGCAATACGAGCGTTGCCGCCGGCTGCTGCGCGACGAACTGGGGCTGGAACCCCTCGCAGAGACGACCGCGCTCTACGCGCGGATCCGCGCTGCAGAAACCCTTTCCCCTTCTCCCGCGCTTCCCCCCTCCACCGCTCTGCTCCCCTTCACCGGGCGCGGCAACGAACACGCGCGCGTGCTGGCGTGGTGGGAGGGGGTGCAACATGGCGTCAGGTCGCTGTTGTTGGTAGAAGGCGAGGCCGGCGCCGGTAAGACTCGCCTGATGGAAGAGGCCTGCCGCGCCATCGCGAGTCACGGGGCGACGGTGTTGCGCGGTCGCTGTTATGAGTTCGGCGGGGCGTTGCCCTATCAGCCTATCGCCGAAGCCTTGCGCGCGCACCTCCGCATCGCGTCCCCCGCCCTGGAGCCCTCCTGGCAGGCCGAACTGACGCGCTTGCTGCCCGAACTGCGCGTCCACCTCCCGCCGCCCGCACCCGACGAGGGCGCGCGCCAACGCCTGTTCGAGGCAGTCGCCCGTTTTCTGACCGCCGCCGCGCCCTCTGGCCCCGTGCTGCTTTTCCTTGACGACCTGCACTGGGCCGACTCCGCGACGCTGGATGTGCTGCATTATCTGGTATGCTGCGCCGCGCCGGCGCCACTCGGCCTGGTGGGGGCCTATCGCCCCGAAGAGCTGCCGCCTGGCCACCCGTTGACCCGACTGCGACAGAGCTTGAGCCGCGATCATCAAGTGGAATGTCTGCGCCTGGAACGGCTGCCGGCTGCCGCGGTGACGGAATTGGCCGCTTCCCTGGTGGGTAGGCAGGCAAGCGCCTCTCTGGGCGCTTTTTTGCATCGCGAGAGCGAGGGCAATCCCTTTATCCTGATGGAGACGCTCTATGCCTTGCAGGAACAGGGGGCACTAGCACGCACCGTTGAGGGCGCGTGGACATGGCAGCCGTCCTCACCCACCGAACTGCTGCCTGCCAGCGTCCAGGACATGATCTTGCAGCGTGTGGAACGCCTGAGCGCACCGACGCAGCAACTCCTGGCATTGGCCGCCGTCATCGGACGCCGTTTCGACGCGGCACTCCTTCAGACGGTTGCTCCCGCCTCTGACCTTGTCCCAGCCCTGGAGGAGGCCTTTACCCGCCGCCTCATCACTTGCCAACCGCCTCCATCCAGTATCCAACAACTGGCATCCAGTATCCAGCATCCAGCTTCCAAAGGCCAGCTTCCAGCATCCAGTATCCAGTTCGACTTCACCCATGACAAAATCCGCGCCGCCGTCTATCACGCCCTCCCGGCCGCGCAACGTCAGATGCTCCACCGCCAGGTCGCCGAGGCGCTAGAACAAGCCCCCGTTGATGCAGAACAGGTCGGGCCGCTGGCCTATCATTGGGAACAGGCCGCCGAGCCGATGCGCGCTGTGGACTACCTGCTCCGCGCCGGCGACCACGCGCGCCTGCTGTACGCCACGCAAGAAGCCGGCGACTACTATCGCCGCGCCCTCGCCATCCTCGAGCAGCAAGGCGATAACGAGCGCGCCGCGCGCACCTGGATGAAATTGGGGCTCACCTACCACAACGCTTTCGACTTTCACCGGGCGCGCCTGGCCTACGACAAAGGCTGCGCGCGCTGGCAACAGGCGACATCGTCGTTGCCAACAACGTCGTCGCCGGCCACGCACACCCTCCGTGTGCGCTGGGAAGAGCCAACCAGCCTCGATCCACTCCTCGCGCCCGACGCACACACGAGCGAACTCGTCGCCCACCTGTTCAGTGGACTGGTAGAACTCGGCCCGGATATGGTGATTCTACCCGACGTGGCCCGCACCTGGGAGGTTTCCGAGGATGGGCGCACCCTCACGTTCCACCTGCGCGAGGAGGCGCGCTGGAGCGACGGCACGCCAGTTACGGCGGAGGATTTTGTCTACGCCTGGCGACGCGCGCTGGAATCGCCCGGCAGTGCCCTCATTGCGAAATCCATGCAGGAGATTAAAGGCGTGGCCGCTTTCCAGCGCGGTACGGCACATTGGGAAGACGTGGGCGTGAAGGCGCTCGATGCGATGACCCTGCTGCTGGAACTGGAAGTGCCCGCCGGGTATTTCCTCCACCTGCTGGCTCACACCCCCTATTACCCCATCCCCCGCCACATCGTCGCACAGCATGGCGACGCCTGGGCCGCCGCCGAAAACATCGTCACCAACGGCTTGTTCATGGTGGAATCCTGGGACAAGGGCCGTTGCTTGACGCTGACCCGCCATCCCGCCTATCACGGGCGCGTCAGCGGCAACCTCTCACGGGTGGAACTATATACCCTGGCCGATAACGCGACACGCCTGGAACGTTACGCGGCAGACGCACTGGACATCCTGGGGATCACCTACTTCCTGCCGGCAGAGCGCGAGCGCGCCCGGCAGCGTTACGCCGACGAGTACCTGGCGTTACCAAGACTCTGCACATGCTATCTCGTCTTCGATACAGGCCGTCCTCCTTTCGATGATGTGCGTGTGCGGCAGGCGTTGGCCCTGGCTACGGACCGCGCAGCGCTGGCGGATGAGGCGCTGCAAGGTTACGCCACCCCGGCTACGGGTGGACTGACGCCGCCCGGAATGCCCGGGCACGTTCCCGGCATCGCCCTGCCCTACGCGCCGGAACGCGCACGGCAGTTGTTGGCCGAAGCCGGCTATCCGGACGGGCGCGGCTTTCCGTCTGTGCCGGCCCTCGCCTTCCGTGCCGTCGCCACGCACGGCGCTTTCCTTCAGGCCCACTGGCGCGCGCAATTGGGACTGGAGATCGCGTGGGATGTCCGGGAATGGCCGGAATTTTTAGCCGGACTTCGGGGCGACGCCCCCGCGCTGTTCATCGCCATGTGGACCGCCGACTATCCCGACCCCGACGACTTCCTGCGGGTGAGCCGCGCCGACCATTGGAGTGGCTGGCAACACGCCGACTACGACGCGCTGGTAACAGAAGCCCGGCGCGACCTCGACCAGGCAGCGCGGTTAGCGCGCTATGCCCACGCGGAACGCATCCTCGTGGCCGAAGCGCCGGTGCTGCCGCTCACCTACGAACGCGATCACCTGCTACTCAAGCCCTGGGTACGCCGTTACCCCATCTCCGGAAGCCGCGCCATTTTCTGGAAAGACGTGATACTCGAGTCGCGGGAGGCGTACAGGGACCTTCATCCTGCGCCGGCAGTTTGCCAGTAGTCGCATGAAATCTTAGCCACGATTCCCCCTGAACCCCTGCCAATGTGTTAAGCCAGATCTGCGCAGATGGACGAGCTGAGCGATTTGTTTTTCGGGTCGTGGCCCTCCCCTGTGAACGAAAATTTATGAACCATGCGCGCCTGGCGCTAAGGACCACAGCGCCGCCTCCGTGCGCTTTTACCCCGTCGTCTTCTCTCAAAAATTGAGGTGCTCGCGCCCGATATGCCCGAAGAACTCGGCGCGCGTGGTGGAATTTTCCCTGAACGTGCCGAGCATGGCGCTGGTGACCATACGGGCGTTGGCCTTCTTCACGCCGCGCATCGCCGCGCACATGTGTAGCCCTTCGGCGACGACGGCGACGCCCTGCGGGTGCAACGTCTCGTTGAGGAACTCAGCGATTTGCTGCGTCATCCGCTCCTGCACCTGCAGGCGACGGGCGAACATCTCCACGATGCGCGGGATCTTGCTCAGGCCGATAACCTTGCCCTGGGGAATGTAGGCCACGTGCACCTGCCCCAGGAAGGGCAACAGGTGATGCTCGCACAGGCTGTAGAAGTCAATGTCGCGCACGATGACCATCTGATCGTACTGGACATCGAAGATGGCGTCGTTGATGAGCCGCACGGGGTCCACGTGGTAGCCGGCGGTGAGTTCGGCGTAAGCACGCGCGACGCGGGCCGGCGTGTCGAGCAGCCCTTCGCGCTCCACGTCTTCGCCGATGGCCGTGAGGATGTCACGCACGGCGCATTCAATCTCACTGCTGCAGGCCCGAGCGGGCGTGTCGGTCAGATCGTTGCGGAAGACGTCGTAATCCGCGGGGTGAATTTCCAATGGTTGATGCATCAAGGTTTCCTCCTTCGAAAATAGAGATCAGCGAGTCAGCAGTCAGCAATCAGCAGTCAGCGAAAAAGCGAAAAAGCGAAAAAGCGAGAAAGCGAGAAAGCGAGAAAGCGAGAAAAATCACTTGCGTGACAAAGGTGGCGCCACTGACTGAAAAACGCAAGATTTCCTGGCGACCTTTGAAGATTGAGTGTCAACTTTTGCCCCCTATCCCCTGGCCCCTTTCCCCCGCGCAGCGCGGGGGAAAGGGGAAACTTTTTTGTGGGGCTTTGCAGGCGAGCTGCGCTCGCCTGCAAAGCCCCTATTTTTTCTTCCCCTCCCCGACGGCGTCTGCGCCGTCGGGGAGGGGGCAGGGGGTGGGGCAAAAGCTACAACTTACAAAGGTTCATCCATCGCCGGCTGGCCACCTGGCGCCAGGCTGAACAGTCACCACACATTCTCATTTTTGGATAGTGCGCGCCAGCACATGGCGTCTCCTTACTTCCTACTCCCTTACTTCCTACTCTCGTACCCCAACCTCACGTCCTCTCGCACCCGTAGACCGACGTCCGGCAAGCTGCGCGCGATTTCGGCCAGCGTCTGCCCCGTCTCCGGATGACGCAGGTCGGGTGCGAGGTCGGCCAGCGGCGCGGCGATGTGCGGATAGCGCAGCAAATCGGGATCGGGGATGTGACGCGCTCCCAGGTCAAACACCGCCTCGTCGTACAGCGCGATGTCCAGGTCAATCGTGCGCGGCGCGTTCTTGTCCGCCGTGCGGACGCGGCCCAGCTCGCGCTCAATGGCCTGTAACTGCGCCTTCAAGTCCGCCGCCGGGAGATCGGTCTCGATGAGCGCCGCGGCATTGAGGAAATTCGGCTGATCCGTCTTGCCCACCGGCGCGGTTTCGTAGACGGGCGAGACGGCCAGCACACGGCAAACCCTGGCCAGGCGCCGCACCGCCTCCGGCAAGGCCCGCTCCGGCGCGATGTTGGAGCCTAACGCAATGAAGGCGCGCGCCATTCAGGCCGCCTCGCGCTCGCGGTGAATCTCCACGCCCACGGAGCGGGCGAAGCGCAGCGCGCCCGGCTTTTCCACGCGCACGTCCACCGCTGCCACGCGCGGGTCCTCCAGGCAAAGGGCCGCGATGTCGGCCGCCAGCTTCTCCACCAGGAAGAAACGCGACGCCTCGACCCTCTCGATGACGCGCTTGGTGAGCGTGCGGTAGTTCACCGCGTCCTCGATGGCGTCCGACGCGCCGGCGGCGCGGGTGTCGGCATACAACACGATGTTGATGAGCACGTCCTGCCGATTGCGTCGCTCCTCATCGTTGATGCCGATGATTGTCCTGAGCAGCAGGTCTTGGATGAGAATTTGATCGTACATGGGGTCGCCTCTGAAAATCAGCAAATTAGCAAATTTCAAAATAATTTGCACGGCAAAGGGTGCACGAACTTCGGGCCACTGTTTTCATCATTCGGTGACGAACCACTCCCCCATTCCCCTTCACCCATTACTCGTGTTACAGGTGCTCGCCGCCGGTCACGTGCAGCACCTCGCCGGTCACAAAATCCGAACGCAGCAGGAAGCGCAGCGCTTGGGCGATGTCCTCCGGCGATCCCCAGCGCCTGGCGGGCACGTGCGCGGCCTTGCGTTCCAGGTAGGCCTGATCGCGCCCCGGCGGCGGCAGAATCAGCCCCGGCGCGATGGCGTTGACCTGAATCTGCGGAGCCAGCGCCAGCGCCAGGCTTTGGGTCAGCGCGATGATCCCCGCCTTGGTCAGCGTGTAGGCGATGTGATCGGCGCCGGGTCGCTCGCCGCGCCAATCGGCGAGGTTGACGATATGGGCGCGGCGCTCGCGGCTCACTTGTGCGGCGAACGCCTGACTCAAAAAGAACGGCGCTTTCAGGTTGATCGCGAAGTGACGGTCCCAGTTCTCCTCGGTGGTGTCGTCCCAGCTGCCGTGCTCAAAGATCGCGGCGTTGTTGACGAGGATGTCCAGCGGCCCAAAAGGCGCTGCCGCGCGCTCGATGAGCGAACGCGCGGCAGCGGTCTGACTGAGGTCGGCCTGCAAGGCGCACGCCGACCCGCCCTGGGCGGCGATTTCCGCGATCACATCCTCAGCGGGGCCGGCCGAATGCCCGTAATGGACGATCACCCGCGCGCCCTCCGCCGCCAGCGCCAACGCCAGCGTGCGTCCCAGGCGCACGGCCCCGCCGGTGACCAGCGCGACTTTGCCCTGGAGTTCCACGATCAGGCCGTCTGCCCCTTGAGCAGCCACCCGGCCACTTGCACGAGGCGCCGGGTCATCACACGCACGGCTTCCAGCGTGGCCTCGGCGACTTCCGGCTGTTGGGGATCGGCGGTCGCGCTCACCCCGTAGGGATTGCCGCCCGCAGCGTAGAACGCCGGATCGGTGTAGCCCGGCGGGACGATGATGCTGCCCCAGTGATAGAAGGTGTGGTACAGCGCCAGCAGCGTGCTCTCCTGTCCGCCGTGCACATTCATCGCGCTGGTGAAGGCCGCCACCGGCTTGTTGGACAGGCTGCCCCGGAGCCACAAGCCGCTGAGCGTGTCAATGAACTGCTTCATCTGCGAGGCGACGTTGCCGTAGCGGGTAGGGGTCCCGAAGAGGTAAGCGTTGGCCCATTCCATATCTGCGGGGGAGACGACCGGCACGTCGCGCGTGGCATTGACGTGTGCCCGCCAGGCGGGGTTGCTGTCAATGGCCGCATCGGGGGCGAGTTCCGCGACCTTGCGCAGTCGCACCTCGGCGCCGGCCGCTTCCGCCGCCGCTTTAGCCGCCAGCGCCATCTGGTAGTTGGTGCCGGTAGAGCTGTAGTAGACAATCGTGAGTTTCACCTGTGACATTTCAAAACCTCCTGAATTAGGATATATTTAATATTATAATCTATCTTATTGAATTTTGCAAGTGCCTGCGGGTGCAAACCGCAAAGGCCGAGGCGCGGTTTACTTCAGAGGAAAGGTTCCGCCGATGAGAGGTAGAAAAAAGGTCGGAGAAGGCCTGCCGGCGCCCTCGAGCCGAACCGGCCTCGCGGCTTCCCATGATTGAACGCAAGGCCCGTCAGGTTTTCCCCAACCTGACGGGCCTTTGATTTCAAACCTGTACTGCAGCGGTTTACGGCTGGAGTGTCAACCGGCGGACACAAATCCCCACGAACGCCCGAATGCCGACCCCACTCGTGGTCTCAATGCCCTCTCGAGCATTGTATGCTTTCTGACTTGATCATCCTTGTGGTGATCGTCGTTGTTTTGTCTCCGTCTCAATGCCCTCTCGAGCATTGTATGCTTTCTGACCGAGTACGTCGGGCTTGACCTCGATGGTGTTGAGCACTTGTCTCAATGCCCTCTCGAGCATTGTATGCTTTCTGACGAAAACTTTATCCGAATTCAGCGGAATAAAAATTTTCTAGTCTCAATGCCCTCTCGAGCATTGTATGCTTTCTGACTATTGATACGGAATATGTTGATCCCGAGGCCGGTAAGGTCTCAATGCCCTCTCGAGCATTGTATGCTTTCTGACCAGAGCTGCTGGAAAGCAATCCTACCGCCGCAGCCGTTCAACAGGTCTCAATGCCCTCTCGAGCATTGTATGCTTTCTGACCTGCGCCCACCGCAAGGAACCGTTCCGCTGCCCACACAGTGTCTCAATGCCCTCTCGAGCATTGTATGCTTTCTGACCTACCTGCGCGAGCGGGTGGCTGCCCGCGACGTGCTGGAAGGTCTCAATGCCCTCTCGAGCATTGTATGCTTTCTGACGCAATTTTAGCAGAGCAAAGGAGCAGCAAGGTGATTGACGTCTCAATGCCCTCTCGAGCATTGTATGCTTTCTGACTCAGCCGTGTTATTCCAAATACGGTACACGTCTACCGCGTCTCAATGCCCTCTCGAGCATTGTATGCTTTCTGACCCGGACAACCCGGAACTGGTTGCTAAGATGGACAGTTGCGTCTCAATGCCCTCTCGAGCATTGTATGCTTTCTGACGTCGTTCTTCGAGATGGCGATGGTGTCTATTTAGGTACAGGTCTCAATGCCCTCTCGAGCATTGTATGCTTTCTGACCCGCTATATTGAGCATCTGGAGGGGCAGATAGACTATTGGAGTCTCAATGCCCTCTCGAGCATTGTATGCTTTCTGACCAAGCAGGCGAGCCGCGTACTTAATGCAGTCCTGGAGTTGTCTCAATGCCCTCTCGAGCATTGTATGCTTTCTGACAATCTGCAGAAAAACTTATGGAAGAGGCACATCATAAATAGTCTCAATGCCCTCTCGAGCATTGTATGCTTTCTGACTGCATCCGCGTCTTAAGCTTGTCCCTATGGAATAAAATGTGTCTCAATGCCCTCTCGAGCATTGTATGCTTTCTGACCTAGAAAGCCCACGAGGCGCTGGCGTCCCAATGCTTCTGGTCTCAATGCCCTCTCGAGCATTGTATGCTTTCTGACGCATTTATCCTGCTCCTGGTAATCTTTGTGGTCGTAATGTCTCAATGCCCTCTCGAGCATTGTATGCTTTCTGACGAAAATAATCCCGCTGATTCTGAACCATGGGAGCAATGTCTCAATGCCCTCTCGAGCATTGTATGCTTTCTGACGAAGATGTCAGTTTTCACTGGGAATCGTTGCCCCGACTGCGTCTCAATGCCCTCTCGAGCATTGTATGCTTTCTGACTCAAATGGCTCGCAGCACAACGCAAAGGTCGCGAAGTTCCGTCTCAATGCCCTGGTATAACCAAATTCGTAACCTGTGGCATACTTGATCTGTCTCACATCACTTGTAAAGGAGGTTTCCATGAGTAAGCACTCGCACCGCGAGACACAACTGCAACACATTCAGGG
>Ga0208825_1001329_pt1 | contig 19114 bp, 14 predicted proteins | sample AD_UKC113_MetaG_FD_184450 | JGI IMG/M metagenome (GOLD analysis project Ga0208825, IMG submission 184450) | Active sludge microbial communities of municipal wastewater-treating anaerobic digesters from Hong Kong - AD_UKC113_MetaG (SPAdes)... | ecosystem: Engineered > Bioreactor > Anaerobic >...
TTTGTAATTTTTTTAAATAAGTTATTGACTCTGGTAATTCTTCAAATTGATTGGCTATTAATTGTAAATAAGTTATATTTAATTTTTCGAAATATTTGGGCAATTCAGACAAATTATTTTTAAATAATCGTAATTCATCTAATTTTTGTAACATGTAAAACGAATCTGGTAATTTATATAATTTGTTATCAGACAAATTTACACAATTTAATTTATCTAATTTACCAAAAGATTCTGGTAATGTTGTAATTACATTATTATCCAAATCTAATATTGTTAAATTTTTTAAATTTCCAAATGTTTCGGGTAATTTAGAAAGTTGATTAGATTTTAATTTTAAAATTTCTAAATTTTTTAAATTACCAATTGTATCAGGTAATACTGCAATTTTATTCCAAATCAAACTCATATATTTTAAATTTTGTAATTTACCAATAGATTCTGGTAAATAAGTTATTTCATTGCTGTCTAATTCTAAATGTTTTAAATTATACAATTCACCAATATTTTCAGGGATTGTAATAATTCTATTTCGAGATAATTTTAAAATTTTTAAATATTCAAGTTGAGTTATAAATCCTGGAATTTTATTAATAAAGTTATTTCCACATAGAATTAATTTTCTTAGATTTTTTAAATTAGTTATTTCATATGGTATTTCATATATATCATTACAATATATTGTAATATTGTACATACTAGTTTTATACAAATTGAACAATGAAAAATTTATTCTATATTCATTATAATTTGTATATTCAAATTTAATTTGTTTGTGTTGTTGATACCATTTTTTAAATTTATTGTTTTTCAACTGTTTATAATTTACTTTGATGATAGTATTATTAAATATATATTTATTTATATTATACCATGATTTACAAACTAATTTAGAGTTCATTTTATCATTAAAAGGGAGAAATGATAAAATGTGAATAAGAATATCATCATTTATCAATTCCATAGTAATATAGTCATATAATTATAATTAACTAATTATTCATTTTTAAATAAATTTTGGTTTAAATCTTTAATTTTTAATTATAAAATGAAGAATATTATAATTACTGGGGGTGCTGGTTTTATTGGACATCATACAGTAGAACATCTTATTAGAAAGACAGATTGGAATATTACTATTATAGATAAATTATCTTATGCTAGTAATGGGTTAAATAAATTAAAATCTGCAAATTTATTAGATAATTCTAGAGTGAGATTATTTACTTGGGATTTAAATGTGCCACTTAGTGTTGGTATTAAACAAGAAATTGGAGCTAATGTAAATTATATTTTACACATTGCAGCAGAATCTGATGTAAATAGGTCTATCGCTGACCCTATTCCATTCGTTCAAAATAATATCAATTCTACTTTATATATGCTTGAATATGCAAGAGAATTGCCATTTTTGGAAAAGTTTTACATGTTTAGTACAGATGAAACACGAGGTGTTCCAGAAGGAAATTATGCATTCAAAGAAACTGATAGTTTTAATCCTAGAAATCCATATTCTGCTTCAAAAGCTTCATGTGAAATGTTATGCATGTCTTATGCAAATACATATAAAGTACCTATAATGATTTCAGAAATGGTAAATGCTATCGGTGAAAGACAACATGTTGAAAAATTTGTTCCCAAGGTTATTAAAACATTATTAGATGGAGACGAGTTAATTATTCACGCTGATCCTACAGCGACTGTACCAGGTTCTCGATATTATATACATGCTCGTAATACAGCAGATGCCATTTTATTTCTTTTAGAAATGGGAAGTGTAAACGAAAGTTATAATATTTGCACTTTTGACGAAATTGATAATCTAGAAATGGCTCAAAAAATTGCTTCTATTGTTGGTAAACCTCTTAAATATAAATTGGTAGATTTCCATTCTGATAGAGCTGGACACGACTTGATTTATAGATTAGATGGTACTAAATTACGAAATTTGGGTTGGAAACCACCTGTGAATTTTGAAGAATCTTTGTATAAAACTGTAAAATGGTATTTAAAACATCCTGAATGGTTGGATGAATAAATTAAAAATATGTAAATAAATGAATAGACGACATAGTCCTGGTTTTAGATTTAGAATTAAACCTAAATCTCCCAAGTCGAAACTTAAATCCCCTAAACCAAAATCCAAATCTCCTATATTAAAAGCACCAAATGGACCTGAAATGTGTGTGAAATTATCTGAAGAAACTAATTGTAAAAAACCATATTGTCAAGTTTTTAATTGTAAAAGTGGAAAGAAAATAGAAGAGTATACTGATTATATAAAAACTATATTGCCACAATGTGAAGAAAATAAACAATTGTATTGCGAAATGGATACGTTAGGTACTAAAATATATTGTGGTTGTAAAAAAATAAGAGCGATTGATAAAAAATGTCAAGATGGTTATGAAGTATATACTGAACATGGTGGAATGTGTGCCAATTATATAAGAACTGGTCAAGTTTGTCCTCAAATGGCTGTTACAAATTATTATTGCAGATTAAAAACTGACGAACCAACGTGTATTGAACAATTATCAGATGATATCAATTGTGTAAATCCAGAATGTAAAATATTTAAATGTAAAATAGGAGCTAATTTTGACAACTATAGAGAATTGATATCATGTGATTATAATACTCAAGAATTGATTTGTAAAAGTAAACCAGGTAATTCAGAAAAAGTATATTGCAAATGTATTCCATATAGAGCTAGAATGACTGATTTTAATAATGGAATAATTAAACCAACATGTCAACCAGATTGGGAAATGTATGAAACACTTTTACCTGATGGTGATTGTTCTTTTGAAGTTTTTCCATCAAATGAGTGTAAACCTAAAATGTATACTTTGTGCAGGAAAAATGTTTAAAAAGTTGTACAACTTTTTAAACAATAAATGAATGTTTGTAATAATGTAGACAAAAAGTGCTACTTCATCAAGGATGCCTCTAATTTGGATAATGATATCACTGATATGTGTTATCTTCCAACATCATGTCCACAAAATTGTAATGCACCTAATGAATGGATATTCCAGATACCAACACCATATACAACTCTTCAAGAATACAATGATATGGTAATAAGAAATAGAGATGATTTAGAATGGATTTTCAGATGTGCTGAATAATTTTTTTAAATATATACATTAAAAAGTGGGTTTGCATAATTAACACCTGGTACAGTTCTATATACTTGTTGGAATAATTGTTGCATATATGGATAATCAACCCATATACTATCAGTATATCCTAATTCACTTGTAACATAATCATTAATCATGAGAGAAACCCATGGTTGATTATTGTTACCTACAAGATTTCCAATATTATTAAGTGAACCTTTATTAGATTTTATAAACTTGACCATCCATCGACGAATTGCATCTGTATCAGATAATGGAGGTTGATGAGTTCTTAACCAATTGTAAATTTTTTGTATATCATCATATACAACAAATTGGTCAGATTCTTGTAATACCATAGGATTATTTACAAAAAGTGGTAAAGCATATTGGAATGCGCCATCTACATTGATATAATCGTATAAATCATGTACTGTTAAAGGTCTTATACCTAAATAATTATATATTTCTGGTCTTGGTCTCCACCAATAATCTGGTCTTGGTCCTTCACCCCAATAATGTGGTCTAGGTATTGGACCTCCATTCCAGTAAGGTTTATCACCCCAATATGGTCTGGGTCCTTCTCCCCAGTGTGGACGATTATTTCCCCAGTATGGTTTTGGTTTTTCTCCCCAATATGGAGGAATAAATGGTCGTGGTTGTGGGACATATGAAAACGGTTTATCATATGGTCCATGTGGTAAAGGTTTAGGTTTATTTGGACCAAATGGTTTGGGTTTAGGTATAGTACCTGGTTTAGGTTTGGGTCCAGGTTTATCACCTGGTTTAGGTTTGGGTCCAGGTTTATCGCCTGGTTTAGGTTTGGGACCAGGTTTATCACCTGGTTTAGGTTTTGGTCCAGGTTTATCACCTGGTTTAGGTTTGGGACCAGGTTTATCACCTGGTTTAGGTTTGGGTCCAGGTTTATCACCTGGTTTAGGTTTGGGAGTTTTATCCTTATCTTTATCTTTATCCTTATCTTTATCTTTATCCTTATCCTTATCTTTATCTTTATCTTTATCTTTAGCAGCAAAACCCCACGAAGTTATTTTACTTCCGTTGACAGTATAATAAATTATTATACATACAAATAGAGCAATAACATATAATATAATCATTTATTTAATATTAAAATTGTTAAATGGTTATAATTTACATAAACAAAAATTTTATCGCTATAATCAAATTTACATTTTTCTCCTACATCCATTAATTTAAATTTTTTAAAACTATTGTAAACTACTAATTTATCATATTCTTTTTCTATTCGAATTCTATTTGTATTTATCAACATTTTATATTCATATTTTTGTGTATTAATTTCAATTAATGTATCATTTTCAAAACGATAACAAATATACTTTTGAAAATGTAAATTTTTAACAAATAAATTCCCATTTTGCCAATCAATTGCTGGATAAACTATCGATGAAGCTATAACATAATTTAAATTGATAATATTTTTTCTACGAGTTTCTAAATTAAATATAATTATCTTTCTTCTAGTATCATCTGAAAGTGTCAATAATGGTAAAGTTGGATGTAAAACAAAGTTTGGACTATATTTGGAATTTATACCTATATTATATATACATTTTTCAAAAGTATTGCAATAAAATAAATTACCCAATATATCATGAAATACAATAAATTTATCATTACACAATACATTTGTAATTTTTACAATGTGTTGATAATCCAAATCGTTATATAATTTGGAATTACCTAACCAACAATATATTGAAGGTGTTATAGTAATACCATATTTTTTGGATATTAAATCATAATCAGAATCCCATTCATCTACAACAGGATTTTCTAAAACTTTTATAACCTTGTTTAATAAATTTGCACACACGTCAACTCGGTTTTCCCGGTTATTACTAAATGTTTTAAAATATGAATTCGTTTTGCACAATTCTTCTTCGATTTTAAATATCATATTGTCTGTTGTTTTGAATATGATATTTTGAGGAATATTTATGACTGTATCCATTTTAAATTTTTAAAAACTATACTATTACTGCTTCATTTTTTTATTTTGTACCATTATATCTTGCATGATGATGGTTCCAATAATCTACACTTCCGAATTTAAAATCTTCTGGGAATGGAGGAGCTTTATACCAGAAAATACATTCTTGAAAATCAGTATTTTGAGATAAATTATTTATAACAAGGGCTGTATAATCATTGGTAATTTCATCCATGATGGCACAAAATAAACTAAATGTTGGTATAACACTTGCATAATTTTCATAAATTTTTTTCCGCTCATTGATATTATTGTTTTTATATATAAATGTATAATCTATATTCTGTCTTAGACATGGTGAAATATTGGATGGATATTGAAGACTCAGAATCAACCAAAACTTGTAATGCCGACCATTCTGAAAAAGTTCCTTAAATAGTTCACTATTAAACAATTTTGTTTCAAAAGCACAATCATCAATCAATAATACTGACCATGGATTTTGTAAATGTTTTTTATTTAATTCTTGTTGTTTTAAAAAATCTGTTAAACGAGATAATTGTAAATTTGGATATACAAAACTATCTGGAAAAATTTTACTCCAATACCCTGTCACTTTTTCTGTTCCAGAAAATACCATACCAAATGGAAATATATGTCTCTTTTGATATAATAACGACGTGATGGCAAAAGTATTATGTGTAATCGTACAATCACTACCGAGTGTATATCTCTTATTACCTGATAATTCAAAACCATAAAAATCACCTTGACCACACGACACAATTTGAATACGAGTTTTATCATATTTATAATTGGAAAGATAAGCGCTATCTAAATTATCTAACAATTCTAACGCACCGCAATCTTTTTTACTAATCCACAACCGAAGAGTTTTGTGTTTTCTAGATACTATAACATTAAAACCTAAACTATATATTAATAATTCAAATTTAGGTAATAATTCTTTATATTTTTCTATATTTACAACTACATGCCAATTTGAATAATTTACTTTTGCACCTAAACCAAATAATAAACCTTTAAGATATTTAACTCGAATACTTTTTTCGTTAAAGATATATAAATCAATATTTTCAAAATTGAGAGAATTGCCATATATAAAAGGGTCTGTATCAACAGGTCTTTTATATTGCCAATCAAATATATTTTTGATACCATAATATCTGTCATTAGACTTTAATACATCTTGAATACACACATCTTTTATTTTTTGACTTTTAGAATGATATAAAGTTAAGATGTGTTCAGAATTTACTATATAATCATGACCCTTGTTTTGTTTTACTTTATACAAATCACCATAACCGTGATATAATTTTAAAACTTCTCTTGGATGAGAATCGTCTCCTAAAAGTAAATCACCTTCCTTTACTTCTTCTATAGGAACGATAGTTCCATCATATTTTATAATTGGTGTACCTTTTCCCATACATTTACCTGAATTATGTGTTATAGAAAAATCACCTAATAAGAATCTTTGATTACCATCAGTAGTAAATCCAAAATATTCGTCTATTCCAGATTCAATTACATAAAAATCTGTTGTAAACATTCCATTAAACATGGTTTTAATATAATTGATATCAAATACTTTACTATTAATAATTGTATTGGTATTGACATAAATATAACAACTCCAAATTAATTGTTGAGTTTGTGTAAAAAAATTGCCCTTGTAATTTTTAATTTTACTATTGTAATAACCAATACTGCCTGCTAAATACATCACTTGGTCACACAATTCTTCTGAAGGTACTGGTAAATCAAAACGTTTAGTTGTTGTATTATAAGTTGCTTTTGCATCCAACATACCTGCTAAATATTCTGCTCTATCTTCTACATCACTATATAAAATTGAATCAGGTATAACTGGAATATTACTTTCCATAAATTTGTCTATAATTTCATCTGTAATTGAATAATGTTTTTTAATGAATTCTCTTTTGATAAATGAATAATCTCCATCTATAAAAAAACCCATTATATACGGACTTAGATTATGATTCTGTTTTTCATATTGAACAGGTACTCTTATCCAATTATAATTTGCCCTAGCTTTAGGAGATAATTTAAGGTAATCGTTTAATGACATATCTATAATTTGCCCTTTGTTATTACCCTTGATTTTTACTATAGTAATAATATGATGACTATTGACAGTAACTGGTTCACCAATTTTAGGTATAATTTTATACATCTTATCTACACCATGAGATAGTGATAAAACTTTTCGTCTGGTACTGTCATCACCCATAACATATTCACTTACTTCAATATTTTCAATATTTTTTAATTTTCCATCAAACATTAAAACTTTTGTACCACGTTCGAAACAAGCTGGTTTACCTAAAACTACCATTTTCGTACCCCATGATTTAGGTTCATACATTTGTTCCGTAGTTGGGAATATCATTTCAGGTGTAAATTCTTTAATATGCAAAGTTAATTGTTTATCGCTATTTTCACTCATTTTAATTATATTTATACCGCTCTTAAATTAAATTTAGATATAATAAATGGGAAATGGAATATTTGTATGTCCAAAATATTTAGGAATATTGATTGTATTTTCTATATTAAAAAGTTTTGAAAAAGAACCAAAATGGATGAAATTTAAATGGTGGTTAATAATAGGTTTTATTTTTTATACCATAATTAGTATAATTTATGGAAGATACGAAGAAGGTATTACATTTGGTATAATTACAGATATTTTATGGTTATTATTATATTCTATTATATTATTTGTATATTTACCTAAATTTGAAACAAAAGATGAAGTAGATGAACGGTATAAAAAAATACCTCTTAATATTGGTAAATATATAAATATTATAACAAGTATTATGATTAGTTTAAGTGTTATTATAATTGTATTGTGTATATGTAGTTTTATTCCATTTCTTAATTTTATAACAATACCTACAATGCGAGTTATTGGTATGATTTTATAAAAAGAAATTGTTAAAATATGAAAAATGAATTTAAAGTAAAATCATATATATATTAAAATATAAATATGACGACTGCAATTAATTTAAACTTGTACGATAAGGTTGATGAAAATGACGATTTGGAATTATATCATTTTAATTATGAGTACGATTATGACGATTCTAATTTAAAATTAAAAGGCATTGTAGTCGACAAAAATACAAAAGAAGTCGTATGTACAACAAGTATTCACAATATTGAATATGATATTCAACACATTAATCATGTTCCTAATATAAATGATATTGAATGGGATAAATCTATTGTAACTATTTCACATGAAGGTTGTTTTCTTCGTGTATTTTACCATAATGGACGTTGGTATATTTCAACACATAGAAAACTTGATGCAAATAATAGTCGTTGGGGTTCAAAATATAGTTTTTCAAACTTGTTTGTATCAGCATTACAAGAAATTTATGGGGATGATTTTAGTTTAGACCAAGATTTTTTTGACTTGTTGGATAAAAATTTGGTATATACATTTTTACTTCGAAATAATCAAAATAATCGAATTGTTTGTAACGCTCCTTCTAAAACTGAACCTAAAATATATTACACTGGATTTCTTCCCAAAGGAAATGAACATGATTATATCCCTAATTTAGAACCTTTAAAAGTATTTGAAGATTTACGAATTTCTCAAAAAATTCCTGTAAAAAGTATGAATGAAGTTGTTCAATTTGTAAGTCATCAATCTTATAAATATCATCAAGGTGTTATTGTATTTTATGCTGGTAGTGGTGGTAAAACACATATTTTTAAATTAATGTGTCCAAAATACTTGGAATATAAAGAAATTAGAAATAATTGTTCCAATCTTATATATAGATATGCACAATTGAGAAGAGATAATGTAAATAAGGAAAAAATTATTGAATTATTCCCTCAATTTTCTTATGATTTTTTCCAATTTGAAAATACATTAAACAAAATTGCTACCCATATTTCAAATCAATATATTAATAGATTTTTGAAAAAACAGTATGCAGCTGTTACACCTCTTCAATATAAAATTACAAAGAAACTTAGAGAATGGTATTTAGAAGCACCTCATAAAAATTATATTAATTCTGAAGTAGTTTGGAAATTTATCAACAATGAATCACCTTTATATGTATACAAATTAGTAACTGAATTTAATAATATTGAACGTAGTTAAATAAAAATGATGCGATAGAGTATCGATTATAAATATAAATATAAAAATTTGTAAAGTTGTGCGAGTAAAAAATGAATTCATTTAATTTTAATGTATCTAAAATTAAATGAAATTACATGTTGAAAATATAAATTTCTGGGATGAATTTGAAATTGATATTGACGTGTTGAATTATAAACATATCTTATTATGTGGTTTATCTGGTACTGGTAAAACTAGTATTTTAAATTGTTTATATTACGCCATAGTCGGTCATGGTATGACAAATAAATGGAATTTGAAAAATACTAAAAAACAAGGTAAAATTACATTGAATGTTGATATATATAATTTATATATAGAAAGAACTTTAAATCCAAAAAGTGTATTAATTAAATATAATGATTCAATTAAAACTGGAGAAGAAGCACAAATAATAATAGATAATATTTTTGGTTTATTTGGAAAAATTGGTTACATTAAACAAAAATCTAGTTATTTTTATTTTGTCAATATGACTCCTAAAGAAAGAATGATATATTTCGAAAGTATATTATTTAATGATGTTGATATAGATAGTACTAAACAAAAATTAAAAGAAAAAATAGATGAAAGTAAAATTCGTTTTATCCAAGAAGAAAATGAATTGAAAAAATTGTCAATTCCACATGACAACGATACTATAATTGAATTATCTACTATTACTACGTTAGAAAATAAAATTGAAGATTTGGAAATTGAAATTAATAAATATAAAAATTGTGAACAAGAATTACTCAATAATAAAAATTTAATTGAAAAATTGGAACAAGAATATTATATTAGTGCAGAAGAATTAAAATTATTAGATGAACAACAAATTTTTTTAAATAGTAATATTCAAAATGATAAATCAAAATATCAAGATTGGTTAAGAATTATTAAAACATATGAACAAAGTAATATTCTTCATTCTTCTTATGAAAAATTGCAAACAACCATGAATTCAAAAATTTCAGAAATTTATAGAGAATTGAATGAAATTAAAGAACAATTAGTTGATTTAGACGAATTAGAAGAAAAAATTCTTTTTAATAAACACAATTATGAAACATATCAATCATATCTTACAGTTGAAAAACAAATAACAGCACTTAAATTTGACCCAGAAAAATACACACATTTATTAGATATTTTTAATGATTTATTTTTATATCAACAAGAATGTCCTAGTTGCCAAGTATTGCTCAATGTTCATGGTTCTCATATTAAAATTTCCAAAAATGTTGATAATGATATATATAACAATACTGCAAAATTAAAAATAGATTTAGATATTATGAAAACAAAAAGTATTAAATATAATATATTGAAAGAAGATTTGGATAATTTACATAGTAAATTGACATTTCCTATAATTACCGAAGATGAATTGAAAAAGCTTGAAAAATCAAAAGGTATTCAGATTAAAATGTATGAAAGATATAACCAATTGAATGAAGAATTGAAAAATAATATAATATATACAAATATTACTCAACCACCTAAAAATAAAATTAGTCAATCAGAATATCTAGCTAAAAAAGATTCTATAGAGTTGTATGATTCATATGTTGACAAGTATAAAATTAATAAGGAATTATATAATAATTTATTTGAAAAATTTAAAATTATGGAAAAAAATATAACTGAACTGAAAGACAAAATTGAAAAATTATATAAACAAGTTGATTATAAAAAAGAATTGGTACTAAAATGGGAAACCTATACTCTAGATTTAGAAGATGTTAATAAAATTTATAAATATAACCAACAACTCAATATTGTTGAGAAAAATAAACAAGAATGGTTAGATTTGGTTCAATTCAACAGTGTTTTTAACAAAAGTATATCAGATATGATGTTGTACACTCTTAATACTATTAATTTTACAATACAAAAATATATTCAAGGTTTCTTTGATAAGGATATTCAATTTGCCTTTAGTTTTAATAATGATAAAAATTGTATAGATATAAATGTTATACCAGATATATCTATATTATCTGGTGGTGAATATGATAGATTAGTACTCTCCATAGTCCTTGCCTTTTCTGAATTTTTTAAACTACCTTTTCTATTTTTGGATGAAATTGTAAATTCTTTGGATATTTATACTGCTCAAAAAGTTGCTCAATTTATTCAACAACATTATCCAGCTAATCAAACTATTATATACGTTGGTCATCAAATGATACGTGGAATGTTTGATTCAGTTATTAGTTTAGATGAGTCCACGATAGAAAATTAATATGTAGTTTAAAATCGTTATATTTTATTTCAACATCTTGAATATATTTTTCGACATTAAGATTAAAACATTTGTAATTGTGAAGTGGTGAAAGCATTTTTTCAATGACACTCGTAATATGTTTTTGTTCATTAGGTTTAAATGAATATTTCTTTTCACTTATAATTTCCCATATTCCCCAGTGACTTATAATTAAACTAGTTTTAATCGATGAATTTTTCATGACTTTAACAATGTCATGTGCACTAGGAAAAGATTCATCTTTGTGAATATGAGTATGAAATAAATGTAATCCATAGTAATTGTGAACACACCTTCTTTCATTATTATGTTTTGATGTATGAATTTCTATAATAGGTTCGTCATTTTCATATTTAATAATTCCACAAGTTTCAATTGAAAGATTTAATAACTGCTTAAACAAATCTAAAATATACTTATTTAACAACATTTATTATATTTGATAATAAATATATATTTTCAATCAAGGAAAAAATGAAAATATATATAGATGCGAATAATTAAAATATGAAATACGTCATACACAAAACACGACTTGACCGAGTCATAAATAATACAAATTTAATTGACACTATAAATACATATGTAAAATCGTTACATATTTTAAACTTTCATACTACTCATTTTCTTAATTTCTATGCTAGATATGAATGGGAAAATAATCCTTATCACAATGAACATGATTTTGCATTTACAAAAGACACTATTGTAGAGATATATAATCTGTTTTTACAAAACAATCGTAAAATAGACAATCAAAAACGGTTATTTTGGAGACAAAAATTCACTCCAATAATACAAGAGTATATGACTATTATTGGTATAACACACGATGTATTTACCGAAGTATACTCTGTTGGTTTACATGCTTATGAGAGCGTTAAAATAGTGACATCCATTTCAAATCATATTGAAACACATTATGAAAATTATGTTAATCGATTTGTCAATCAACATTTTAAAACACATCACCAACAGTTACTTAGTCAATTTAAGAAACAAACTTATATTGAGGAATATAAAAAATATAAACAGGAATTGTGGTCAACTCTTTCAGATGTTAAAAGTGCATTATTAGGTGAAACTATAGAAACAAAACTAGATTCATTGTATACTGAGTTTATTGCTCAACATAAACCTCATTTAGTAGATACAACTATATATTCCATTAAAGATGAACATCATCGCGGTAAATACCAAAAAAGTCTAATCTATATATCATCTCAAATGACTTCAAAACGAATGACAATTATTCCAGCTAGAAAAGCAACTCCTGCTTATGTATCTATCGATACTGCTATTTTAGCATATCTCGTTCAAACAAAAGTACCTGATATAAAAGAATCGCTTTGGATTGAACATTTCAATACTCATCACAAGGCATTCAAACAACAGAATTATCTATTTGATACTATTATAGATACCGATGGGTATGGTATTTCAGTACATTTGATACATGTTGATGATGTTGAAAAGAAGAATATGAAAAAGCAAAGTGCTAGTCATGCAAGGAAAGAAACAAATGTTATGAAGAACAGGCAAAAAAAGACAGACAAAAACGAGTAAAGGAAAAGAATAAAAAAGATTCGACACTTATTCAAACCAAACCCACTAAACAATCATCAAGTACTGTAGGAGAATTAAATATACCTCTAATATATTCTCTAAACATGGAACCTGTTTCTATCAGCATGCGTTGTTGCGAATTTCCCTACTTTAATGACCCTTTAAAAGGTATTCATACTGTATATAAAAGTCCACCTACAGTATTTGGGATTAACGATCCAGGTAGAAGAGACCCTATATGTATTATTAATCAAGATTTTAACTACAAGGACGGACGTAAAGAGACTATACAATATAGTGCTAGACAGATTCAACATGAAAGAGGAGATATAAAAAGACGAATACAATTACGAGCGTGGGAATCTCAAGTGGGTATTTATCATAGTAAGCTTTCTGATACAAATAAAAAGGCAATTAAATTGAGTGAGTATATAAACTATCTCAAATTAAAGGTCGAAAGTTTTAACGAATCAATAGATTTATATTATAAAGATGTGACAAGTCGTAGTTTACGATGGAAAGCATATATGAGTAATCGTACTCATGTGACTAACATGTGTAAAGATATATATAAAATCATAACAAAGAACGAGCATATTCCACCATGTAAAGGTGACCGACCACCTATTCTATGTGGAGATTGGTCTCGGATAGGAAGGAAAGGAAAAGGTGTACCATCAGTACGTTCAGTAGGGATGTTGCGAAAACTCGACGAGTTTTTTCATGTGTTTTTAATTGATGAATATGGAACATCCTCTAGACATTATAAAGACTTTAGACCAATGGAAAGTGTAAAGGTGAGAACAAAGAAAGGAACCACAAGAACTCTACATTCTGTCCTAACCTACAAAGGGAAACAATCAACTGGACAGAGTAGTGGCTTTTTTCAGAGAGACCGTATGGCGTGTATGAATATGAAATCAATCATGATATATCATATGAAAAACGGTACACGACATCCAGGTTTTCTTCGTTAAAGTCTACTCTGTCTCTGACATGCATGGAACAGTATATGTTTCATAGAACTCGTGTTATAAAATGAAGATGGTTTAAAATAAATCAATTTTCTTAATTAATACTAATTGATATAATAAATGTATAAAAATTATTCCAAGATTGGTAAATTTGGTGACTGTCTCTTAATTAATACTAATTACGGGTATGATGTCTGCATGTTTGATGGAATCGATAAATGTTTTGCCAAAGGTCCTGGTCCAGTTGATAATTTAGGTCCATCTGCCCCTAATTGTCAAGCATTTTTAGCTGAACAATGTAGTATTGAATGGAATCCTAAATGCGAATTATATTACCGAACTCATAAACAATCTCTTGAAAGAAATTTACCCAATACTTATAAATCTGGTGAATGTCAAACTTCAATATTACTTGGCGATTCTCTTTTACGTAATGCAGCAGAATTGCGTTTCTTTTCAACTACTTGTGATGAATCTTACACCGAACCTTTAGACCCTACTAATTATAGTAGTCCATTTATTACTAAATTCGTAAACAGAAGAATGCTGGAAGATGAATCTCTCAGTGATAGATTTAATAAAGATACTATCGATACTGATGCTATTATGTGTAGATTACTTGAAAATCCTAAACCATTTATGCCTTTATTATATCAAATTTATCAACATGTTTTGGACAATATAAATTATGGTGGAACACCAATGGTCGGAGGTCTTGTGGCTAATCCTCATTATGTTCCTCAATGGGATATACGTGGTACAAGAACATGGGAATTATTGAGCGCATTATTTGAACGTAATCCACAATTTTGTAATTTTAATTAAAAACATTTTTCCAAGGATGATGTATCATTTTTCAAATAGTTTAAAAATGCATCTACATTAGATTGCTTTTTCAAACTAAATGCTTTAAGAAAAATATCTATAGATGGTGTTGATTTTGTTTTATCAACAATTTCATCTACAATATGTGGTAAAGTTTTCTTCCCTAAATTTCCTTTCACATATGTTTCTTCTTTTGGTTTTAACATGTACAATTTATAAATATCAACCTTTTGTTTTTCAGGTGGTAAATGTTCATGTGATTTGTATCGAACTGCTCTTCCTATAACTTGATTAGAAGTAGTTTCATTCCAAGAAGGTTCTATAATAATTATTCCAGTTGTTCCAAGAAAACTAATACCCTCGCCACCAGCTTTAGTTATAATCACAATTTTAAGTTTATTATGATTATACATATCTACATATTCTTGTCGTTTTGCTTTAGAAATACTTCCATCTATAATTTTATATTTAATATTATTTGCATCTAATACTTTGCCAAGTAATTTAGAACCAGCTTCTTTAAAATGAGAAAATACTACAAATTTCTCATTTTGCTCAGAATTTTTAATCAAGTTGTATATCCATTGAATTTTGGGAGATTTTTCTTCATCCAATTTAGTTGTTGCTCTACGTAAACCATTATAAAATGCTGCTAAATTAGCATCTTCTTTAAATCCTAAATTTGAAATTTTATCTACAACTTCATCTTCTATATACATGTATTTTTTATAATATTCTGGTGACATTTTGATATAGATATCATGTTCTTTTGTAGATGGATAATGTAATGGAGTACTTTTAAAAAAACTTACAACACAATTAAAATAATTATGTAATTGATAATCCGTCATTGAATAAAATTTTGTTTTAGATATTGGTTCTCTTTTATATATCATAGCCATTAAATTTTCTATATCATAACTTTCATTTACTATAGGTGTTCCTGTCAAAAGTAAAATTTTTCTTGCATTTTTTGCACATTCTATAACTGAAGATACTTTTACACCAGTTTCTTTACCTTTTACTATCTTTATTTGAGTTCGTAAATTATGTGCTTCATCTACAATGAGTAAAGAATTTTTACAATCAAACATTTTATTTTTATAATCATCATATGTAAAGAAATGATATTTATCTAGATTTTCTGCTCCCCATTTTTCCATTTCTTTTTGAAAGTTGGTAATTAATGATGCTGGGGTTATAACTATTACATTATCATTGGGATACATTTTAAGATAACATTGACTTGTCATAATTGCTGTTAATGTTTTACCTGAACCTAAACTATGTACAGCAATAGCACCATGTTTATTCTTATCATATTTACACATTTTCATGAACGATTTGACAAATTCTATTTGATATGTCTGTAATGGAATTTTCTTTTTTAAACACAATGTACTTGTTTTATTTATATAATCTTTAATATGTTGGGGTAAATATGGTTTAAATGGTTTAGGTACAAATTTCACTTGTTTGGCTATGGATTTGATTTCTTGCTTTCCAGTGGGTATCATATGTTTAACTATGGGTTTGATTTCTTGTTTTCCAGTTGGTTTCACATTCTTGGTCAAAGGTTTAGATTTAATTTCTTGACCAATTTTGCCAGATTTTAATACCCATCTACCAGTTTTTTCGTTACAAATATAATTTGGGTCTTTTGCTTTATCTGAACTTAAATTACATTTCATTTATTAATTTCAATACAAATTTTTGTATTGAAATTTAAATATACATCATATTAATTGGTTCTTTTTCCTGAATTATAAATTTATCTATCAATTTTTTATTAATAGTTACAGGGTATTCTAATTTTTCAGAAATAGAAAATGATAAATTATTAAATGTTGAATATGTATTGACTATAAAAGCAATCTTATTTATAAAATCTGTCAATGCTTTTTCAATATATCTTACACCAGAATTTGTTTCATCTTTAGAAATACGATGAATAAAATATGAAGTCATTTCTTCATCCATGATAATATTAGATTCATCAATTCCTATATTTTGACAAATTCTTTTCAATAAATAATTTTTTGTAATCTGAATTTTTTCATCATGTTTATAACTATCTATTTTTATGATGAATAATCTATCTTTTAATGGACCACATTCTGGCATTTCATTCATTGCAAATACAAACCATACATTTGATAAATCAATTTTAATTTCTTGTCCGAAATAATTATCTGTAAAAGTTGAATTTTGAGTAGAATCGACTATATGCAATAATGAATTACTTACTTCTACATTTTTAATTTTGTCAAATTCATCCAAAAATATGATTCCATTTTTACATTTCATTTTCATTAATGAAGATGTAATAACACCAGGTTTACTTCCTATATAAGTAGATTGATGACCTGTTAAAATTTCTGGATTATTTACATTTCCCATAGATATTTGTTCAAAAGGAAAATCTAAAATATTAGCCAAAGTTCTAGATATATGAGTATTATGTACTACAGTACCATCTTCTAATAAAAATCTTCTATTAGAATTTTCATTTAAAGTAAATCCATAATATCTTCCAATATCTTTTTTAACAACTTGAATATCATATAATTGTTCATATATATTTTCATTGTCAAATTTTCGTTTATATCCTTTCAAATATTGTTTTACAGTATCATGATGGTCAAGATATTCTAATACTGTTAAATCAATATAATATTTATGTTGATTAATTTCATTTACAAATTCATCAACATTCTTATCTATAAATTTAATTTCTTTAGTTTCTAAATTATAATCAAATTCTCTTACAATTGTATCAGATAATTTATGATATTTCTCAAGACATAAAGATAAAATATGGGGTTCATTTACAGTATATTTTACACCATGTTCTTGTATTATATCATACATAATTTCATATCCTTGGGTGACGTTTATAACTTCTCTATATTTATTATCATCTCCCATTAATAAATCTCCAGGTTGTATATACTGTACAGGTATAGTTTGACCATTAAACATGCGAATTATTGTATCTGGAGCAAAACAATTATGAACAACTGTACAATCTTCTAAAAGAAATAGATGTTGACTATCACCTTTTACTTCAAATCCATAATATTCTTCAACTGTTTCTTTTTTAATGCTTATGTGTTGTTCTCTATATAAAGTTTGATTATATTTATCTGTATATATCAAACTTGGTATTTGTAATAATAATTCAGATTTACCAAAAATTTTAATAGAATTATTACCATTTTCCTTGCAATATAACCCAGTCGAACGAATTAAAAACATTAAATCAGAAATATATGATTCAGATTTTTGACCCATAATTATACATGTTATAATATTATTTTCATATTCAACTATTCCATTAATATCAATATAACCTGCAATAAATTGTAATTTCTGCTGAAATGACATATTTTTAAAAGATGATGGTATTTTATATTCTCCCCATAAACCCATATATTTTAAAGTATTTTTAAAAGATTTTTCATGTCTAGAATCAAGTGATATTTCCATGGTATCACTTTTATATAATACATTCATAAATGTATGAAACTTTTTAGCATATAATTTGAATATATTAAAAATACTATCGTTTTTAATAGTTATAAAATCTACTGTATTTGGATTCGAATTTCCATACCACATTCCCAATAAATAAGGAGGTATTTCCATATCAATTCCATTATTAAATGATACAGGTGTTTGAATAGCCATAAATTTATTCTGAAGTCGTTTACTATATGAATAAAATACATCTACTGGAATATTTACAACTTGACCTTTTTTATACAATTCAACATTGTAAAATAATGTATACCAATATTTAATATCCTTTGTACATTTGAGTGTAAGTAAATGTCCTTTGCATACTTTATAAGACTCAGACCAAGGTTGTTCAACTGTATACATTACATCCATACCATGTATAATCTGTTCTACTGTAACTAATGTATTCTGTGGTCCAATTAATCTATCATATATTTTAATATCTTGTACTTTTTTAGTTGAACCATCATACATTAATATCTTGGTATCCATTGCAAAACATTTACCAACACCTTTATCTCCTAATAAAGCTAAATTATAACCTTTCGCATCAGGATTAGTGAGTTTCATATTTAAATATAATAAAATTTGTTCCTTTACTTTTTGCATCCCATAAAATTCTTGATTTAATTTTTCATATACATTGGTTAAAAATTCACATACATTTCCTGTATT
>Ga0208825_1001331_pt1 | contig 19095 bp, 13 predicted proteins | sample AD_UKC113_MetaG_FD_184450 | JGI IMG/M metagenome (GOLD analysis project Ga0208825, IMG submission 184450) | Active sludge microbial communities of municipal wastewater-treating anaerobic digesters from Hong Kong - AD_UKC113_MetaG (SPAdes)... | ecosystem: Engineered > Bioreactor > Anaerobic >...
CATAGGAGGGAAGGCCGTAGAACTGGGCAAGCTTTGCGACTGCAGCGCTGATAAGACCGAGTTCAGGAGATCCGACAGGTGCAGTACCTTTCTTGAGGTCGAAGGTGGTTGTTGAGCTTCCGTACCAGACTTTTGATCCGGGTACTGTGAGCTGGGCAAGGGTGATACCGGAGAGGACCTCAGCGTTGTGTGTAACGAGGGTTCCTGCAAGGTAAACAGGAGAAGATCCACCAGACATTGCCATACTCAGGACGTTAACCGGAATTCCGAAACGTGCACCTTTGATGATGACCTGGCAGGCATTGACACTGAGCTCGAGCGGGCTGGTCGGGCAGAGGAGCATTGAGAAGATTGGCTTTTTCCTTGCTTCTTCTTCATCGCCGCCGTAGTAGGCATTTACGATGTCCCTGTAGTACTCGACGTTCTCGCCCACCGGGTCAATGTGGTGGTAGTGTTTTGCAGTGTTTGCGAGTGGAGTAAGAGTCTCGTGGACGTCCTGGGCACCCTGACCTGCAATATCTCTTGCAGACACCGGGAGGGAGAAGTAGTCAATGTTTTCTGCCCAGTCACAGAGCTTTGCAATGTCTGCGATGTCCTTTTCTACGGAGTCAACGGTTACGTATTTGCCGTCCTGGTACTTGCAGACCTTCACACCGGTACCGAAACAGGTCCAGTGTACTTTACCACCGCATTCCTGGACGGTATTGAACTTCTTGTCGCGGCCCCAGAGGACAAATCTGGATGGGGCGAGCTGAAGGGCTCTTCTTATAAGGTATTCAGGGATCTTTACAACATGTGTTTTTTCGTCGACTTCACAGCCATTTTCTTTGAAGATCTGTCTTGCCTCGGCGTCAGAGACCTGGATACCGGGGTTCATCAGAACGTCCATTGTGGCGTAGTGAATCGCTTTGAGTTCATCAGTGGTAAAAAGGTTTAATTCTACACCGTTAAGTGCGTTGAATCCTGCAACTGCATTATTTTTTGCCATTTTTGTAACCTCCGAATAAGAATGATTTAAGCCAGCAGCTCTTTTGCTTTTGCAACGGCTTCACTTGCGTTTTCTGCGTAACAGTCTGCACCGATCTTATCAGCCCATGCCTGGGTTGCAGGTGCTCCTCCGATCATGACCTTTACTTTACTCCTCATCCCTTCTTCTTTGAGAAGCTCAATAACTTCCCTCTGACCCTGAAGGGTTGTGGTCATAAGAGCAGAGATTCCTATCATGTCAGCATTGACTTCTTTTGCCTTCTGGATAAAGTTCTTGATAGGAACATCACGGCCGATGTCATATACTTCAAAACCGGCAGACTGGAGCATTGTGGACACGATCGATTTGCCGATGTCATGGACATCGCCTTCTACAGTCCCGTTCACAATAACGCCCAATTTTGAGCCCTCAGAGCCTTCAGGCATAAGATCCTTAAGGGCATTTACTCCTGCAGTCATCGCGTCGGCAGCCATCATTACATGGGGTAAGAAAAGTTTGCCTCTTTCAAAGCGGACCCCCACTTCGTTCATGCCTGCTGCAAGTCCTTTTTCAATTATTTCGGACGGGTCCAGTTTTCCTTTTGCCTTTTCAACGGCAGCGAGTACCGCATCCTTCTTACAGGTGATTACTGCACCTGCAAGTTCCTGAAGCAGTTCTTCTTTGCTAATATTGCATCCTCCGTTTTAGTTTTTAGACTATGGAGACGTCTCAACCAATCGTCATGAACAATCATGATGGTTGGGATGCTAGCTCACGCTCTTCGAGTATGAGATGCACGAAAAGTACCTTATGATATCATGCGTGGGAAACCATGATTACCACAAGCGAAACTGCAAGATCATGAATTCTTCATGATTGCTTACTGGGGTTCATGAGGATTTAGCAGAGGGAATGTTTTTGGTGCCATTTTAAAATCCCGTCTGTTAACTCATCTTCACAGATGTCTCCAGTATAAACTTCTATTTACTGGTATAAATATTTTGTTAAAAAAGAGGGCATGAAACCAGGGGTTCTATATATAGTTTTTGGCTTAAAGTTTTTGAATGAAGTATTTAGAGAAAAAATAAGAAGAAGGAATGAAAAAATATAAATATCAAATATTAAAGTTGGGCTTTTGAAGGTATGTGAACCGAAAAAAAATAACCATATCATTTTAAGAGATTAAAGGAACTTGGATAAATATAATTTTTGCTCCCCGGGAGATAAGAATAAATGATAAGAGCTACTGAAGCTGTTTTATGAGAAAATTTTAAAATATAGATCGGATTAGAAATTGAGAATTTCTTTTTTTAAACATCATTTTTTCATTTTCCCTTAGTTGGACTAAAACTGAAATAAAAACCGGATAAAAACAAAAAGAATATATACTAGATTTTTTTCAGGGAAAGAATTTTGTACAATGTCCCCCCGAGAAAGAAAAACGGCAATATAGAACGCAGGCAGGTCAGAGAATAGGAGAACTACAAAAAAGGGGATAAAAGTTTTATTTTTGTGGAAGGTCTGGCTCTTTGTAACCCGAAACACATGAACTGTAAGCCCGGTTTACAAGCTCGATCATTTTACGGTCTTGCCTTTCTATTTTTACTCCGCAAGCGAGGGCAAGATATTCAGCCAGATCAAAAATCTTTATTGTTTCATCCTTTCCTGCTTCGATAAGGTTCTGCATACAGCCCCCGCAGTTTGTTACGATCACGTCACAGCCCAGTTTTTCAGCAGCCCTGAAACGGCCGGAAGCTATAGAAATAGATTCGGAAGGATAATTTACCCTTACTCCTCCTCCAAAACCGCAGCATGCCGAACCTTCAGGGGTTTTATTTGCCAGAGAGGTCCCCGGAATCTTTTCAAGCACATCCCTTGCTTCTGTGTAGACACCCATTCCTCTTGTCAGATGGCAGGGGTCATGGTAAAAAACCCTGTGTATGAGAGCTTTTTCTGGAGTGAGTTTGCCTTCCTTTAAAAGCCGGTCAATGTACTGTGAAATCTGCAGGACCTCAAAGCCCAGTTTCCCAAAAATGCGAGGGTAGATATCCTTAAAAGCTTTGAAACAGCCGGGGCAGGCAGTGATAAGGATTTTTGCCCCTCTTTTTCTGACCTCTTCAATGTTTTGCTGCCCGTGCCGGCGGATGGGACCAGGGTCTCCGGCACCTGCTGACACCGCACCGCAGCAGTATTCAAGCCCGCTAAGAACAGTATAATCAACTCCCGCCTTTTCCAGAAGAGCAACGGCAGCCTGAGCCATCACTTTGTTAATATAGGTGCCGGCGCAGCCCGGAAAATATACGACAGATCCGGGCCTGTTTGTGAACTCAGGGATTTCATCCATTTCAGAAACCTTTTTGAAAAGGTTATTTTCAGCCTCAGGATCCACCAAAGTCTGCCTGTCCGTAAGGCCGTTTTCATTTACCCATTTCTGCCGGGAAGGAGATATCAGAGGCTTGATCCCTAGATTCTCAGGACAGGCAGAAATACAGAGCCCGCAGGTAAGGCAGCGCAGCAGGGAATCAGGATCAATATTAGAAGAACCCTCCAGATACCCGTAAAGTCGGTCAAGCAAACTCAGGTCTTCGTATCCAGGGCATACCTCAAGACACAGCCCACATTGCATACATTTTTCCCTGTGTTCTTCTACTATATTCATATTTTAACTCCATATCATTTTAAACTCATGCGGCTTTATTCTTATATCGATCCTTAAAACCTCTTTCTGAAGAATCCCATCCATGCAGACCATTGAATCAGAAAAGCCGCCTTTCAAAGATATAAAAGGATCTCTTAATGGATTTAGAAACTTTAACCCGGAGATCTTTCGAAAGAAGATAAGACTATATCCAAAGATGCAGTATCAATAGCCAGGTAAAGGAAGGGATTGAAATATTCGATGATTTAAAAAACAGCGCAAGAAAGCTGGTTATTCCATTTGCCCGCTCAATACCTCTCTCCCCAAACACCCTTACACTGCTGGGTTTTGCGGTAAGCGTGGCTGCAGGAGCTGCATTCGCCCTGGGAAAAGCCTTTGAAGGAGGTTTCCTGATCCTCTTCAGCGGGGTTTTTGATGTCCTTGACGGGGGAGTTGCAAGGGCTAAAGGCAGGATCACGCCTTTCGGAGGCGTACTGGACTCGGTATGCGACCGCTATTCCGATGGGCTGATGTTTCTTGGAATTATGGCAGGAGTGATTAACGGATGGCTCGTACTTCCTCCTATCATGGGAGTTGACGGCTGGCTCTGGTCTGGATTTGCCCTTATAGGTTCATTTCTCGTAAGCTACACACGCGCCCGCGCCGAATCTGCGGGATGCAAAAAACTATCTGTAGGAATTGCTGAACGTACAGAAAGAATGCTTATCCTGGCTTTCGGAGCCCTTTCAGGCTTCCTTGCCTGGGCTCTTGTTCTGATAGCAGTATTCTCGCATATCACCATTATCCAGAGAGTCCTGAGGGCAAAAAGCATACTGAGCAAGCCTTCAGAGACCGATATCCAGAAACCGTAAGCCAGAAAAACCGGGAAAAATTAGTAAAAAAACACAGAGGAACGATTCAAAAAATATAGAGAGTTAGATACAGGTCATTCACTACCGATACGCATTTATACTACGTGTTTAATTACAGTAGTTGGTTGATGGCAAGCAAGACAAAGTCCATTGTCATCCGATAAAAAGAAATCTACTCTGCGGGGCCGTAGGGTAGCTTGGTCCATCCTGCAAGACTGGGGGTCTTGCGACTTGAGTTCGAATCTCAACGGCCCCACCAAACTTCATTCATCTTTTTAACGTTTTTAGATATTTCTGCGGTTTTACGATTTCCTTTTTTGCTGAGAAATTCCATTTTTCAGTTAATTTAGTCGTTTTTGAGTTTTCTTAAATAACTGTGACCATGTTTTTGAATTTGTTTTTGAGCTCCGGCTACAAAGATTACGAAACCTGCAAGCTTTCCGAACAGGAGAGAAAAACTAAGAAACGCGAGATAAAGCAGTTTGATACCCTGATATCCAGGAACATCGCAACCTGAAAGCAAATAGCAAATCTTTTTTATACTGTAAACACTGTTAATATATTAGGTTCATATGAGACTTCACTGGATAGATGCATTAAAAGGGATTGGGATTATGCTTGTGGTGCTTGCACACCACAGCTTGCCGATAGCGCTTGATACTTACATATTTTCATTCCATATGCCGCTGTTCTTTTTCATTTCTGGATTTTTATTTGACTTCGGAAAATATACAGGATCCTCTGTAAATTTTGTCAAAGGAAGGTTCAGGTCTCTTATCGTGCCTTACTTTTGTTTTGCACTAATTACCTGTCTGTTTTACTTTTTGCTGGACACAGGATTTCAGCCAGGAGTCACAAATATTAAGTTTTTTGAACATATCACAATTCTTGAAAACAGCATACTTCATGGAACATATCACATCCTTTACGCATTGGGTCCGATGATATCTTATAATCCACCTCTCTGGTTCCTGACCTGCCTGTTTGTAACCGAAATTCTCTTTTACGGACTTGCAAAGAAATACTATGGGGAACCGAAAAAACTTGTACTATGGATTACTGTAGCCGGAGTGATTGGCTATCTTTATTCTGTATATGTATCTTTCAGAATACCCTGGAATGTTGATGTAGCTCTGGCTGCAATAGTCTTTTATGGAGCGGGAAATCTGTTTAGAAGACTTACAGAACCTGAAACAGATTCAAGAGCAAATCTCAGCTTAAAATTAGATACAAAGTATATAGAAAAGTTCTCAAGAGTTGAGAAATATTTACCTGTTACTGCGATTCTTTTGAGCCTGCTATATCTCGGATACCTGCTGAAGTTTCCAACAGATGACAAAGTCAACATGAATGTTATGAGATACGGTGGCTTCTTTTCATTTTACATTCTTGCTTTTTCAGGGATCTTTACCTTTGTCTATCTTTTCAAAAAAATAGGAAGTTCAAAGATACTGGAATATTACGGGAGGAACAGCCTGATTATACTTGCTCTACACTTCCCACTCAAGGATGTTCTTACAAAACTGGTAATTCTCATTTTAGGAGTCAAGCCTGAGTATTTCTATTACAATACGGCTTTCGCTCTGGGTTTAACAGTTCTTAACCTTCTCTTCCTGGTACCTGTGATTTACCTGATCAATAATTATTTCCCCTTCCTTGTGGGTAAAAAGAAGAATTCTGCGGAACCCAGGAAATTCAGAATTTACTTAAGGAAGCCAGCAGATTAAAAACGCAGATTTTGTAACTAGCCCGGAAAAAATAACAGATTTAAAAGACGGTATTACAAAAGAATCTGACATTACAAAAGAATCAGTTATATTTTTCCATCTTCCAGAAGGCTGCAAAAGGCACGAAATTACATAAAAACAAGAATTGAGATAAAAAGGACTCGAATAACAGATTAACATGAAATAATTAATATCAGTGTTCCTCTTTCTCCCTTTCCCGTGTATACTTCTCTTTGATTTTCTCAATCATTTCCTCATTAGCCTCGATAACAAAAGCTCCAACATACCCGCATTCTTTGCAGTGGTAAACCGCACCTGCATACCCGCCAACCTCGTAGTACACGTCCGGATTCCCACAGACAGGACAGACCTCAACTAATTTTTCGCGGCTCAGGGTAATTCCCTCCTTTGAACAGGCTTACAATATCGAATTGTTAAATTATATATAAGAAGCATGATTCAAGATAAAGGCATGGTATTTTTAACGGATATTCAAACAGATATCCATTTAAAACCAGAATCATACGCAAACTTATATCACCAAATTCTATTCAAACTGAGATGTGGGAAAAGCCGGGCTGATAAGTAAATATAATCAGCCATGTACCCGGTTTACCCTCTTTCCAGACTAAAGATCTGTTCCAGATTCAAATATCAATATTCAAGATTTATAGATTCAAGGTTTACAGTGAGTAAGAAAATGACCGAAATGATGACACCTGCAATGCGCCAGTATTACGAAGCCAAACAGGCATATCCTGACACCCTGATCTTCTTCCGGATGGGAGACTTCTACGAGTCCTTTGGAGAGGACGCAAAAACCATTGCAAAAGAGCTTGAAATTACGCTAACAGCCAGGGGAAAGGACAGATCAGGAGAGAGAATGCCGCTTGCAGGAATTCCTTACCATGCCATTGACACATACCTTCCAAGGCTGATAAACAAAGGATACAAAGTAGCCATCTGTGAACAGCTCGAAGACCCGAAGCAGGCAAAAGGTGTCGTAAAGAGGGGTGTTGTCAGGGTAGTAACCCCGGGAACAGCAATAGATTCTTCCATGTTCTCGGATGCGTCAAATAACTACCTTATGGCAGTTGCAGGAAGAGAGATCGGAAAGCCCGGAAAAAGAGGGGAAAAAGAGATGGAATTCGGGCTTTCTTTCCTGGATATCTCAACAGGAGAGTTCCTCACAACTCAGTTCACAGACTCCGAGCACTTTGAAAAATTACTCAGCGAACTTGCCCGTATGAAGCCTTCGGAATGCATCCTTCCTCCAACCCTGTATGGGAATTCGGAACTCGTTGACAGGCTAAAGGAACAGACGGTTGTACAGCAATTTTCGCCGGAAATCTTCGGGATAGAAGAAGCAGGGGAAAAACTGAAAACTCACTTCAGGGTCTCAACCCTTGAGGGGATGGGCTGTGAAAAACTGGAACTTGCAGTCTATTCAGCGTGGGCTGCCCTTGAATATGCAAAGACAACCCAGATGAGAGACCTTGCCCATATCAATACCCTCAGGACCTACTCAAACACCGAATTCATGATTCTCGACTCCATTACCCTACGCAACCTTGAAATCGTGAAAAATGTAAGGGATGAAGGAGACCATAATTCCCTTTACAGGACCCTGAACTGCACCCGGACGCCGATGGGGAACCGCATCCTGAAAAAATGGCTTTTAAAGCCTCTCCTCTCCGTAGAAGAAATCAACCTCAGGCTGGACGCAGTCGAAGAGCTGGCAGGAGACCCTCTGCTCCGCTACGATATCCGGGACTGGCTTTCGGACGTGAGGGATATCGAACGCCTCGTGGGCAGGATAGTCTACGGAAACGCCAATGCAAGGGACCTCGTAGCCCTGAAAAAATCCCTTGATGCTGTGCCCTCTATCCGGGACTGCCTTCTGGAAAAAGCCGGTTCAAAGGTATTAAAAGAAATTGCGGAAGGGCTTGCATCTTTTTCAGAACTGGAAGAACTGGCTGAAATGATAGAAAAAGCAATTGTTGAAGAGCCTCCTGTAAGCGTCCGGGAAGGCGGAATGATAAAACCCGGGTTCAGCGAGGAACTTGACAATCTCAGGGATATTTCAAGCAACAGCAAACAGTGGATTGCAGCCTTCCAGCAGAAAGAAAAGGACAGGACAGGGATCAGGTCCCTGAAAGTAGGATACAATAAGGTCTTCGGGTATTACATAGAGGTTACCAATGCAAACAGCAGCCAGGTGCCTGATGACTATATAAGAAAACAGACCATGGCAAATGCGGAACGCTTCTTTACGCCTGAGCTCAAAGAAAAAGAAAGCCTGATACTTACAGCAAACGATAAAGCCGTGGCTCTGGAGTATGAAATCTTCACCGAAATCACAGAGACCCTTTCCGCCCATGCAAAGGAACTCCAGCAGACAGCGGAAAGGATAGGTACGCTTGATGTCCTCGCAGACCTTGCCGAGGTTGCGGAAAATAACAATTACACACGCCCGCAGATCACCGAAGACTGCAAGATCCTTATCAGGGACGGGAGGCATCCTGTGGTCGAAAGTACGGTCGCAGGCGGTTTTGTCCCTAATGATACGGAAATGGACTGCAAGGAGAATCAGTTTTTGCTGGTTACTGGTCCTAACATGGCAGGAAAATCCACCTATATGCGTCAGACCGCCCTTATTGCAATTATGGCTCAGGCTGGTTCCTTTGTCCCGGCATCCTATGCCTCAATAGGTATTATAGACCAGGTTTTTACAAGGATAGGTGCTTTTGACGACCTTGCAAGCGGGCAGAGCACTTTTATGGTCGAAATGGTGGAACTGGCAAATATCCTGAATAACGCAAGCCCGAAAAGCCTTGTGCTGCTCGATGAAATAGGCAGGGGAACGAGCACCTATGACGGGTACAGCATTGCAAAAGCAGTCGTTGAGTTCCTGCACAACAGAGGAAAGGTAGGTGTAAGGGCACTTTTTGCAACCCATTACCATCAGCTCACAGCCCTTGAAGAGAAATTAAAAAGGGTAAAAAATTACCATATTGCAGTAAAAGAAGAAGGCCACGAATTAGTATTCCTGCGGAAAATCGTGCCGGGAGCAACAGACAGGAGTTACGGGATCCATGTTGCAAAGCTTGCTGGAGTTCCGGAAAAAGTTATCGAAAGGGCAAACGAGATCCTCAGGGAACTCGAAAGGGAAAGCGTGCTTGATGAAGCCGAAGACAGCGAAAGCGGGAAGAAGAGAAAAGGCAAAGCAGCCGCCCGCTATACCCAGATGCTTCTTTTTGACCCGGGGAGCAGCAGCGGGAATTCAGAAGTAAAAAGGGGGCTGAGCCCTGTAGAAGCAGCCCTGAAAAAGACGAATGTGGATGAAATGACGCCAATAGAAGCACTGAACAAACTTCATGAGCTGAAAAAACTGCTTGGTTAAAAGAAGCGGGAAGAAAACTGAAATAATAAGCAGGAAAACGAATAGAATTAAAGATGGAAGGACAGATGAAAGAGCAGGTTGAAGATATAGCGGAAGATCAAACAGAAAAGCAAGCTGAGAAAAAGCTGGAAGAGAAGATGGAAAAACAGAAAAATAAAATCCGGATTCTTGACAGGGACACGATAAATAAGATCGCAGCTGGAGAAGTAATAGAGCGCCCCGCATCCGTGGTAAAGGAACTCGTAGACAACTCAATCGATGCAGGAGCAACGGAAATCCGCATTGAAGTTGAGAAAGGAGGAAAACATTCCATCCTTATCAGGGACAACGGCTGCGGGATGAGCAGAGACGATGCTCTCCTTGCATATAAAAAACACGCAACAAGCAAACTCACGAAAATAGAGGATCTGGATAGGATCTCTACAATGGGTTTCAGGGGGGAAGCTCTTGCCTCCATTACTGCCATAGCAAAGGTGGAAATCCTTACCCGTCCACCGGAAGATATTGCAGGCACAAAAATTGTAATCCACGGAGGAAAAGTAGAGGAAACCTCTGACGCAGGCACTGCTCCGGGAACGTCTGTGCATGTAAAAGAGCTCTTTTATAACACGCCTGCAAGGCGAAAATACCTGAAAACCGACCGTACGGAACTTGCCCATATCACTGATACCGTTATGAGGCTTGCCCTTGCTAATCCGGGAATTTCCTTCACCCTTTTCAGCGAAGGAAAGCCTGTTCTGAGGAATACAGGATCAAGTGACTCTTTTAACAGCATGGTAAACCTGCTGGGACCTGAAACCGCCCGGGCAATGCTGCCGCTTGAGTATGGGACAGAAAAATTTAAAATCCGGGGCTATATCTCAAAACCGGAGCTGAACAGAGGAGACAGCGACCAGCTTTTCCTTTTCGTAAACACCCGCCCTGTAACCTCGAAAACCATCACTACAGCCGTCCGTGAAGGGTATTATACAAAAATGCCCAAAGGACGATATCCTGTGGCAGTGCTTGCCCTTACCCTCGATCCGGGAGAAGTGGATGTAAACGTCCATCCCCGCAAGGCCGAAGTCCGCTTCAGCCGGGAAAAGGAAATTGGGGATGCAGTTATCCGTGCAGTTGAAAAGGTCCTTTCGGAACACGGACTTGCTCCGGAGATCAGGGAAAAAGAAGTAAAGAGGTTACAGAAAACATTTGAGGTTCCGAAGCCATCAGAGAAGGTTCAGAAACCGGACAACCTGGAATTGATGCCTGAGAAAAAAGCGGCAGACGAGATAAAGGTAGAGAAAGCAGCTGGAAAAGCAATCGAATTAGAAAATGGGATTTTATCAGTTTCAGAAGGAACAGGAATTCTAGACAGAGGAAATAGAATCCTTAGAGAGAAGTTCGAGGCTTACACCTATCCTGTAAAGGACACTGAAAGAAGGTTGAAAAAATCCGAGCGCCTCCTTGAGTTTGCAGGAAAGACGAAAGAGATAAAGGCTGAAGAAAAAGAGGTAGAAGAAAAAGAACTGGAAAGTAAGAAGCCCGAGGAGAAGGTAAGCGAAAAAACAGGTGCAGAGGAAAAGCAAAGCCAGAAGCCGAAGCAAAAAGCAAATACCGACCTTCTCGAAGACATCCGAATTATAGGCCAGGTTTCCAGAATGTATATCCTCGCTGAAAAAGGGGAAGACCTTGTAGTTATTGACCAGCATGCAGCCCATGAACGCATCCTTTACGAGCAGGTCATGAGAAGCAAAAAATCCAGAGTGCAGGAACTGATCGCTCCCGTAATGATAGAACTCACCCCGAAAGAAAAAGTGCTCATGGAAGAATACATACCCTACCTTGAGGAATACGGTTTCGGGATCTCGGAATTTGGGGACAATACCTATGTAGTCACCTTTGTGCCCGAGGTTTTCGGACGGCTTGAAGATACTGATGTAATTCATGACATGATATCTGACCTGCTGGCTGAAGGAAAGGTCAAAAAAGAGACAGGAATATCGGAAAAGGTTAGCAAGACCCTTGCATGCAGGGCAGCAATTAAAGGAGGGGCAGCCTGCACCCCAAAGCAGATGGAAGATTTGATAGAGCAGCTCAGGACCGCTGAAAACCCCTACTCCTGCCCTCACGGAAGGCCTACAGTCATAACCTTTACGAAAGGCGAACTGGACAGGATGTTTGCAAGAACTCCGTAAAGAACTTTGACTACCTAACGAAAAAAAAGCGAAAAAATCAGAAAAGAAGAGCTGTTAGGAAGAGAGGACATAAATATAAAAAACGGATTCTTTCGATAGAATATATAGAAAGAATACTGATTATTGATTTTGAAGAGATCAAACTGGTTTAAACTGGAAATATATCATTATTTCCTATAGATTTATATAATATAACTGATATGTAGAGTAGATGTCGGTCCAGTACTGACCCCACTGGCATCATTCCAAAAGAATATTTTTCACACCCCAACCCCCCAAACCCCAGTAAAGAATGGACACCCCCCATTCAAACCCCCCAAGAGAAACACCCCAACTTCCAGAAAAACGAAAAAAAATTCCACTCCTGGAATGATGCCACTCTTTTCTATAATTATTTTGTATTTCCATATTGTTCTGTTATATTACATGATACTGGGGCGTTATCTGAGGTTAGAGAGGCTCTTTCTTCGAATTCTTATCCGGTATTCAGGTCAATACATTTATAACAAAAAACCTCCGAGTATTCTTCCATGATAGATCCTGTTAACAATTTCAAGATCCCTGAAGAATGGATTTCCCGCACAGGGATTCCCAGGGAAGAACTTGAAAAAAACGTGGCATCCGGCATGGTCGTGGTCCTGAGCGATGGTTCCGTACTTAAACGGGGATATACAACAGGAACCACAGCCAGTGCTGCTGCAAAAGCCGCTGTCCTTTCCCTTAAGAGAAAGATTGACAGCGTATCCGTCCCTACTCCGGTCGGACTGAGAGCCCACCTTAAAGTCAGCGAGTCTTCCCCGGGACGCGCTGTTGTAAAGAAGATCCCCAATGACCACGAATCCGATATTACACGCGGGCTTGAATTTGTCGGCGAAGCCAGAGAAATTGAAGGAATTCGCATCCTTGGAGGAAAAGGCATAGGGATTGTAAGAAGAGAAGGCCTCCAGGTCCCAAGAGGCAAACCGGCTATAAACCCGAAGCCAATGGAACAGATAACAGCAGCCGTAAAGGAAGCCGTTGAAGAACTGGGCCTGAAAGGAGCAGAAGTCACTATTTCAATTCCTGAAGGTGAAAGGGTAGGGAAAGAAACCCTGAACAGCAGGATAGGAGTTGAAGGCGGAATTTCCGTCCTCGGAAGCACAGGTTTTGTTGAGCCCTGGAACGACCACCTAGGAGAAATGAGAGGAGACCTGATCCGCTGCACGGACAAAGTGGTTCTGACCACAGGGCGGATAGGAATGAAGTATTCTCACATGCTTTTCCCTGAATATACTGTTGTGATGGTAGGGAGCAGGATCTCAGAAGGGCTCGGTTATTCTTCAGGCGACGTTGTTATCTGCGGGCTTCCCGGTCTTGTCCTTAAATGGGGAAACCCTGAGATGCTTGAGGGCAGCGGGTATGCAACAGTTGTTGAGATGCTTGAAAAGGCTCCTGAGCACGAGCGCCTGAAAGAAGCTTTTGAAATGGCAGTCGAGAAAGGCAAGGGTGCAAGAATCGTTGTAATTGACAGGGACGGGTCTGTCCTTATGGACAGTAAAAGTGGGAATTAAAAGAATTAAAGAAAAAATTAGAGCAAGAATTAAAGTAAAATTAAAGTGAGAATAAACCGAACAGAGGGGATGAAAAAACATGATAGTGGTAGGAGTCGGGGTCGGGCCCGGCATGCTTACGGAAGAAGGGATAAAGGCGATAAAGAAGGCTTCCGTAGTTTACGGTGCAAAAAGGGCAATTGAGCTCGCACAGGAATATATCACCTGCGAAGCAAAGACGATTAAAGACTATAAGTCTCTCCACCTCCTTCCCGCAGATGCCGTTGTCCTGTCTACAGGAGACCCCATGTTTTCCGGGCTCGGGAAATTTGCAGGGGAGAAAGATACCGTAATTCCCGGAATCTCTTCAATGCAGGCAGCCTGCGCCCGCACGAAAGTAAACCTGACAAACCTCTGTGCAATAACAGCCCACGGCAGAGATTTTGAGCCTGCAAAAGCCGAATTGATCCAGGAGTTGAAGAACGGAAGAAACATCTTCCTACTGCCGGAAGAGACATTTGGTTCCCGTGAGGTTGCAGAAGTCCTTAAAGAGCTTGGAATAGAAGCCGAGCTTTATACCTGTGAAAACCTCGGTTATCCGGAAGAAAGGATTGCAAAAGGAACTCCTGATAACCCTCCGATTGCAGAAACCATTCTTTACGGGCTGCTTGTTGTGCAGAAAAGATAAAAAATGAAATTTTCACAGGCTTCCGGTTTATTTCAGATAGTCGGTTTTTTCCGAGGGGTGTTCAGTTAACCCCCAAAAAGCTAAAGACGGCATAAAAGATCAGATCTCCGAAAACGACTGCGGTTATAAAGCCTGCTGTAATTGAGAGCATGAAAGGCAGTCCCGGAGTAACCCAGACTTCTTTTTCAATTAGCCCTTTTTTTAAGTATTCCTCAAGTTCAGGCTTCCGGTTCGCATCAAAATCTAGCCCTGTCCGTGCAAACTTCCTGGTGACGACACCGCTTTCATTGAGCTCGAATTTTTCAAGCAGACCCAGATGTTCCTTGTTTTTCAGAGAGGAAACTTCAGTCCTGTACCCGATGAACATGTAGAGAGGATTTTTGAGCATTTCATGCGAGAAGTGAAGGAGGTTGTAGCAGAACATCCCGAGAGGAACGAGGACAGTTACCAGGAGAGCGTTTCCCAGCACTGTGAAGGTAAAGAGCCCTATAGGAGGCAGCCCAAAAAGGGGATAGACTTCTCCCGAAAACAAAAAGATAGGATAGAGAGGAAACAGGATAGAAAGCACTATCAAGCCTTTTGCATCCCCGCCCCCGAAGGCTCCAAGCTGGAAAAGGATGTAAATCGAAATAAAAACAATAACACTCGAAAGAATTAGAGATTTAATGTAAGGAATTCCCCCGGTAAAAGATTCATAGATCACAAAAACTGAACCCGACGCAAGCATGCATTTCCATACCTTGTTTGAAACTCTTCGCTCCTTCAGGTCGGTATAGCAGGCATAGAGTAAAAACGGCATTGTGAAGAGGATTTTCAGGATTTCTATCATATAAACCAAACAATTAAATTATTTCTATAGTTAGTAACATTATTACTTTTTTACTTTTTTACCTTATCGCCTGAACGAAAATTCCTGAAATAAAACTGGAAATTTCAGCCGCAAAACGAAAAATGCCTGCCGGAAAAATACAAAATTAACTACAGAACAGGTCCGGGAAAGCTCAAAATAAGCCCGCAAGCGATAAGCTTATACATAAGAAGTTCTATTTTATGGTTGCTTAACCCTTTTTAGTTTTCAATTTCAATACATGGGCTCGTGGTCTAGACGGTTATGACGTCGCCTTCACACGGCGGAGGTCCTGAGTTCGAATCTCAGCGGGCCCACTCTCTGTTTCTTATTTCTTTTCGGATTCTAAGTGATTATTGAGTTTCTTTTCCAGCTGTTCAACTCTTGCTTTGAAGGCAGATTTCATTTCTGTCTGCACAACTCTAACTTTTCCATCAAATACAGTATTATTTCTTTCTGAGTTTCCGTACTGCATACAGGCAGATCAAGTTTCCCAATAATCCAAAGCTTGGAGCAGAGTTATTTTTTCTGAATTCATTTCCACCTGAGCTACTACCATTATCAGATTCGGAATCACTATTGTTTGAATTATTGAGTTCTCCGCTATGGTCTCTAGATGTAGAAGAATTCGCGGGTTCTTCAACTGCCCCTACGTCTTCCGCTACTAATTCATCAAGTTGATAATGCCCACTCTCAAAAGCCACCGGAATATCAGTCACGTTTTGCTTTCTTGCATCTTCATCAATTATCTGATAAATCTCTTCAATTAAAGCAGTTTTTTCTTCTGAAGACAAATCATCGGAAATAGTTACAAACAATCTGGTAAGCTCGATTCCGTACGCTATTACCTGACCTCTATCAAAATATGGAGAAATTTTTTCTTCTGTGATACTTTTAATCGAAAACAGCTTGTTTCCCCAAGAATTTATATCTGTTTTATCTTTTAAGAGAGGAATTTTTCCATAACTTGCAATTTCTCCTCTGAATTGTTCAGGTTTTCCTTTCATATATTCTTCAATAATGTGAATATCTGATTCAGAAAGATTTTCGGTACTTTCTCCAAACTCATGATAAATGCCATACTTCCGATCAAGTGGGATTTCAGCTTGATAAATACCATATCCAAATTCGACAGGAATGCCCTGTATACCCATTTCTTTTGCAGAATTATCTATTAGAGTGTAGATATCATTTATCAGCGACTCATCAACATTGCCATATTTAAATAAAATCACAAAGTATCCCTTGGCATTAATCCCACATGTAACTACATCGCCATGAGGATACATGTATTTGGAAGCAACCGTGTCTTTTATATTATTACTGAGTTCTTCAAGATTAGAGTTCCAGCTTTCTTTTTGATCTTCAGTTTCCAGTTCAGGAAGTTTGCCACATCTTGTAATTATAGTATTTCCCCATGAATTAAGACCAAAAAAATAGTTATAATAACTGAAATCTACATTATTAGCTTCAACATTCAAGTTCTCACCCGACTGAGCTGACTTATTGTCAGTTGAACTTATTCCGCAAGCAGTTCCTGTGATACAGTAAAAAATCAGAAGAAATTCCATTGTGAACACAACAATGAATTTAAGTTTTACCGTGGATATCCCTCCAAATATTATTGAAAAGTTAGTGTAATAACCCCCTAAGTTTTAAGAGGTAAGCAGATCTCATCACTGTTAAAAATTTAGGTTTGTGTTACTGTGACTTCCCTTTTAAACTTTAAGAGGATAAACACCTAAATCAGATACAACTCCCGAAATTGGTGAGAAATAAGCAGTACCATTTAAAGAACCGTGGTGAATTCCTATGATGTACAAATCACCACTTGACATGCGATAGACTGGTGATCCACTATCTCCCTCCGCAGAACTATATGCTGCCTTTACCTGATTATAATACTTCCATCCATCTTGATTTACTGTAACACCAATGCCTGTTATAGTTCCACTTGTTACACCAGTAGTTCTCCCGGATTTATTCACTGTCCAGCCTACCCAACCATTAACTGGAGCCGTTGAAAGAAATCCAGTAACATCTTCAGTTACAGAGTTATCAACGTGAATTTCTGGCTCCACACTACTATATTCTATAAAAGATGCATCTGCATAATGTCCTCCAAGTATATCGACATCTCCGATTAAATTGTTATTATTTGATAAATATGTAGGTTGGTGAATTGCCATATCTATACTACTTGCAAAGTGTTTTGCAGTCACATAACCTTCTGTTCCGTCACTTTTTTTAGCAGGGAAGCCTAATGTTGCGTATTTGGTGGAACCATTTTTTCTAACAGCGATCTGTATTGCACCAATTAACGGCCGCTTCCGGTCAGTGTAACCACTCACTTCTTCCTTGAGAAAATCTTCTTTTTTGAATACAACAGGAATTTCCTGTATAGACGCTTCACTTGCTCTTTTCTCTATTAAAGTGTAGATTTCGTTAATTTGAGAATCCGTAATCTTTGTGTCTTTATAGAATATAACTTCAAAATAGCCATTAATATCCCAACCATAGCCTATTAATGACCCATTTGGATACAGATATGGTTCCATATCATTTTTTACAAGATCTTTACTCTTATCAAGTTTCTCGTACCAGTTTAGCCTTTCTTCTTTAGTGTCAAACTGTGGAATTTGACCTTTTGTCGCCAGAATAGCGGGATCTGTTCTCAGATTATTAAAAGTCTGAGGACCAAAATCAGGTATCACTCTTTCTTCTGATTCCGGTAGTCCAAAAACATCACTTTCCGATGCGGTCTCAAAAGAAATATCGGCAGATGCCGAAGCTACGAATACTACTCCGATAAGTAGTATTGTCAAAATTAACATTCCTATTCCAATTTTGTTCTTTACCATTTATTTCACTCCTAAGTTATTTTACCCCAGGAGGCAGAATCAGGCAAGCTTAAATAAACGCAAAGCTAACATGACCATGCCTCTTAGGCGTCTGTTATGGGGTTCAGGTGACCTGGGAAGTACTTCTGAACTCCATAAACTCCTTGTATTGACTCATTATAAATTGTTTCTAAAAAGTATGAAGAAATGTGATTTTCGTACTCTTTTAAAGCCTGTATAATTCCTTAATCTTATTATTGTTTGATGATTTGGAGAGAAAATATATATATGAGCATATTGCCTTAACTCGCATTCAAGAAGATTCATAAAAAAAGAAGTATGCAACTTTATAGTTATTGGAACAAATAATTAGTTAGTCAATACAAAATTAAAACAAATGCTTTTTATAATAACATTAGTTAAGTGAATAAATGTGCATTTCATATAATAAGTGAGAAAGAATATTACTTGTAGGGATGGAAATGAATATGAGAACTCTTATGAAAGCAAGATTTATCGTATTGGCTTGTCAAACACGATGCCTGCATCTCATTTTTAAGCCTTCAAACGGCTGAAATCCTGTGTTCGAATCTCAGCAGGCCCACCATACATTTCACTCCTCTTCTTCGCCTTTGTTTGAGTGATGGGTTTTTTTCCACAAACCAGCACTTTCAGTACTTCCTCTTCCCGAATATGGCAGAACCCACACGTACCATCGTGGCTCCTTCCTCGATGGCAATCATGTAATCACTGGACATGCCCATGGATAGTGTCCTGATATCGATGTTGTCCCGGTTTTCCTGCTTCATTTCATCAAAAAGGGCCTTCATCTTCCTGAAATAAGCACGGGTTTGTTCAGGGGGTACAAAAGGAGGGATGCACATGAGACCTTCCACACGGACATTCCTTAAAGAGCGGATCTCTTTTATTGCGTTTTTTATCTCATCAGGTTCGAATCCTTGTTTTTGTGGCTCGCTGCCGATGTTAACCTGAAGATAGACTCTCTGGACTTTGCCAATATCCCTGGCTCTCCTGTCAATATTCCTTATCAGCTTCAGGGAGTCAATTGACTGAATAACATCAAATAGACGTACGGCTTTTTTGACTTTATTCGTCTGCAGATGGCCTGTAAGGTGTGTCTCACAGGGCAGTATATCATCACGTTTATCCTCGTACTCCTGAACCCGGTTCTCTCCTATGATAGTCGCTCCAGCCCGAATGGCTTCGTTTATTCGTTCAGGTTCGATCGTCTTGGTAATGCAAACCAGTGTTGTGCTTCCAATATTCTCAAGGATCAACTTTGTATTTTCATAGACTGACATTGCGTCCCTAACTGTTTTTATTCAAAAGTAGTTGTATTTAAATGATTCTAATTATTGCTTTATGGAGCGAGAATATAACACATTAATA
>Ga0208825_1001333_pt1 | contig 19062 bp, 17 predicted proteins | sample AD_UKC113_MetaG_FD_184450 | JGI IMG/M metagenome (GOLD analysis project Ga0208825, IMG submission 184450) | Active sludge microbial communities of municipal wastewater-treating anaerobic digesters from Hong Kong - AD_UKC113_MetaG (SPAdes)... | ecosystem: Engineered > Bioreactor > Anaerobic >...
AATCTTTATGCAATTTCACCATCATCTTGATTTCATCGCCGCTCTGAAGAGTCGTATCGTGCGTGATTTGAACAAAATTTTTATCTTTTCCAACAAGAGCTCCAAATGCCCACTCAAAATTTATATTCGCACTTTCTTCTTGTGGAACAGGCGTTTGCGCAACAACGTGAAATATTGTTCCGCTGCTGACCATCATTAAAATTAGCATTCCAATGAAAAATTTTGTTTGTCTCATTTTTACATCCTCTCATAAAAGGTTAGTGTGGAATCACAGAAATAGTCAAGTCTTTATCATACGATGTTTGACTTCGGGTTGGATTTTGAGCTCCACGAGTTTTTCGTTTCACCTGTTCTTCAACGTACTGCATAAGCTCGTTAATAGTTACAGTATAATCATTGTTGTAATCGGCTTTACCTTCCATTCCCTGCAATAGGAAATATGTAAACACGCCATGTCCAAATTCAGGATACTCCTGGGAGACCTCGCCTGCGGCGCTTGCAGTAAAGACCACAATTCCCTCTTTGGATTTCGATAGGTCGGTAAGATATTGATTGACAAGATTTGTTTCTGAAACGCCAAGACCTCGCGTGGCAAATTCAACGCTAATTCCACCGCTATGACATGCATCCGTAAAAACAACAACTCTTTTCGCAGTAATGTATCGGGATAACACAGTTTGAATATCCCACATTGGAAATGCAGTAGTACCTAAAGCGCTTGGATTAGAATCATAAGTAAGAAGGTACATATTTTGTGGACGGCCTGGCTCAGGAGCGCCATGCCCTGCAAAATAAATTATGACAAGATCCATATCAATAGCCTGAGAAAGGAAATTGATAAGTGCATCTTTAATGTTTGCAAGCGTTGCATCTTTGTTTAGCAATACTCGCATATGATCAGAATCAAAGCCGCCGCCCTGAGGTCTTTGTAGAAAACTTGCCAGCGCTTCGGCATCTTTGTCGGCATATTTCAAGCTAGGAATGCCAGAATTTTGATATTCAGAAACTCCAACGATTACAGCCCAACGCTGAGGACCCGACCCCGATGTGCGAGGTTTCTTTTCTCCGCTTGCCATTGGTGCAGAAAAACCTGTTTTTCTATTGACGCCTAACGAGTAAGTAAAGGTGTCTCCATTTTTGCTTTTCACAGTCAATTGAATCTGGTTGTATCCAACTAATAAAGGAATCGTTTCCGTAATATCATTATCCACGACATCAAAACCAGGTTCCTGATTTACAATAACGTCCACTAAATTTACGGATACTGAATACGATGCAACATCAAACCAAGCTTTGAAATGAAGTGGTACTGATATAAGCTCAGTTTCTGCATTTGGCGCTGGACTTATAATTTCAACAGCTTGTTCTTTTGTTAGCTTGTTTATATAAAAAGATTGGACTGATGTATTACCAGCGCCATCAATACACTCAACATCGTACCGATTGATGCCGAACGAGTCTGGCGACACAGCAACAGAAAAACGTTTAGCGTTCATACCAGATGGAATTGTTGCTTTTTCTCCAACAACCTGTTGAGTTTCAATAGGTTGTTGATTGAGAAGTACCTTGGCAACTTCTCCATCATCGTACACAATTCCGCTCAATACGTAACGATCCCTATAGAACTTCGCTGCGGTTTCTTCAGAAGTATGAACAGGAAAATCAAAGACAATCGTCGGTGCAACAGAATCTGGCGGTATTGGAAGTATTTTCCATCGATTCAATACGCCAGTGGAAGAAAGAGTTACAAACGATTCTTCATCGAGAAACGCGATGTTAAGGACTATTCCATTCTCACAAGGAATTGTTGACAGTTCCTTATAAGTTTTCAAATCAAAAATATTTAATGCATTGCTCGTAGTTGAGCTCATCAACCATTGTATTTTTGGATCTATTGCAAAGGATTGAATCCTTCCTTGAGCCTGCCAAGTTGCAAGCTGCGAAAAAGTTTCAGTTTCCCAGACAACAATTTTTCCACTCTCTGAGCCAGCGACTAATGTTTTTCCATCAGGAGAAAACAGCGTTGTAGTTATAGCGTCGGTCAAAGCACTCAGCGTTTGAGTAATTTTGAACTGACCAAATTCAACGACGTACAGCACTCCAGCTTTTGTACCAACGACAAAATATTTCTTTGATGGTGCAACTCGAATGATTGTAATAGCGCTTTGAAATTGAGGCATTTTCTGTAAAGCATTTGAAGCATTATCGCGGGACAGCATACGCACCTCGTTGTTCATGCTTCCAGCGATCAGCCAATTATCATCAGCAACTTCAAGAGCATTCACAGCGGATTTATGAGCGTCGTACGTACGATCAATCGAAAATGTCGAGGTATTCAACTGCAATACTTTTCCATTGCCCAACCCAGCAAAAGCAAAATCTCCAATCATCTTCTCTGGTATTGCAAGGATTTGAGATGAAGCTGGAGGAAACTTACCAATTTCTTTAAATGGAGCAAGAGAAAAAATTGTTATAGCGTTTTGGTCATCAGCGCCAACGGCAATTCCCTTTTCTAAAATAATCGCTCCTGTAACAAGCGCTTGAGCTTGTCCATGAAAAGTTTCTAGATGCTCAATGTATGGTTTTTGCTGTGCAAGAAGCGGCGCCGCAAAACACAATAAAAAGAATATCCCCTTTTTCATAAGAGACCCTCCTCTCATTTCTTTATCATTACCATTCATAATATACTCGCCCCACACGAATATTTACTGTGCGTGGTATCAATTTATTTTTATCATGCGATTTTCATCACAATTTCTATCTAAACTCGACTTCAATATTTATGAATTTTCAGTGAATGTCAAGACAGCATTTTTTCAATATTTTTAGATTCCAACACTAATCAGTGTAGTAAATTTTCAACATATTTTGCAATCGCAGGGGACGATGTTAATCCCGGCGATTCTATTCCAATAAGATCAATCAATCCAGGCAATCCCATTCTGGTTTCGTCTACAATTACGAAATCTTTTTCTGGCTCTCCCGGTTTCTGAAGTTTTGGGCGAATTCCCGCCATATCAGGTGAAATATCATCGTCAGCAATCGAAGGTATTAAACGACGTATTGCTTCTCCAAAGTTGTGGCGTTTATTTTCATCCACTTTATAATCAATGGCGCGAGTCGGTAAATATTCGACATCTGGACCAAATTTCAGTCGGCCGCCGAGATCAATCAGTGTATGAACTCCGAGTCCTTCATTTTGCGGTACAGGATAAACCAAACGTGAAATAAGTTTGGCTTTGGAAGAAGCAGCGGAAAAGTATGATCCTTTTGCATACATCAAGCGATATCCCGCTGAGTCAATATCTATTCCAGCCATTTCAGCAATCGTATCCGCATGTAAACCTGCGGCATTGATAATTATCTCGCTTGTTATCGTAGAACGTGAGCCATTCTCGTTAAGGTGAAGTTTGTAATGAGAGCCGGTAAATTCGATATTCACGACTTCACAACGCATTTGAACAATTGCTCCATGCTGAACAGCGGCGTTGTAAAAATAATCCATTAGTTGATGAACGCTTATGATTCCGGTACGCTGAGAAAAGAGACCGCCGACAGTTCTAATATGAGGTTCGAGCACCTCTACATCTTTTTTTTCAAGAAGCTGTAACTGCACTCCATTTTTCGAAGCGTTTGCAGCGATTCGCTCTAATGCCGGAAGTTCGTCGGTTGTAGTAGCGGAAATTATTTTCGTGATTTGACGATGTGGAATATCATGTTGCTGACAAAGCTCATAAAGCATTTCTCGTCCTTCGACACACAGTTGTGCTTTGAGAGAACCTGGCTTGTAATAAATTCCTGCATGGATAACTTCGCTATTTCTACTCGATGTTTCCATACCGTATCGTTCATTTTTTTCAACGAGAAGCAGTCGTTTGTGTTTTGACGATAACCTTTCCGCCATAGCGAGTCCGACTACTCCAGCGCCGATAATTGTAATTTCAAAATCTGCCACAGTCTCACCTTTTCATTTTAGAATAAGATATGATTAATTTTGTAAAATAATTATTGAATGCTTTCTTTTCACTCCGTATTTTATAATATCCGAAACAGAAAAAATATAATTAAGGAGATACTATTTATGGGTAAAGGCGATCAGCGCACAAAACGCGGAAAAATTTTCCGTGGAACGTTTGGCAAAAGCAGACCAAAGAAAAAGAAAAAAAATGTCAGAATAAAAGAAGAAGCAAAGTAGTCTTTTTTCATCTTTAGAAGACGGAGCGAAGGGAATCAAACCTTCGCTCGATGTCCCGTCATTTAGAATAATCAAAAGAACTTATTGAATCCCCGTCAATCGCACCAACCATAAACTTAAATCCGGCACATACGTTACAAGAAGTAATGCAACTAATTCTAACCCTAAAAAGACAAGCACATCACGGGCAACTGTTAATACGGGCTTTTCAAATCTTAAACTGGACATAAATAAATTAAGTCCGACTGGAGGGGTGAGGAAACCTATTTCAAGATTCATCAAAAAGATAATTCCCAGATGAACTGGATCAATCCCAAATCCTTTTGCAATTGGCAGAATAAGCGGCACCACTACCAAAATAGCTGAAAAGATATCCATCATCATTCCAACAATAATCAGAAAGCCATTGAGGATAAGGAGAAAGAGTAACGGACTTGAAATTTCCGCCTGAACAAACTCGAAAAGTTTCTGTGGAACCTGGTCATCAACGAGGTAGTTTGTAAGTCCTAAAGCGACGCCGATAATAGCAAGGATAGAGCCAACGAGTACCATGCTCTCCCGCATAACTCGCGGCATATCTTTTTTAATACTCAAATCTCTATAAACAAAAAATTCGATGACAAAGACATACATTGCAGTTACAGCAGCAGCTTCGGTGACAGTAATGAATCCGCCATAGATGCCGCCAATAATGATAACAGGAATAAGAAGTTCCCACGTCGCTTCTTTTGTAGTTCTGAGGGCGTTTGAAATATTAAATGGTACACGAGGCACCTGACCTTTCCTTCCCATCATGACACTGTAAATAGCGACTACAAGAATTAAAACAACTCCGGGTACAACACCTGCAACAAAAAGTTTATCGATGCTCGCTTCAGCTGTCATCCCATAAATAATAATCGGAAGACTCGGCGGGAATAATAATCCAATACTTCCAGCAGCTGTAACAAGTCCGAGTGAAAATCTTTCGGGATAATGTTCTTTTATCAACATCGGATAGAGCAATCCGCCCAGTGCAATAATAGTTACACCAGAGGCTCCAGTGAATGCAGTAAAGAATGCACAGGTAAGAAGCACGACGATTGCTAAACCTCCGCGGAACCATCCGAATAAAGCCTGTGCAAGATTAACGAGTCGTTGCGCCGAACGACTTTCCGCTAACATATATCCTGCAAATGTAAACAGAGGAATTGCAATGAGAGTTGGCGTATCAGCAATACGGTAAAGCTCGATAATAACTGCTGAAGTATCGATATTAGAAGTTGCAAAGAGGTAGAGAGCAAGTCCTCCAATAATTGTAAAGAGCGGCGCTCCTGAAAACGCTAATACTATAATTAGAATAACAAAAATTGCAGACATTAGTGTTTCACCTCTCCCTTGAAGATTGATCCAGCATGGAAAATTACGCGAAGGGAAAAGTGAATTACGAGAAGCGCATATCCCAAAGGAATGATTATTTCTGCATACCATGCTGGTACATTAGCGTACACAGTATGCTGATCGCTTATTTCAAATCCAATGAATGTGAGAGCCGCCTTAAAGAGGAAAAAGCAGACGACCGCAGCAAAAATATTTGTTACAACAGCAACTCCATGCTGCACACGCATTGGCATAAACCGTGCGAATGCATCGATCGAAATATGCCGATCGGTAGTAGTTGCTAACAACGCGCCGACAAAACCAAGCCAGAGCACGAGGTGTCGCAGAACAATATCTGCCCAAATAATTCCGCTCTGGAAGACATTACGAAGCACCACCTGAATAAAACCCAGCAGAACCATTACACTGAGCAATACTACAACGACGACGGATTCAATTTTTGTGAGATACTTTTCGAGAGTTTCGACAATTTTCATTTATTCTTTTTCCGATACTGTTCAAGCGTAGATTCAACTTTATTCAAAAACGCTTCATCATATAATTTTCCAACTAACAACTTTCGTGCACGCGCTCCAGTTTCCATATACTCTTTTGCATTTTTTTCATCTACTTTGGTAAAAATTATTCCACGTTTCTTTAGCTCAACAAGACTATTCTCGTTATCCTTTCGCCCTAAAGTAGTAAGCTGCGCCATGTATTTTTTCCCATTCCGAATCAATATTTCTTGAAGATCGGACGGTAAATTGTCAAAATATTTTTTCGATATGACAACAGCGCCATTCGAACACGTTAATGGAAAATCGACCATATATTTTGTCTGCGAAAACCATTGAAGAGAAATGCACGCATAAGGCGTTGTATAGAATGCATTGACAAGACCTGTTTGAAGCGATGTACGAACATTATCGATCGATAGTGGAATTGGTTTGATATTCATTGAGGTAAACGCAGTCTCAGCGACAGGATCCCCTTCCCAAACCCACATTTTTACTTTCTGAACATCTTCGAGTTTTTGAATAGGAGAATTGCTAAAGATATAGACAAATCCAATTTCAACTAATCCAAGCACTACATATCCATTTTCTTCGAAGGCAGCGCGGAAATCGTCTTCAAGTACAGTATAGAGATTATCAATCTCAGCGCTGTTGCGAACCAAGAACGGCGTATCCAAAATTCGAATCTTCGGAGCAATCTCGCCCAATCCCACGCCAGTAAATCCTGCAGCGTGGAGTTGCCCAATTGCAATTTTCCTAACAACTGTTTTTTCATCTCCTTGAGTCATTCCTGGATACATTTTAAATCCAAGTCTACCATTGCTTTCTTTTCTCACAGCTGCATCGTACTCGTGCATCACATTCATCCACGTTGTACCTTCCGGTGAAATGGATGCAAATTTAATAGTGTACTGTTGACTGTAAGCGAATAATGGTAAAACAAGAACGAGAAAGAGCGATAAAAATATTTTTCGTTTCATAATGCGCTATCCTTAAAATAGATCGTTTTCCTGTGCACGAAGAAGCTGTGCTTTTTGTTTTGCAATTGCATTGGGAAGTCGGCATTCAGGAACTATATCAATAGAGGCATTCTCTACCTCGGTTAAGAGAGAATCGAAGAGTTCTTGATCCTGCATTTGAACTCCATAGCTTTTTGCAAAGTATACCTGTGTGAGCAAAAATTTTCTGCCATTTATCGAAAGAGCTTTTTCAAAATACTCTTTCGACTTCTCCGGTTGCCCGCCAAGCATTTTTGGAGTTGCAGCTTCCAACGTCCCTAAGAATACATAAGCGGCGCCGTAGTAGTATGTCGAATCCAGTTCTATAACACGCTGTATCATTTCCATTACCTTACTAATATCGGCGAGAGCTGCCACATCAGTCCTTGTAATGTTAATATAACTTCCCCAGTTAAATGCTGTCCAAAAAAGAGCTGGAACATCTTTCTTTGAAAACGTCGTTAGAGCAGCATGGAAGGTTTCAAGGTCTCCATCGAGAGCCTGACGGAACTGTTTATTGTTGAGCAGCACTCGCATTCCGTATTCCTTACCACGCAGATAAAATGTCCGCGCTCGTTCGACATTATCGTCTTCACAGAATGCAAGGCCGTAAGCCTGATAGCCTTGAGCTGCATAGACTAAAAGCTCTGTGTTCTTTGGATCTGTTTTAATCATTGTTTCAAGGAGTTTTAACGTGCTCCCTAATGATTCATGGGCAAGCTGAAGATCGCTCTCTTCCATATAGGATTGGATTCCATTGTTGAAAATTCCGCCCATACTCCGTATAGCAATCGTTTGAATGCATCCCTGAAGGAACAATGCGCTTGCTACCGCAATGAAAATTTTTTGTTTCATAGTTTTTTACTTTCTGAATTCAGAAAAAAATATAGTCAAAATTATCCCTCTTTCAAAGAAATGAGGATGAAACCTTTTTTATACATTGAATTAAAACATCGAAATGTTTTGATGTTCAGTGCTCTTTGCGGTGACTATAGAAGTTCATCAATAGTCCTGCCATCATCATATCGGCAACAAGCGCCGAGCCGCCGTAGCTCATAAATGGCAACGGAATGCCAATCACTGGCATCAAGCCTAACGACATTCCGATATTGATGAGAGTATGGATGAAAAGTATAGCGGTAAAACCGATTGCAGCAATACTTCCAAAGAGATTTTTCGATTTACTTGCAATGGTAATTCCATGAAGAATCAAAAAAAGAAAAAGCAGCAGAACAATCAATGAACCAATAAATCCAAATTCTTCCGCTGGAACGCAAAAGATAAAATCTGTCCATTGTTCCGGAATATAATTTAATTGTGTTTGCGTGCCGCGTAAGAATCCTTTTCCAACAAAACCGCCTGAGCCAATAGCAATTTTCGATTGCGTTACATTGTATGCAGAACCAAGAGGATCGGCTTCAGGATTCATAAACGTTGCAATTCTCTTCTGTTGATATACCGGTAATCTTTCATAGACTGCTTGAACAGAAACACCTATTAACAGCAAAGCTCCAATCATCACAATCAATGCAAATTTGTTTGTGTGTGTAACATACAGCATTACGCCACAGATAACAAGTGAAAGGAGAAAATATACAACACCCCAGAGTGCACCCAAAGCAACAATAATTGGAGAAATAATAACCACAATCAGAAATGGCGATGCTCCAATCCAATAGAAGAGCGGAAGGAGAGTTCCAAGGAAGACAACCGTAGTACCTAAATCCGGTTGCGCAAGTATGAGAGCCATCGGAGTAATGAAAATCAAAATAGCGAGAAATCCCTGCTTTGTATTCGTGATGGTAATGTTCGGCTTCGACAGATAGGATGCAAATGCCAACACTGTAGCAACTTTAGCAAACTCCGACGGTTGACCGCCGAGCCCTCCAACGCCAAACCAACTTTTCGATCCCTTTACTGTAGAGCCAATAACCAATACTGCAGCGAGAACAACTAATGTCAGTACATAGAATGCAAACGCAAACCGGCGGATAATGCTCAGCGGTAAAAAGGAAACAACCATCATTACCACAAAGCCAAATACCGCCCATTGAAGTTGCCGATAATACGTTGCAGCATTATTCACATCGAAAGTGGCGCTATAAATAGACAACAGTCCAATCGAGACTAAGGCAATACAGAGGATAAATGTCTTAAAATCAAAATACTCTTTCCAATAGTTCATTGCGATCCTAGCTCTGTAAAATTTTGAGGACCAGATTCTTGCGGTTGCAGATACTGAATTTTCTCTAAATATCTCTTCATTACTTTGCCGGCAATTGGCGCAGAAATAGAGCCGCCGTACCCTGCATTCTCAACCAATACTGCAATAGCAATTTTCGGTTGGTCGAACGGAGCAAAACCAACATACCATGCATGATCTTTTCCATGGGGATTCTCCGCTGTTCCAGTTTTTCCAGCAGAAACAACTCCAGGAATTCTTGCCATTCCACCTGTGCCGCCAGGCTCTTCAACAACACGACGCATTCCTTCCCGTAATATTGCAAATACTTCGGGACGCAAACCAACAGGGATTGAATTACAATTTATCATTTGAAGAATATGCGTTTGTTTATTCACAATTGCTTTGACGGCATGCGGTTGAACAAGAGTTCCACTATTTGCAAGAGCAGCGGCATATCGTGCCATTTGAAGCGGTGAAACGCCAACTTCCCCTTGACCAACTCCAAGACTCACAATATATCCTTGTGTCCATTTTCCTTTTCCATACACCTGATCATAGTACTCTGTCGATGGAAGAATCCCGGAAGTTTCATCTCCAATATCAACACCGGCTTTCTGTCCAAAGCCAAACTTCTTCCCATACTCATTCAATCGATCGAGTCCAACTTTTAGCACTAACTGGTAGAAAAAAACATTACACGATTGCTGAATAGCTTTTACAACATTTACTCTCCCGTGAACGTGTAAATCTTTAAACACTCTATTGCCATACGCAAATCCACCTCCACAAGTAATGGTATAATTTTCGTCGATGATTCCTTCCTCCAGAGCTGCAGCGGCGATCAACATTTTAAAAGTAGAACCAGGCGGATATCGCGTCATTGTTGCACGATTAAAGAGCGGCTTATCCGGATTTGTATTCAACGAATTCCATACTTCGGCTGGAGTAACTCCACTTAAAACCGAGAGATCGAAGTCTGGTTTGCTCACAAGAGCAAGAATGCTCCCATCATTCGGATCAAGCGCAACAAGAGCGCCTCGATATCCTGTCATTAAGGATTCAGCTAACACCTGAACATCGCTATCGATTGTGAGAATTAAGTCATTTCCCTCCTGAGGAACAATATCCCGCGCTCCAGATTCATAGGGTCCTACCACCTGTCCTTTTGAATTTACCAGCAAATATGTAAATCCTTTCTTCCCTCGAAGCGCAGTTTCGTATTGCTCTTCTAACCCTGTAGCGCCGATAAGATCGCCTAAACGATATTCAGAACCAAATCGAAGTAATTGAGCATCGCTAATTTCTTTACAATATCCCAAAAGATGCGAACCTGTAATGCCTTCGTGGTAAACTCGTTTCGTCTCGATTTCATAACTAACTCCAGGAAGAAGATATGAATACTCCTCAATCAAGGACAATGTTTGGAAATCAACGTCGCGTTTAATTCGTACCGGTATATAAGGATTATATTCTCTTCCTCGCTTTAGCCTTTCAGCAATATATGATCTGTCAACCTGAAGAAGTTTGCAGAGAGCTGGTACACAAGAAGTATCGAACTCAAATGGAGTAATTGTAACAGAGTAAAGCGGACCGACATCGACAATAAGCTTTCCATTACGATCGTACATATATCCACGAACTGCATCACGAGGTACAGGTCGTACGCTATTGACTTCTGATTTTTTTCCGAATTCAAAATGTGATACTAATTGAAGTTGATAGAGCCGAAGCAATAGTACGCCAAAGATTACATACACGATCAATTGTAATCTAGAACGCTTCTTTGGTATCTGCGTATCATCGTGACTTACAACCGTATCCATGGCGAACCATACTTCCGTGAAAAATAAAACAGTGGTACAATACTAACAAGGCTTGTGTAAATTGTCCCTTCCAGCGACGAGACCAATGTTGGAACGAGAAGAGAATCACGAACTCCTTGATAAAATAGAAAATAGTAAAGTATGTTATGGAGCAACGACATTATTACTACAATAAAGCTGTACCGTAAAGAGCTAAGAGTTTGCTCAGTTGTATTTTCATTATAAAAATATCCTGCAGCAAAACCGGTGATAGATTTTGTCAATGCTGTTAGTCCAAAGAGTTGCGTCGTTAGTACGTCTTGAGCAAAACCAGCAAGGAATCCTCCAAGAGTAGCTTCGATCTGTCCAAAACGAATTGCAATGTATACAAGCCATAGCAAAATCAGATCCGGTACAACCATTTCTATCGCAAACAATGGAATAAGCGTTGTTTGTAAAAAAAGCAAAATTATCAGAATCAAAGCTTGTTTCAAATATAGCTGTCTTTTTTTCATTGCTCTTCTATCTTTTTCATTCGAGCTATCATTTCGTGTTTGAGTTTATAGCAGTTTCTAATTTCGTTCTCTCATCATCTGGCTTATAGAACATAACAAACACTTCCTCAAGTTTTGCAAAATCAACTGCAGGAGTAATAACAATTTTGCGGAACAATGAGCCTTCCTGATCCTCGATGCTTTTGACAATACCAATTCGAATATTGGGGGGAAAAATTTGACTATATCCTGAAGTGATAATGAGATCGCCCGGTACAACATCCATCGTTTTGGGGACATTCTCGAACAAAAGATTTGTTCCGTCCCAATGCACGATTCCATCTACACGACTTCGTTGATCCTTGCCACTTACACGGAAAGAAGTATTCAAAAGAATATTTACAATCGAATAATTTTTAGAAACCCCTGCAATAAGTCCAACTAATCCATCTTCATTGATCACAGGCATCTGTTCTTCCACCCCATTATTCGTTCCAATATTAATTGTCATTGTGTTGCGCAGAAAAAGAAGATTCTTTGACACAACATTGCCTGCAACTAACTGGTAGGGAGATTCTTCTTGTAGAGAAAGTAGTTTTCGGAGGCGATAATTTTCTAATTTCGCTTCACGGAGACGAATTGCTTCATCGGCAAGTTCGATATTTTTTTGCCGAAGAGCTTCATTCTCGGATACCAATGAAAAATACCTCGGAATAAAACTTACTTGCTTTTGAATGATTCCAAATGTAACTGTTGCTATCGAACGAAGATGTTTAATTTGAGGGGCATCATTGAGTGCAAAGGCAATGAGAGAAAACAGAATACAAAGAGTAAGAACAACATACTCTTTAAATTCAAAAATAATATTATAGAGACGCTCCATCATATGCGCTTACAACATTTCCCCGGTGAAACGAGAGCACCCATCCTACTCAATAACGCCGCCCTTTAAGTAATACATTTGAGTAATGGTCAATGTTTTCCAATACTTTCCCGGTTCCCCGAACGACCGCAAGAAGAGGTTCTTCTGCAACGTGTACGGGAAGGTTTGTTTCAAGACGCAAGCGCTCATCTAATCCTTTCAAAAGTGCGCCGCCGCCGGTTAGCATAATACCGCGATCTAAAATATCAGCGGAAAGTTCAGGGGGAGTGCGTTCGAGAGTTACTTTGACAGCTTCGACAATTTGTGAAATTGGTTCATTGAGCGCTTCACGAATTTCTACTGAACTCACTTCCGTTGTCTTCGGTACTCCATTAACAAGATCGCGTCCCTTCACCTGAATTGTAATCTCTTCTTTCAACGGCATTGCCGAACCAACTTCGCATTTAATTGCTTCTGCGGTACGTTCGCCAATGAGGATATTATGGTTGCGTTTAAAAAATTGAATTATTGCGTTGTTCATTTCATCGCCAGCAACTCGGCGCGATTCTTCATTTACAATTCCTGAGAGAGCAATGACAGCAATTTCCGTTGTACCACCGCCAATATCGACAACCATATTTCCAACAGGTGCATCAACATCCAAACCGATTCCAATTGCTGCCGCCATAGGTTCTGCAAGGAGATGAACTTCTTTGGCGCCTGCGTGCTCGGCTGAATCGCGTACTGCGCGCTTCTCAACTTCTGTAATTCCACTTGGCACTGAGACAATGATGCGTCGGCTTGGAACCCACCCCACGCTAATCTTTTTGATAAATTCACGCAACATTCCTTCCGCAATTTCAAAATCCGCAATCACTCCATCGCGCATCGGCCGAATGGTGCGAATATCTTTGTGCGTCCGCCCAAGCATTTCCTGAGCTTCTCTTCCTATAGCAATAATTCTTTTTGTGTTTCGGTCGAAGGCGACAATCGATGGCTCGTTGAGAATTATCCCCTTCTCCTTCATCCATATCACTGTATTGGCGGTGCCTAAATCAATCGCAAGATCAGCAGAAAAAAGTGAAAAGATGCTCATAGTATTTCATTCAAATATTGTGAATGTTAATGTCTAAAATGTCGAATTCCAGTGAAAACCATCGCGACGTTATTTTCATCAGCGGCAGCAATTACTTCCTGATCGCGAACTGAACCACCCGGTTGAATGACGGCTGTTGCACCAACTTTTACCGCTTCCAGAAGTCCGTCGGGAAAAGGAAAAAACGCATCTGAAGCAACAGCGCAACCATGCAAATCGAAGCCTGCCTCTTGAGCTTTCCGTGCAGCAATCTTCGATGAATCAACTCGGGACATCTGACCTGCGCCAATTCCCAAAGTTCTTGTACCAGAAGCATATACAATTGCATTGGATCGAACATGCTTTGCCACTTTCCAAGCAAAGAGAAGTCCTTGAAGTTCATCCTCCGTTGGCGCTCGCTTCGTTACCACTTTTAATTCGCTTGGATGAATTCTGTGACTATCGGATTCCTGCACCAGCAATCCTCCAATGACACTCCGAAGATCGAACATTCGCTCTCTACGAATTGTCGAAGTCTGGCGAATGAGTCGGCGATTTTTCTTCGCCTGCAGGAACGCAACCACGCCGTGTTCGTACTCAGGCGCAATGATGACTTCAGTAAAAATATTATTGATTGCTTCGGCAGTAGCTCTATCCAACGAACGGTTGACGCATACTATTCCACCAAACGCTGATTCGCTATCGGCTGTAAGCGCTTGCTGGTACGCTTCTATTAACGTGTTCGCTGAAGCAACGCCGCATGGATTATTATGCTTTGTAATCACAACCGTTGGCTCATCAAATTCCGAACACAACAACGCGGCAGCGTTGATATCGAGAATGTTATTGTAAGATAATTCTTTTCCATGGAGCTGTTCAAAAAATTTCCCAAAGTCGCCATAGAGCGCTGCACTTTGATGTGGATTTTCACCATAGCGAAGCGACTGAGCTTTACGGAACGTAAGAGTATAGGTCTCAGGAAATTGCTGAGCCGAAGTTAGTCCAGTTAAATACTGTGCAATAACACTATCGTAGTGAGCTGTGTGTTGAAATGCGCTTACTGCAAGTTGAAACCGAGTTTGAATGGAAAGAGCGCCGTTATGCTGTTTCATCTCTTCTAATATCACACCATACAAATCTGGATTTACAACTACAGCAGTATATCGAAAATTTTTAGCTGCAGCGCGTACCATCGAAGGGCCGCCAATATCAATGTTTTCGATCGCATCTTCAAACTGAACGTTCTCTTTTGCAATTGTTTGTTCAAAGGGATACAAATTCACAACGACTAAATCAATTGGCGAAATTCCATACTTGCGAAGTTGCTCGGTATGCTCAGGATTATCCAACACCGCAAGAATACCGGCATGAATGTTAGGATGTAGAGTCTTTACACGTCCATCGAGAATTTCAGGAAATCCCGTAACATCAGAGACCGGCGTAACTGGAATATCGGCTTTCTTGAGAGCCTCATAGGTTCCGCCTGTCGAAATAATTTCAATTCCAAATTGTTGTAATCCTTTTGCTAACTCAACAATTCCTTTTTTATCCGAGACGCTAATCAAAGCGCGCCGAATTGGCAACAAGTGTTGATCATTCATATTCATTCCAAAATCCATGCTTTATTTCCCTCAAAGACGACTCGCTCTTCAACGAGAGCCTTGAGCGCTAAGGGATAAATTGTATGTTCTACTTCTAAAACTTTTGCAGCAAGTGTTTCAGGCGTATCAAAACGTTCAACAGAAACACAACGCTGAATCAGAATAGCTCCGCGATCATACTCTTCATTTACAAAATGCACGGTAGCGCCGCTCACTTTCATTCCGCTGGCGAGTACCGCTTCGTGAACATAGCGTCCATACATTCCTTCACCGCCAAAGAGTGGAAGAAGCGCAGGATGAATATTGAGAATCCGATTGTGAAATTCTCGAACAACAAGCGCTGGTATTTTTTTGAGATAACCAGCAAGTGCAATACAACTTGCGTTCGAATCTTTCAACAAATTTAAAAGATTCTGTGTGTACTCAGCATCAGTTTTAAAATGCGCTCGTGAGAAGTGAACATCTGGGATGTGTTCAGACTTCGCAATTTCTCGTGCACCTGCATTTTCATTATTTGTAATAAGAACGCTAATGCATGCAGGAATGATTCCTGCTTTACAAGCATTGAGTATCGATAAAAAATTTGATCCGCGCCCGGATGCAAATACTGCTATATTCATGAATTCAGATTATTGACTATTCCTTCTTAATAACGCCAAAATTTACAGAGAAGTTGAAGCATAAGCAATGAATTCTATGGTTTTTCCAAAAATTTTTCTCTTCCAAGTGTGCTTTTAGCTCTCAACCACTAGCGAACCCGTGGGTGGCAGAATGTTTTTGCGGTGGCTTCGAGAACCTCAGCCACCGTTTTTATTTTGGTTGAGCTGTAAGGTTTATCGAGGCAGCAACTTCTCTGTTTTTTAACCCACAGGTAAACCTGTGGGTTACAGATATAATTTTGCGGTGGCTTCGAGAACCTCAGCCACCGTCTGAGTTTGGGTTACCGATGCGCTCAAAGGCGTATCGAGGCAACACTTCTAAAGCATAATTTAGGGTAACAACAAGCGGATGACCAGCATTCAACAGGCGCTCTGACACTATATTCCTAATCCGATAAAGCCAACGTACTGCTTCATTAGCGCTCCTTGCGTTTAGAATAGAGCGCTCGAAGAATAAGGACGGTCGTTTGTCCAAATGGTTTCTCAAGAATTTCGAATTTCGATTCGTCGAGCTCGATATGAGATTCTTTACTATGCTCCATCACCACAAATGCATTTTCCTTCAGAACGCCAGCATCAAAAATTGCATTTGGGATCGAACCTATTGTTTCGAGTCGGTACGGAGGATCGGCAAAGACAAGGTCAAAAGTTCCGCTGGTATGTTGAAGATACCAAAAAACATCCCCTTGAACGACGGTTACATTATTTTTGCATCCAAGCGTTTGAATATTCTTTTCCAATATTGATTTCACAACTGGAGATTTTTCTACAAAGATCACTGAGGAGGCGCCACGGCTGAGCGCTTCGAGTCCTAAACTTCCGCTCCCAGCAAAAAGATCGAGTACTTGAATTCCTTCAAACATCAACCGATTAGAAAGGATATCAAAAATAGATTGCTTGGCTCGATCCGTTGTAGGCCGAACTGATAAATCTTTTACGGTACTCAACCGACGTCCACGATACCGACCTGCAATAATTCTCATCGTGTTCGCAATGCAACTCCTATTGCCGAGGCGAATCGATGATTATTTTTGACAAGTTCTGGAGGAAGCAAGTCGGCTCGACGTAATTTGCGGAGAGAATTCAGTGCAACTGTCTGCTCAATACCTGTTTCGTTTCGAAGTACTACGACATAATTCGGGGAGAACTGCGAGCCGTGTAGTAATAATGCTTCAGGCTTACTATTGAATTTGCTCTTAATGTACTGAAGATACTCACGAATTACTTTTGTAGGTAATTCGTCTGGTTGAAGAGCAAAGAGCCTGTAATCGCTCATTTCACTATTATGGATAAGACTGGCGTCGACCTGACCTTTGTGGATGCCTACAAGTGCAATATCATGACTTGCAATTTCAGGATAATTAATAAGTAATGTTTTTTCAACACTAAATTGATCAATATCAACAATGCAAAGTTTCAACTTTACCGATGCAGCGAGCTTTTGAAGCGACTTGACAAGAGAGCGAGGAATTGCTGCAATAAAAGTTTGATGCGCTTCATCATTCATTGCAGGAAGCGTATGGTAGTCGAAGACCATATCTTTGGGATCTACATCAGGGTGATACTGCGAAAATTCCCATTGAATATATTTCGTTACTTCCGCTGGACCTAATGACATATCAAGTGGAATTAAATTGACAAAAACAGTATTCGTTGGAACCGCAAAAGAAATATACTCCGCTGTAAGTTTCAGCTTACGGATAATCGTAATTAGCTCACGACTCATCATTTTGAGTTGTTGTTCATCGATTTCATTCTCTCTACCAAATATTGAGAGCGAAAACTCCGAATGTGTTTCTGCAAGAGCTGTTACCGTAACTTTTTTCCCATGCTCAATTTCCACACACTGAAGTTTTCCATCCAAAAAAGATATCCCAAGATAGCGCATTGGTTTCATATATAAATTCCTTGACTGGTTATTTGATTACAAGGAAAGGCTTTATTTGATTTAGTTTCTTCTTCGTCATTCCTTTGACAAGTAACAGTTCTTCAACAGAAGTATACCTTCCTACCGAGTCTCTCCGGTGAATGATGCGTTCTGCAATGACCTTCCCCACTCCGGGGAGCGCATCGAGTTGCTCAAGCGTAGCCGTATTCAAATTTATAATATTACTATTTGCTGGTTTCTTAACACCAGCATCGATAGAAACACTGGATGCCTTCACAGTTAAACTATCGTCTGGTATAGAACTTCGTGCTGTAAAAATACTATCCTGAACATGATAATCAAAAGATGGTTGAGCTGAAATACTTTGTTTATATAACTTAATTCCCACTCCAACAAGCAAAGTTACGGAGAGGAAAAGAATAATACGTTCTTCAGTTTGTGTTAACGACAACCATTCCGAGATGCGCCTGAGCATAATATCCTTATGAGAATACATCTTTCATTTTGTCGAAGAACGAACGATCGGTATTTCGTTTCTCTTCTTCTGTTGGATTTATATGTTCACCCTTCGCAAGTTCACGAAGGAGTTCTTTCTCTCGTGCAGATAGTTTTGTTGGAACCCAAATATTGATTCGAACTAATTGATCGCCTTTGCCATAACTATTGAGATGTGGAATTCCTCGTTCACGCATTCTCAATAATCGACCCGCTGGCGTTCCGGGTTCAATTACAAGTTTTGCTTTCCCCGTAAGCGTCGGAATTTCTTCTTCACCTCCAAGAGCTGCTGTCGGAAAGCTAATCCATAAGTCATAGATAATATCATCGCCATTGCGTTTGAAGTGTTCGTGAGGTAATTCCTGAATTACAACAATGAGATCGCCTGACGGACCATTCCGTCTGCCTGCATTTCCTTGACCTCTTAGAGGAATGTAATTTCCTTCCTGCACTCCAGCTGGCACAGTAACTTTAATGGTTGATTCGCCTTGCACTCTTCCTTCGCCACGGCATGTTGCACAAGGTTCTTTTATAATTTTCCCTTCTCCATCACAGGTAGGACAGGTTGTAATATTCATAAATTGTCCAAACATCGAGCGTGAGACTTGACGTAACTCGCCTGTTCCACCACATTGAGGACAGGTTGTTTTTCCAGAAGACGATTTCGCTCCAGTTCCACCGCAAGCATCACATTTTTTAAATCGCTTCACTTTAATTTTCTTCTCAACACCTTTTGCAATTTCTTCGAGTGTTAATGGAAGCTGAATCCGTAAATCAGAGCCTGGCTGTCCTTGTGGTTGCCTTCCGGTACTCTGGCGGCGACTCCGCTGACCTGATCCGAATACTTCATCAAAGATTGAGCCGCCACCGAATCCACCTGAAAAAATATCACTAAAGGCGCTAAAAATATCGTTGATATCTGAAAAATCTCGAT
>Ga0208825_1001336_pt1 | contig 19015 bp, 21 predicted proteins | sample AD_UKC113_MetaG_FD_184450 | JGI IMG/M metagenome (GOLD analysis project Ga0208825, IMG submission 184450) | Active sludge microbial communities of municipal wastewater-treating anaerobic digesters from Hong Kong - AD_UKC113_MetaG (SPAdes)... | ecosystem: Engineered > Bioreactor > Anaerobic >...
AATCGCGCGGGTATGTCGGACAGAACTCTTCTTATTTTTCTTGGTTTGGGTATCTGCTTTGCTCATACGGCCTATTGTACCGCAGTTGTGACTTGACATGATCCGAGAGGCTTAACTTGTGACTAATAGGGTAACGGGAAATGGGGGCATCCAGCATCCAATTTAAGGAGGTGGCATGTTCCTGCGGCACACCATCCAAGGATGAAAATGTGAGTCGTGAGGCATGAGTCGTGAGCAGAGGTTGCGGCGACTCGCCGGTTCGGCTGGGGATGGAATCCCCAGCCTGACACGAGCCAACCGCGCTGAAGCGCGTTGTTGGGAAAGCTCGCTTCAGCGAACTTGACCTGTCAGACCCGGAATTCATTCCGGGGCGGCCTGAGCGCAAACTGAAGTTTGCGTTACATTTGCCACGCAAGTGATTTTTTCGCTTATTCGCCTTTTCACTGATTCTCTGACGGCTGACCGCTGATCTCTATTTTCCAAGGAGGTAAATCTTATGGCTCAACGTGTGATCCACCCCCCACGGGGAACGCAGCTGCACTGCAAAAACTGGCTTCTTGAAGCGCCCTTCCGCATGATCCAACACAATCTCGATCCCGAAGTGGCGGGCGACCCGGCAAACCTCATCGTCTACGGCGGACGCGGCAAGGCCGCCCGCAATTGGGAATGCTTCGACGCCATCCTTGACACCCTGCAACGCATGGACGTGGACGACACGCTGCTGATTCAATCGGGGAAGCCCGTGGCCGTCTTCAAGACCCACGAAGATGCGCCGCGCGTGCTGATCGCCAACTCCAACATCGTCCCGGCGTGGGCCACGCAGGCGAATTTCGACAAGTGGGAGCAGGCCGGCCTGATCATGTACGGGCAGATGACCGCCGGTTCGTGGATCTACATCGGCACGCAGGGCATCCTCCAGGGCACTTACGAGACCTTCGGCGCCGCGGCGCAAAAACACTACGGAGCAGGCGCCTCGCTCAAGGGGAAGTTCGTCCTCACCGCCGGCCTCGGCGAGATGGGCGGCGCTCAGCCGTTGGCGATCACCATGAACGAAGGGGTGGGCCTCTGCGTGGAAGTGGACCCCTGGCGCGCCAAGCGACGGCTCCATCACCGCTATCTGGACGAGATCACCGATGACCTGGACGAGGCGCTGCGCCGCGTCGCCCACTACACGACCCGCGGCGAGGCGCGCTCCATCGGCCTCATCGGCAACGCCGGCGACGTCTTCCCGGAGCTGCTGCGGCGCGGCATCGTGCCCGATATGGTCACGGATCAAACTTCGGCGCACGACCCGCTGAGCTATGTCCCCAATGGCATGAGCTTCGAAGAGGCGGTCGCGCTGCGCCAGGCTGATCCCCAGCGCTACCAGCAGGAGGCCCTCCGCACGATGACGGTGCACTGCGCCGCGATGGTGGAGCTGCAGCAACGCGGCGCCGTCGTCTTCGACTATGGCAATAACCTGCGGCAGCGTGCCTTCGATAACGGCCTGACCGAGGCCTTCAGCTACCCCGGCTTCGTGCCCGCCTACATCCGCCCGCTCTTCTGCGAGGGCAAAGGTCCCTTCCGTTGGGTGGCGCTCTCCGGCGACCCGGAGGACATCTACGAGACCGACCGCATTATCCTGGAGCTTTTCCCCGAGGATGAGCACCTCCAGCGCTGGATCAAGATGGCGCAGGAACGGGTCGCGTTCCAGGGGCTGCCCTCGCGCATCTGCTGGCTGGGCTACGGCGACCGGGCCAGGGCCGGCCTGGCCTTCAATCAAGCCGTCGCCGAGGGGCGGATCCAGGCCCCCATCGTGATCGGGCGCGATCACCTCGATGCGGGCTCCGTCGCCAGTCCCAACCGCGAGACCGAGGCCATGAAGGACGGCTCCGACGCCATCTCCGACTGGCCCATCCTCAATGCGCTCATCAATGCCGTCGGCGGCGCGACCTGGGTGAGCTTCCACCATGGCGGCGGGGTGGGCATCGGCTATTCGCAACACGCGGGCGTCGTCATCGTCGCGGACGGGACCGCAGCGGCAGCGCAGCGCTTGCAGCGCGTCCTCACCACCGATCCGGGGATGGGCGTCGTGCGCCACGCGGATGCGGGGTACGAGGAAGCCATCGCGTGCGCCAAAGCCAGCGGCCTGTGGATGCCGATGCTGAAATAGGCCGGCTGTGGCAATCTCTCTATCCAACAGCTGCCAGGGCCCAAAGCGCCGGCCGCCTGGCGGAAGAAAACCGCGAGCGACCCCGGTAGAGGGCCCTGGCGGCCCGGTGGCCCTGAACGTGAGAGCGTCATGAAACCTGCGTCCAGACCTGCGACTCCCAACGCGGTGATGCGCGTGCTCATCGCCGACGATGCGCCGGAAACGCGGCGCAGCATCGAGCTGATCCTCTCCCTCGCGCCGGATGTAGAGCTGGTCGGTAGTGCCGCCAACGGGCGCGAAGCCGTCGTCCTTGCGGCGGCGCGGCGTCCCGACATCGCCCTGGTAGACGTCAACATGCCGGAGCTGAACGGCATCGAGGCCATCCGCCAGATGCGCGCCCGGCGACCGGAGCTGGTGTGCATCATCATCTCCGCAGAGAAGGACGCCCTCACCCTCAAACAGGCGGTGGACGTGGGGATTGCCGCGTATTTGATCAAGCCCTTCACCGCTGAAGACGTCCTGAGCATCCTGGAAAAATCCCGCAGCATCGTCCTCGCTCAACGCGCCAAAGCCGCCGGGCCTCCCCCGCGGCCTTCGCGGCGGCAGCTCCTGGAAGAGGCCGCCGCTGCCTGCATTAAAGTGCGCCGCACGGACGACGTCGCCGTCAAAGTGCTGGAGACGCTCGCTGCGGAACCCGATTGTCCTCGCGTCTGGCTCACGCACCTCGCCATCGTCTACGCCCTTCGAGGGGATTGGGGCAAGCTCACCCGGCTGGCAGCTTATCTCGAACGCCGCCAGGAGAAGCCATGATCCCCTCGCGCCTCACGTCGTCGCCCACTCAGCCGCGCACGGGTATCGCCGATAGCGGCAAGCCGCAGGGGCGCGGGGAAACGCCGACGCCGTGAGGGAGTGGGGAAGGAGCCTATGATCAGCATCCTCATCACCGCTTACCGGGAGCCCACGACGGTCGGCAAAGCTATCGAGGCCTTTCTGGCGCAATTGCCGGAGGACGCGGAGCTGGTGGTCGTGGCGCCCGATCCCGAGACCACCGCCGTCGTCGAGGAGTACGCCCGGCGCTACGCCGTCGTGCGTCATGTCCTCGATCCCCAACGCGGCAAACCCACAGCGCTGAACTTTGGATTGCAGGCAGCGCGGGGCGAGATCATCGTCTTCAGCGACGGCGATGTCGTCGTCGAGCCGGGGGCGCTGGAGGCGCTGCTGCGTCCCTTCGCGGATCCGCAGGTCGGCGCCGTGAGCGGGCGTCCTATCAGCGCCAGCCCGCGCGAAACCGTGTTGGGCTACTGGTCCCAGCTCCTCACAGACAGCGCCCATGCGGTACGGGCGGCGCGCGCTGCGGCGGGGGGATTCCTCGTCTGTTCTGGCTACCTCTTCGCCGTGCGGCGCGCCGTGCTCACGCCGGTGCCGGCCGATGCGCTCTCGGAGGACGCCGTCATCTCGCATCGCATCGCGGAGCAGGGCTATCGGATCGGCTACGCGCCGGAAGCGCGGGTGCGGGTGAAATATCCCACCACGTACCGGGACTGGCTGCGGCAGAAAGTGCGCTCGGCGGGCGGTTACGCGCAGGATTACGTCCGGCGTTCCCCGGTGCAGATGCGCTCGGCCTGGTTGGAGATCCGCTATGGCACGGCACTCGCGCTGAGGTATCCCCGCAATGCGCGCGAGGCGCTGTGGACGCTGCTCCTCTTTCTCGCACGGCTCCATCTGTGGCTGCTGGTGCTCCTCAACGTGCGGATACGGAAGATGCAGTTCACGGAGCTCTGGCAACGCGTCGAAACCACCAAATGAGACGCCATGTGCTGGCGCACATCATTCAAGAATGAAAATAACATGGGCACGTGAGCACCTGAGCACGCAGGCACGTGTTTATTTTCGAAGGAGCGGCGATAAATGTCAGCCGAGGACACACAACAACTGAGCATCCAGGTTATTCCCAGCGCGTTCATTTCAGAGCAGTTGAAGCAAGACATCCTCACCCTGGTCAATCGCGCCTACGAAGAAAACGTGTTTGAAGCATTTGCAGGTGCAACACACATTCTGGGCTCTTACGACAATGTATGGGTCAGCCACGCCTTATGGATCACCCGATATTTGCAGGTTGGCGCTGCTCCTCCCCTGCGCACGGCCTATGTCGAATTAGTCGCCACAGAACCGGCCTATCAACATCGCGGTTTTGCGTCGTCCATCATGAGACGTCTGATAGCTGAAGTGCAGGACTACGATTTGGCCGCGCTGTCACCCTTCAACGTGGACTATTATGAGCGGCTTGGATGGGAACTCTGGCGCGGGCCGCTGTTTATAAGGACGAAAGAGGCTCTCGTGCCTTCCCCCGCCGACGAGGAAGTGATGATTTTTCGGCTTCCCAAGACTCCCCCCTTAGACCTCGACGCGCCGCTCTCGGCGGAATGGAGAGAGGGGGAGTTATGGTAGCAAGTCGGCCGGCGCGCCTTCAAATCGCCGGGGCTGCATGGAGCAGGCCAGGGGCTGTCAGCCCGGGGGAATCCGGGCCACCGCATGAACCGTATGCCAGAAATTATCTCAATGGTCCAAGGACCCCATCCGAGATAGGTAATTTCGTCAAAGTCCAGGACGTTTCAGGAAAGACACGCCTCGTTACGGGAAGCCATGGATTCTCTGTCCAGGATGCGTGCGGCCTGTTGAGGCGGGACAGATATGACTGACCAGGCGCTGATCACCCTGCTGTTTCTCACGGTGGCCATCATTTTGATGGTGATGGAGTGGTTGCGCGCCGACCTGGTGGCGCTGCTCCTGGCCCTGGGTCTGGCCGTCGCCGGGGTCATCACCCTCCAAGAGGCGTTCTCTGGCTTCTCCCGTCCCGCCGTCATCACCATCCTGGCCATCTTCATCCTGACCCAGGGGTTGTACCGCACAGGCGTCACGCAGCGGATCGGGGATGGGCTATACTGGTTGACGCATGGCCGCCCGACACGCCTGCTGTTCCTGACGATGGCGATCGGTGCGTCCCTCTCGCTGTTCATGAACAACCTGGCCGCGGCAGCGTTGCTGATGCCGGCGGTGATGGATGCCGCGCGCCGGTCCCGCGCCAATCCCTCCCGCCTGTTGATGCCGCTGGCTTTCGCCGTGACCCTGGGTGGGACAGCGACGCTCCTGACGACGAGCAACATCCTGGCCAGCGCTGTGCTGCGTGATCAGGGGTTGACCCCGTTCGGCCTGCTCGATTTCCTGCCTGTAGGACTGCCGATGCTGATTGTGGGGGTGTCTTACCTGCTCTTCGCCGGGCGGCGCCTCTTGCCGGCCATCAACACGGTCGAGCATTTCGCCGACGCGCCGGACACTCCCAATGGCCTGGCCGAGATTTATGCTCTGGATGAGCGCTTGAGCGAGATAGAAATTCCACCCGGCTCTCCGCTGGCAGGGAAGAGCCTTGCGGCAAGCCAGATCGGGGAGCGATTTGGGTTGAGCATTCTGGCCATTCGCCGCGAGGGTCAGCCGCTCCGTCTGGCGCCGGGGCCTGAACAGGTCGTCAGAGCGGGGGACAGCCTGTTGGTAGCCGGACAGCCCGAGAGGGTGCGACAGCTGACAGAAATGGGGGGTCGGCTCATCCATGCCAACGCCGGGACGCCGGGGCTGGCTACAGAGGAAGTGACGTTGCTGGAGGTGATCCCGGCGCCGCGCGGGGCTGCTGTCGGACGCACGTTGAAAGAGTTGCGCTTCCGGGAGAAGTACGGCTTGAGCGTGGTAGCGCTCTGGCGCGGCGGCCGACCCTATCGCACGGATGTCGGCGACATGCCCCTGCAGTTCGGTGACGCCTTGCTCGTCCATGGCCTGCGTGAGCGGGTGGCCTTTCTGCACAGTGATCCCGACTTCATCGTCTTGACCGAGCCAGAGGTGCCGCCGCGTGCGCGGAAGGGCTGGCTTGCCGTGATGATCATGACCGTGACCTTGTTGGCCGCAGCGTTTAACCTGGCGCCCGTCGCCGAAGCGATGATGTTGGGGGCGCTGGGCATGATCCTTACCGGCTGTCTGACCATGGACGAGGCATATCAGGCGATCGAGTGGCGCTCCATCTTCCTGATTGCCGGTATGCTCCCAGCCAGCATCGCGTTGACGCAGAGCGGGGCCACCCAATGGTTAGGTCAATTGGCGGTCACAGCCCTTGCCAGGTGGGGGCCGATGGCGCTGGCGGGAGGACTCTTTCTCCTGGCCACGGCGCTGACCCAGGTCCTCTCGGGTCAGGTAGCCGCGGTGGTAGTGACCCCGGTCGCCATCGCTGCCGCCCAACAAATCGGCGCCGACCCTCGCGCTGTGGCTATGGCTGCGGCCCTGGGCTGTTCGATGGCCTTCATGACACCGACCAGTCATCCCGTGAACCTCTTCGTGATGGGGCCGGGTGGCTATCGTTTCCGTGATTTTCTCCGCGTGGGATTGCCGCTAACGCTGCTGGAGCTGGCCGTGGTCATGCTGGTGTTGCCGATCTTCTGGCCACTGCGCTGACCAGGACGGCCTGGAGGTCAGCCGCAAGCTGGCGCTGACCTCTCCGTTGTCCCGCCGCTCTTGCAGACGCGGGCGGCGGCGCTGGCGAGGGAAGAGTCGAAAGTAAAGTAATGAGGAACCATCATGATGAATTTGTCCGCTGAAGAAATCCAACTGTTCTACAAGCTACGTTTTGCTTTGCTGGCCTATGTCAATCGGCACCTGAACGTCATTCCCCATGTTACCACTGCCGGGCAAATCGGCCGGCAACCCGTTGAACAGGTTGCCGGGCTGCGCAATGCGCTTCTCGCCCACCCCGAGCTGCTGGAACGCTTCGTGGCAGAGAACCTGGAGCAGTTGCCGGAGCAGGAACTGGCCATTGTCGCCAGTTGGCGCTACCATCTTACCGGCGACTTCTACATCATACGCTACTTGAAGTCGTACACGGTGTTTATGAACGCCAAGGGAGAGGGTCACCTTTATGGTGTTCTGGGATTGATGGATCCATTAGAAGTAGTTTTGGGCGGAGTCCCCTTACCCATTATGGTGACAGCAACGCTCTTGCCTTTTGGCGACCGTATCATCTACGACGGTATTCTCATGCCCTACCGCATCGCGTTCGGTGGGAGCATCCGCGCCAGTCTGAGCCAGGAATACAGCCGTCTGAAGGAACGAGAGGGCATTATTGAGCAACTGGTTGGGCCGTCGGGGGAACCCCAGATCCGCACCAGCCTGGATCAGAGGGCCCCGTCCAGGCCGGCTCCGGACTGGCGGTCGGTGGTGGGCGGGATCGTCGCCCAGACGGAAGAGATGCGCCGAAGCGACACCAAACTGCAGGGTGCGGCGTTTGGCCTGCTACGCGCTGCCGCCAGCCTGGCTCAGGCCACGCTCCAGGAACAGGATGCGGAAGTGGAGGCCGCCCGTTGCTTCCGTTCGGTGCGCACAGCCATGACCAAACTGGAGAAGTTGCTGTACGAAGAAGAGTAGGTATGTCACTCCTACCCAAACTTTCCCCGGCGATGGGTCAGCCCCCTGATCGCGCCGGCAGGGCGCGCACGGAGGCCGACCCGTCAGGTTCAGGCGCTGCGAACTTTGGCGCCCAGCTGTTTTTCCACCACTTTGATGATGCGCCCACGCAATTTCTCGATGTCCTTCTCCTCCAGCGCCTTGCCGGGGGATTGATAGGTGAGCGCAAAGGCCAGACTCTTCTTCCCCGCGCCGATTTGTGGGCCGCGATAGATGTCAAAGAGCAGCGCGCGCGTGACCAGCGGACTGCCCGCCTGGATGAGGGTGCGTTGCACCTCCAGGGCCGGCGTCGCCTCGTCCACGATGAGGGCGAGATCCTCGTGGACCGGCGGATAGGACGAGATCGCGCTGACGTGTTTGCCGGATTCGGCATCGCGGGCGACGTCAAGCAGCGCTTCGAGATCCCATTCCAGCAGCACCACGGACTGCTCCGGCAGATCGAAGGCCTCGCGCACCAGGGGATGGAGCTCGCCCAGGTAGCCGATCTCACGCTCGGCGATGACCACCCTGGCGCAGCGCCCCGGATGGAACGCCGGATGCGCCCCACGTTCCCATTGCGCCTTATCCGCCAGCGTCAACCGCTCCAACAGTACCTCGACGAGGCCCTTCAGGTCGAAGTAATCCAGCGGTGAGCGGTCGGTCGGCTCGAACCACTGCCCCTGCCGGGGGCCGGTCAGCAGCAGCGAAAGATGGCGTGGCTCGGCGACGCCCGTCTGACCGGCGGCGGGATCCGGCGCAGCGCTACGATAGTGCACACGCCCCACCTCGAAGATAGCGATGCGCTCCACAAAGCGCAGGTTGTTGCGCGCCGTGCGCAGCGCTCCAGGCAGCAGCGTCCGCCGCATCTGCGACCGTTCCGGCGCAAGCGGGTTGTGCAACCTGACCGCCGCGCCGGGGAAGGCGAACGTCGCGCCGGACGGGATCAGGCGCCCCTCGTCGTCGGGGTCAATCAGGGAATACGAGATGATTTCGTCCAGCCCCAGGCCCACCAGGATGTCGCGTACGCGCTCTTCTTCCTCCAAAGAGACGTTGCGGCGCAGCGGCGGGAGTGCCTCCTCGATGAGGGTGGGGGGAAAACGGTCATAGCCGTAAATGCGGGCGACTTCCTCCACCAAATCCACCGGGCGGCGCACGTCCAGGCGATACGAGGGCACGCTGACCTCCCACGGCCCTTCCCCAGCACCCGTCACCTGGAACTCCAATGCCGTGAGGATGCGGCGCTGCTCCTCCAGGGGAAGGGTCACCCCCAGGATACGCTCGGCCAGCGCGGGGACATAGGTGAGGGCGACGGGCGCGGGCTTGCCAGGATAGAGATCTCCCGCCACGGGGACCACCGTCCCGCCGGCGAGGTCGGCCATCAGTTCTGCCGCGCGGGCGCCGGCCACCAGCGCCAGTTCAGGATCCACGCGCTTGCCGAAGCGACTCCCCGCCTCGGTGCTCAGCTTGAGCAGTTGCGCGGTACGCCGGATGTTGAGGAAGGCAAAGTTCGCCGCTTCCAGGAGAATGTCCTCCGTCGTGTCCTTGATCTCGCTCTCCAGGCCGCCCATGACGCCACCGATGCCGATGGGACCGCCGCCATCGGTGATGAGGCACATCTCGCCATCGAAGGTGCGCAGTTCGCCGTCGAGCGTGTGCATCTGCTCACCGGGGATGGCGCGGCGCACGCTGATAGCGGGTTTGCCGCCGGCGCTGCGCGGACGGATTTGGGCGTAGTCGAAAGCGTGCAGCGGCTGTCCCAGCTCCAACATCACGTAGTTGGTGATGTCCACGATGACGTTGATGGGGCGCATTCCGGCGCGCTGCAGCCGCAGCTGCATCCACAACGGGGAGGGGCCGATCTGCACCCCCCGGATCAGCGTCGCCGTGTAGCGCAGGCAGAGATCGGGATCGGGGATCGCCAGGTCCACAAAGTCGGGCTGCTCGACGGTGCGCATTCCCAGACGGGCGACCGCTTCCAGCGGCGTGCGCTTGAGCGGCCGGCCGAGGAGCGCGGCGACCTCGCGCGCGATGCCGTACACACATTGCAGATGTCCGAAGGGGCCTTTGATCTCGAAATCGAGGACGTAATCGCCCAGCACTTGGGTGAGCGGGACGCCCACCGGCGTGTCGTCGGGAAGGTAGATGATGTCGCCATGGACATCCGCCAGGCCCAGCTCCTTCTGGGAGCAGACCATGGCGCGGGAGAGCACGCCGCGCACTTTGGTCGCCTTGAGCTTGCGCTGCACAAAACCCTCGGCGTGCCCGTCGTAGAGCATGGCGCCCTCCCAGGCAAAGGCGACCTTGAGGTGCAGGTCGCTTTGGCCCTTGCGCGCGTACAGGCTGGGAGCGCCGGTCACCGCGATCTCATGTTCCTGCCCGCCGTAATTCACCTCCACGAGCACCAACCGGTCAGCATCGGGATGGGGCCGCACGGCAAGCACCTCCGCCGTCGTGATGCGCTGGGGATCCCAGGGCAGCTCCGCGCCGGGGTAGCCAATAGTCTCGATCGCCTCGACCTCCATACCGGCCAAAGTCAAACGCTCGGCCAGTTCGGCAACGGGGACGTCTTGCACCTCCACATAATCATTCAGCCAGGACAAAGGAATTTTCATGGGTTACCTCTTGTTATTTATTGGGTTCACCTATCTCGCTCATCTTATTTGTGATGGGTGATGGGTAATGGGTAATGGGTGAGCGGTAATGGGTAATGGGGGCAGATAACGAGCGAGTCACAGGTCTTCGAGCGAGTCTGGATCGAGCGTGTAGTCAGGAGCAATTTCTTTGATGCGCCCGCCGGGAAGGTCGCCGCCGGTTTTGCTGCTCTTGAGATGCGCAATATAGCCATGCAAGGGACGTCGCGTCTCCTCTACCAATTGTGTACCACGTGTGAACAGCTCCGTGGAAATATAGCCGAAATCGTTGGCCGTCACCAGATGGCTGTATGTTTCAATCAACGATCCCCGCGCCAGATAACAAAAACGGATCGTTTCCTGGTAATAGTAACGTCCATGGCCCTCTGCGATATTCGCCATCACGCTTTTGGATGAGCGGCGAATTTGGGATGCCAGATCCCACTTTTCCTCCGCCGGCAACGGCGGAACAATGACCTGATGCACAAAAAGCATCAATGCCCGCGCCCTTTGCCAGGTCACCAGCGTGTCAATGCCCTGGTATGCTTCCTCACTCATGGTTGTTTCTCCCCCTCGTCCCTCATTACCCCTTCCCCGTTACCCCTCCCCACTAAAACTGCCTCAAAAACCGCAGGTCGTTTCCGTAGTACAGGCGGATGTCGCTCACGTCGTATTTCATCATCGAGGGGCGCTCGACGCCCATGCCGAAGGCGAAGCCGCTCCACTCGGCGGGATCGTAGCCGCCGTTCTCCAGCACGACGGGGTGCACCATCCCCGCGCCGGCGATCTCCAGCCAGCCGGTGTATTTGCACACGCCGCAGCCCTTGCCGCCGCAGAGAATGCAATTCGTGTCCACCTCAATGCTCGGCTCGGTGAAGGGGAAGTACGAGCCGCGCACGCGGATCTTGCGTCCCGCGCCATAGAACAGGTTGGCGAACTGATGCAGGGTCCCGATGAGGTCGGTGAGGGTGATGCCGCGCCCGACGGCCAGCCCTTCCACCTGATAGAACTGATGCTCGCTGCGCGCGGTGATCTGCTCGTAGCGGTAACACTTGCCGGGCAGGATCACGCGGAGCGGCTCCTGATTCGCGGAGCGCTCGCGCATCGCCCGAATCTGCCCCGGCGAGGTATGGGTGCGCAGCAACAAGCGCGCTTCATGCGGGGGGGTCTGTACCCAAAAGGTGTCCCACATGTCGCGGGCGGGATGGTAAGCCGGGATGTTGAGCAGGTCGAAGTTGTAGGCTTCCAGCTCCACATCCGGCGCCTCGTAGACCTCAAATCCCATGCGGGCGAAGATGGCGTAAATCTGCCGCAGCGACTGCGTCGTCAGGTGCAGATGCCCCTCCGTGACGGGGCGCCCCGGTAACGTCACGTCCACCGCGCCGGATTCGAGAGCGCGCGTCAGTTCCGCCTGCTTGATCTGCCCGGCGCGCGCGGCATAAGCCGACTCCAGCGCCGCCTTGATCTCGTTGACGCGCTGCCCAAAAGCGGGACGCTCCTCCTTGGGCAACTGTCCCACAACGCGCGTTTGCAGCGTCACAGCGCCTTTGCGGCTCAAATAAGCGGCATACCAGGCTTCCAGCCCCGCCGCATCCGCCGTCGCCTCCAGCGCTCTCGCCGCCTCGGCATAAACCCCTTCCAAGTCGTCAAATAAGCTCATGTCGCGCCTCCTCAATAATTAGTGATGGGTAATGGGTGATGGGTAATGGGTGATGAGGTTCCCCATTACCCACTTCCCCTTACCTTGCTCCCCCAACACAAACGCTCCCATCCCTGCCGGGACGAGAGCGTTGATCTCGCGGTACCACCCTGCTTGGCCCATGCGGGCCCCCTTAATCCCACAGCCGACAGCGACGCCATCAGCGATGGGCTGCCCCGATAACGCCGGGCCAGGCGGAGCATCCTAATGAGTGGGTGATGGGTAATGGGTGATGAGGAATGGGTGATGAGAAATGAAAATAGATGAGGGCGCCCCTTTACCCATTACCATTTACTCCCGTTCAGATGTCGGCTCCGGGGCGAACTTCGGCAGGCTCACGCCGAAAGGGGCTTCCAGTCTCCGGCCCCTTCTCCCTGACGGCTTCCCCTGCGTACTCTTCCCCTTCACAGCTTTTGATGTAAAGGTGAGGTCATTATCCACGGAAAGGACCCTTTGTCAAGCCAGCCGGACTTCCGGCGCCGCGGCCCCCTCCGCGTCGGCGCCTGGCACTAAATTCCCAGCGCGTTGCGCGCCTCTTGCTCCATCATGTCCGGCTTCCACATCTCACGCCCCAAGACCACCTCCACACTCTTGCCGCTGACTTCGCTGGCGCGCTCCTGGACCTGCTGGACCATGAACGACGCCATGGGGCACATCGGCGAAGTGAGGATCATGGTGATGATCACCGTATCGTCGGTTATCTCGATGTTGCGAATCAGGCCCAGCGCCATGACATCCAGGCCGATCTCGAAATCAATCACATCGCGCAAGGCGCTTTGAATCTTCTCGACTTCACTCTGCATGATGGTTCTCCTCAGCAAATAGAGATCAGTGAGCCGTGAGTAGAGAGTCGTCGTAGCCTCCGCTCACGACTCACATTTTCATCCGCGGTAGTGTGCCGCAGGAACATGTCAACTCCTCGACAAATAGAACCCGTGCCCCCGTTCGCACGTTCGCTACAGGATTATTCCGCCGCGGGGCGAATCCCACACACCGGGCATGTTGGATTACGGGGAATCTCCACGGTATCAAAACTTTGCGTCAGGCCCTCCCACAACAGAAGGCGATTGGTCAGCGGGGTTCCCTTCCCCAGCAGCACTTTGAGTGCTTCCAGCGCTTGCAGCGAGCCGATCACCCCCGCCGTCGCCCCCATCACCCCCAGTTCAGCCGGGGTGGGATAGGTCCCCGGCTTCGGCAGGACCGGGAACACGCAGCGCCGGCACGCATAGCCTGGCAATACGGTCCCCATCTGCCCCTCGAAACGCTGCACCGCGCCCCACACCAGCGGAATCTGCGCCTCTACACACAGCGAGTTCAGCAGATCCTTCGTCTCCAGGTTGTCGCTCGCGTCCACCACCAGGTCGAACTGCCGGACCAGGGCGGGACCGTTATCCACCAACACCCGCTCCTCGTAGGGAATCGCGCGCACGTCGGGGTTCAGCGCCCGCAAGCGCCGCACCGCTGCCAGCGCCTTGCTGCGATCCAGGTCCTCGGTCTCGTAGAGGATTTGACGATTCAAGTTGGAAAGCGACACCTTGTCGCTATCGGCGACGCCCAGCGTGCCCACGCCCGCCGCCGCCAGGTAGAGCAACACGGGCGATCCCAAACCGCCGCATCCCACTACCAGCACGCGCGCGCGGCGCAGCCGCATTTGCCCTTCGATCCCGATTTCCGGGATGACGATCTGTCGGCTGTAACGTTCTTCCATGCCTCACCTCAATGTCTTCACGCCTATCGGAGCTATTTTAACACCGATAGGGAGAAAGCAAATCCCCCACCTTCAAGAAATATCGCAGATTATCCCAATTTATCCCAAATACTCTTGACAATATAGAACATCTATTCTATAATGAGATCAAGAACAAACGTTCTATTTCCTCAGAGGTGAGTACAGAGATGTCACGGATGTTACGCCAATACCTGGAAACTCAGGCCGATCAGGTCGAGGCCGTCCTCCTGGCGCACCATGCGCCGGTCCGGGTCACCGGCGGGACCGTCGGCCCGCGCCTCATCCGCTTCGCGCTGGATCCCGCTCCGAGCACCCGCTTCACTGCCGTGCGGGGGCTGGCCGAAGATCTGGCCGTGGCGCTGAAGGTCAGCTCGCTGCGCATTGATCGCACCGATCAGGGCATCATCCTCGAATTCCCCAATCCCGAACCTCGCCCGGTCACGTTCACCGGTCTCTGGCCCGAGGTGGAACCGCTGCCGCCGGCGACGGCGCTGCTGGGCCTCACCGACGGGGGCGCCCCGCTCCTGGCGCGGCTTTCCTCCCCGGAGGTAGCGCACGTGCTCATCGCCGGGACGACCGGCTCCGGCAAGACTGCCCTCCTGCGGACCATGGCGACCTCTCTGGCCCTGGCGAACACGCCGGAAACCCTGCGGCTGTTATGCCTCGATCCCAAGGGCCGCGCCTTCCGCGCGCTGACGGCGGCGCCCCATCTCACGCGCCCGCCCGTGGTGGAAATCGCGGAGGCGCTTGAGGCACTCCAATCCCTGGTGCGGCTGATGGAGATGCGGGATCAGAAGGGCGAGCAGCAGCCCCGCATCGTCGTCTTCATTGATGAGGTAGCGGATTTAATCATCCAGGACGAGCGGCGCAACGGCCATGTTTCTGTGGAGACCTTGCTGACGCGCCTGGCGCAGCGTGGGCGAGAAGCGGGGATTCACCTCGTGGCCGCGACGCAGCGGCCCTCCGCCGCCGTGCTGAGCGGGGTGCTGCGCGCGAATTTCCCACTGCGCCTGGTGGGAAAGGTCGTCTCGGCGGAGGACGCGCGACTCGCTTCAGGGCGCGCGCAGACGGACGCCCATCTGCTGAACGGCCGGGGCGACTTCATCGCCGTCGGGGGCAGCGCCCTGCCAATTCGGTTCCAGGTCGCCTACCTCGGCGAGCGCGAGGCGCAGGAAGAACTCGCCGCGCTCAAGGCCGAAAGCGCCCATTGAAAGGGTCGAGCGCGCTCGACCCTTGAGAATCGGGAGTTGAGAATCGGAGGTTAAAGATGGAACGAGAGAGTCTGGGAACGCGCTTCAAGCGATTTTTGCTGCTCGTCGTGATCCTGGCCGTCGTGGTCTTCATCGTCGTGATCACGCAACGGCTCAGCGATGACGCCCTGGCCCTGCTGGTAGGACTGGCTGCCGGGCTGGCCGCCATGACCCCGGCGCTGGTCCTGCTCGGCACGCTCTGGCGACGGCAGGAACAGCGGATGCAGGAACGCTTCGCCCAACCGGTGAACAACGCCACGGCGCCGCCCGTCATCGTCGTCGCGCCGCCGATGCTGCCCGGCTACACCCCTCAGCGACAAAATGCCTGGGACACCAACAGCCTGTGGGCCGCCGGTTCCACCGAGCGCAAGTTCACCGTCGTGGGAGGGGAACAATGAAGCCCGCCCCAAGCCGCTGTGAACCCATCCACCGGCTAACGCTGAGCCACGGATATTTCCCCCGCAGTTTCACCTGGCGCGGGCAGCGCTACGCCGTGAAGACCGTCGAACGCGCCTGGACGGAAACGCGCGCCGGCGGTGTGGTCGAGGGCTACCGCTTCCGGGTGCGCTGCGTGGAGGGGACTTTCGAGCTGCTGCAAGAGGCAGCTTCCAGGCGCTGGTATCTGGTGAGCGGGAGGGCCCCATGATGCGGACTGGCCTTTTGTGGTACGACAACGGCAACGCGGAGCTGCAGCTCCAGCTTGCGCAGGCGGCAAAACGCTATCGCGAGCGCTTCGGCGCCGAGCCGAATGTCTGCTACGTCCATCCGGCCACCCTGCCCGGCGGCGAACAGCGGATCGGCAGCATCCTCGTGCGCGCGTCATCCAGGGTGATGCCACATTACCTGTGGCTGGGACAGGAACCGCTCACGGCAGAGCCGGCCAGGGTCTGACAGGTTGGGCTTCGCCCAACCTCTACACACGGCATAGCTGCGCGATGAGCACTTCAAGCGTCATGGGGTAGGACATCTGTCCCGTCTTCATCGTCAGGTCGGCCGCGTAGAGCAGCCGATATGCCTGGCGCAGCTGCTGCAGTGAAAACAGCCGCGCCTGGAGCGCCATTTTCTCCGCCACGTAAGGGTGCAGAGCCAGTCGCTCGATGATTTCGGACTGCGTGCATCCCCGGTCCACCAGCCAGCGCGTCTGCAGCAATAGCCGAAACTGACGGACCATCATGCCGAAAATGCGCAGATACTCATCGGACCGCGTGCCAGGGTCCATCAAGCGGGACAGGTGCCGCACTGCCACATCAGGTCGGCGCTGCCCAATCGCGTCCACCAGCTCGAAGATGACGTCCGCCGTCGCCATGTAAGGCATCATCACCCGCACATCCTCCGCCGTGATGACGCCTGCGCCCCCCTTATACGCCTGCAATTTGCGCAATTCCTGATCCACCAGCTGCACCTGGGAACCCAGATTCTGCACCAGCAACGCCAGCGCCGCCGGCTCCAGGCGCAGGCCCAACTTCTGCGCGCGGCGCGTGACCCATTGGGGAACCTCTTTGGATTTGGGCAGCGCGCTGGAAACGAGGGTCGCGCCAAGTTGGCGGGCAGTTTTGAGCACCGGATGGGAGAGAGGGACGATTTTCCCTTCGACGAAGAACAGATGCGTGAAAGGCGCCAGCGCGGGCAGATAGTCCGCCACCTGTTGGGCCCAGGCATCGTTTTCCTGTGTCAGGGCGCCGCGCACCAGCACCAGGCGGCTCTCTCCGAGGAAGGGCAACGTGTCACACGCCAGGCGCAGCTCGCTGAAGGCCAGCGGCGACTCGAGGATCACCTTGTTCAGCCCGCTGACGTCCTCAAAGTGCAGCTGCGCGAGCAGCTCGGCAATGGCCTCTTCTTGTTCCAGCCGGTTCTCGCCGTGAAAAATGGCCAGCATGGCTCAGGGATGGCGGGTCTGCACGTAAACGCGCCGGAAATCCCTGCCGGGATCGGTGCGGATGGAGACGAGCTCCAGATCGCCGATGTTAGACTCGACGGTCACCTTTTCCTGCACCTTCATCCCCAGACGGGGCGCCAGGAGCAAGGCCAGAGCGTTGAGCAGAATGGCCTTCAGAATCCGCTCCAGGCCCTCCGAGCGACTGTTGATGGACTTGCCCTGTAACACCAGGGAAGTCGTCCCCACCGTGAGGGCGGCCGCCGTGAGCAAATTAGTCCCACAATTGGGATGATAGGCTAGCGCCGCCTCACCCCGTTCGAGGCGTTCCAGCGCCTCCTGGACTGCGGGATAGATTTCTTTCACCGAAAGATTTGTGTACAGCGTGAACCCCAGCGGGCCCGAAAAGCCGACGACTTGCGTGCGGGGATAACGCTGACCCAACAAAGCGATCGTGGCATGTTCCAGAGCATGGTTCTGGCGGATACGGCGGATCAATGTGGCACTCATGGGTGTTCTCCTTCTGACGGCGGCGCGGGCGCCGGGCGTGCGATCACGATGAGGCGATTCTGAATGCTGCCATAAGGGTGACAGGTCACCAGCGTCAGCCGCTCATCCGTGGTCGGCAGAATATAACGCGCGTTCTCAAGACGTACTTCCAAAGGTTGATGGGCCTCTTTGAGGATGTACAGGGCTTCCACCCCATACGTGTAGGTCAGCCCGTTCTCACCTTCGAGGAGGATTTCTGCCCCCTCCTGCAGCCGGTACAGATCGCGGAAGACCTCGCCATACGTGGTGTTATGACCGTTCAGCACCGTGTTGCCGGGGACGCCCAACAGCGCCGAGCTGCTGTGCCAACCGGCGGCACGCCAGTTGGGCACCTGCCAGATTCCCTGCGCGCCGTCTGCGGTCTCCAGCGGCGCCCACTCCACCGGCGTGACCGGCGCATCCAGGTTGATGGCGGGGATGCGAATGCGGACAGGCGCCGTACCCCATAGTGGCGTCGGCGTGGGCCGAGGGGCGGGCCGCGCTGTCGGTTCAGACGTCGGTTCGAGCAACGCCGGCGTCGGCTGAGGCTGAATGGGCGCCTCCAGCTCCCGGCCCGGCGTCGTCGGGGTGGGAGAAGGCTCCACAGGGACCGGGGGCGCCGGCTCATCGAGCGGCAACAAGATCGCCGCCGTCGCCTCCGCCGCCAGGACCTCCGGCCCCAGAGGGGGCGCCGTAGCCAGGTCCCGCGTCTGAAACAGCGTTTCCAGATAAGGTTTAAAGGTCGGATAAGAGAGCCCTATGCCCGCGAGCAGCAGCGCAATCCCCACGCCGATCAGGATGTTGGCAATCTTCAAAGCTCTGACACTCACACTCCGGCTCACCTATCCCTGCAGGATATGCCTATTATACCCACATTTAGAGGACTTACCACGGGCCGGAACGCCAACATACACTGAAGCCGTCCCCCAAAAGCAAAAGGAGTCACGTGAGGCCCGTGGACCCTCACGCAACTCCTTCGCCGGCCATAGCAGCGTCGCGCCAGGCTCAAGCCTCCGTGCGCAGATAAACCTCCGGCTTAAGCACCCCGATGAAGGGCAGATTGCGATACTGCTCCGCATAATCCAACCCGAAGCCCAACACAAACTCATCCGGAATCTCAAAGCCCGAGAAATCCACAGGGATGTCAATCTCACGACGGCTGGGCTTGTTGAGCAAGGTCATGATGCGAATCGAGGCCGGATGGCGGGTCTCCAGGTTGTGCAGGATGTAGTTGAGCGTGTGCCCGGTGTCAATAATGTCCTCGACGATGAGCACATGCCGGCCCTCGATGTTCGTCTCCAGATCAAGGAGGATGCGCACCACCCCGCTGCTGCAGGTGCCGCTGCCATAGCTGGAAACGACCATGAAATCCATCTCATGGCGGAAGTCAAGATGGCGCACCAGATCGGAGAGGAACACCACCGCGCCCTTGAGGATACACACGAGCAACGGCAGGTCGGCGTCGGTGTACTGCGCGTTGAGCTCCTCCGCCAGTTCCCGAATCCGCGCCTGAATCTGCTCTTCTGTGAACAGAACCCTCTCAATGTCATCCAACATACTCATGGAAATACTCCTTCGAAAATAACCTCCGTTAGGCCATTGCCTCACCAAGAGCAATCTGAACCTTGGCCCCGGTGAGCTTCTCCAATTGTCGCGTGTAATAGGCCACTTTGGCATCCTTGTCGCGCTGATTGTAG
>Ga0208825_1001338_pt1 | contig 18995 bp, 23 predicted proteins | sample AD_UKC113_MetaG_FD_184450 | JGI IMG/M metagenome (GOLD analysis project Ga0208825, IMG submission 184450) | Active sludge microbial communities of municipal wastewater-treating anaerobic digesters from Hong Kong - AD_UKC113_MetaG (SPAdes)... | ecosystem: Engineered > Bioreactor > Anaerobic >...
GGCGGCGCAGGACGAGGTCGCGGCTCTGAAGGACGAGGCGTCCAAGAAGGACGAGGCGGCTCGTCTCGCCGAGGTCGAGAAGGCGCGCATCGAGCAGGTTGAGAACCTGAACCTGTTCGAGAAGGACTACGTCTCGAAGAAGTCCAGCGAGTGGGCCTCGCTGGACGACACTGCCTGGGCTGAGCGCCTGGAGGAGTGGAAGACGATCAAGCCCACGCCTGGTGGCGACGGCAGCGATGCTGCCTCTTCGCTTTCCGGCTCCGGTGGCCTCACCGACGAGGCTTCCGGTCACAAGAGTGCCAAGCGCGAAGCGCTGGGCCTGGACTAGGGAGGAGGTGCTAAGAGATGGGTTACACGCGTAACTTCGGGATTCGTTCCTTCGAGAACCTTGTTCGCAACGGTCGCTTCCGCACTGCTGCGGGCTCCTCGCACGTGATCGGCGCGCCAGTGATGATCGACAGTGCGACCCCAGGGTTCATGAAGGCGGCGGATGCTGGTGCTGCCGTCAACCTCGGCTGCGGCATTGTGGTGTATGAGCACCTTCTGCTGACCGAGATCAAGCAGACCTACTCGGACCTGAACACGGTTCCGGGAGGTGCGTACGCGCAGATCGTCCATGGCCCTGGCGCCAAGGTGTGGTTCCGCGATACGCCGTCGAAGGTCATGTACGACGGCACGACTCAGGCGGCTGGGGATCTCCTCGCCTCCTCGATCGTGCTGGCCGATCTCGATCCGGGGATGCTCCTGACCCCGGACGGCAGCGGCAAGTACAAGGTCGCAGGGTCCAACGACGGGAAGTGGCTCACCGTCGAACAGGTCAACGTCTCGACGGGTGTCGTCGAGGCCCGGTTCAACTTCTGAGAGGGGGTCAACCAAATGTCGGCTACAAAGAAGATGGTGGACTCCTTCGGTCGAAACCAGGAGGAGAACAAGGCTCGCCTGGAGATCATGGAGAAGGCGAACGAGGAAGCCCGCGAGAACTGGTCGAAGCCTGAGTACCGTCGCGATTTCGCGGCGGATCTCACGGAGTCGATCCTCCTGGGCTTCGAGTACGAGACCCTTCTGGATCGCTGGATCCAGACGGAGCGCGTTGATTTCAACGGGCGTTCGTACATCAAGGAGACCACGGGCCTGAAGGCCTTCTACATGGCTCGCGGTGGGTACATCGAGGCGTCTGAGATGACGTCCGAGGTCTCCGAACTTCCGCGTGACATGATCGGTGTCCACGTCTGGGAGTTCGAGGACAAGTTCGTCACCTCGTTCGCCGAGTCCGCGCAGAACCTGCGCGATCTGTCCATCAAGCGCATGGACTCCGAGGTCAACCGTCGCGTGTTCACGGTTCTCCAGGAGGCTGTCGCGTCGGGTGACCCGAACTACACCTCTGCTGCTGGTATCTCTCAGTCGACGCTGAACGAGGCCATCAGTGCGGTGCGTGACGAGTCCAAGACGGGCACGGTCTCGATCATCGGGCGTCCGACCATGACGGATCAGATCATGGACTTCACGGGCTTCGGCAACGAGACCCTGGAGGAGATCCGCGCCAAGGGCTTCCTCGGCGTCTACCGGGGAGCGAACGTCATCTCCCTGAAGAACTACGAGGATGAAGAGGGCGATGCCTTCATCCCGAACAACGAACTCTGGGTCATCGCCCCAGATGTCGGTAAGTTCGCCTTCTACGGCGGTCTCCTCTCGAAGGAGTTCACCGAGTTGGACAACTGGTACTGGCACTACCTCGCTCGCCGGGACTCGGGTCTCCTGATCCACCACCCCGAGCGTTCGCACCGCTTCATCGACACCTCGATCTAGGTCGAGGCCAGAGGCAGACGGAAGCCCCCGATCCCACAAGGATCGGGGGCTTCCTCTTTGGTGCCTTCGCGGGGCGCTCCCTGTCAAGGATTCGAACCTCGACCCCACGGTCCAGAGCCGCGTGTCCTGCCGTTAGACCAACAGGGAATTGGGAAGAGTGTACGCTGTTCGGTTATGAAGACAAGCCTGGAGTTTCACGCGGGTGACGGCGGCGCTGATGCTGCGCTGTTCGCGCGTGAACTCGCTGATGCCGTAAGCAAGCACTCCGGTCAGCCCGTGGTCGCTGAGGGCCGGGTTCTGCACATCCACTGTCTTTGACGCGTCCTATGCGTCCCTCGCTGGTTCGCATCGTGTTCAGCGAGTCCCCGTCACTGAGAAGCGCGGGCGGCGTCATTCATCGGTAATCACCGTCGTTGCTGTAGATCAGGACGAGCGTCCAGAACTACAGATAGATGAGCGGGATGTCCGCATCGACGCCTACCGTGACTCGGGCCCTGGCGGGCAGCACCGCAACACCACCGACTCCGCGATCCGGATCACCCACCTTCCGACGGGGACCGTTGTCACGGCGGCGGAGGAGCGGTCGCAGTACCTGAACCGGGAGAAGGCATGGCAGCGTCTTCGTGCCGCTCTGGCTGCCCAGGAAGCCCGCGAGTGGCACGAAGAGGTGAACAGCGTCCGGCAGGCAACTCGGGCTGAGTCTCGGTCTTTCACGTGGTGTGGGTGGCGGGACAGTGTGACCGGGCCGATGGGGTCGTATTCGATGACGCGCGCACTTGCCGGGCGGCTGGATCGTCTGCTAACTTCTGCGACGAACAAGTAAACAGTGGTGCGGAGTGGGGAAGTTCGGTCTATCCCGCTGGGCTCATAATCCAGAGATCACGAGTTCGAATCTCGTCTCCGCTACGATCCCCCGTGGCGTTTGGGGCTCCGTTGAAGGAGTTTCCGCTCAAGCCTTGAATGCGGAGTTGCACTTCGTATTCGGTATCCCTATAAGGATGCGACACTATCCTTGAGTCGTCGATAGGGGGTCAGTTGTCCGCCCGTTCCTCGACCCGAGGTGCGGGTGGCTCTGCTTTTACGGGGCGTAGCGCAGTGGCTAGCGCGCCTGGTTTGGGACCAGGAGATCGGGAGTTCGATTCTCCCCACCCCGACTCAAAGTGAAGGCCCGGTTCTGTTGGACCGGGCCTTCGTCATTCCAAGTTCTGTTGCCAAGGCATGTCAGAACACGCTCGGCGGCGGCGCAGGCCACTTGACGACGGGTGGCGGGGACGAATTGGGGGCGGTTGCTGATGCGCCCTTTTCAGGCGGAAGCGGCTGGTAGACACCGGATCTCACGGCGTTAAGCGCCTGCTCTGCCTCACGTGCACGTGTTTCGTCGTCCTTCAGCCTGGCCGTAGCCTTGTCGGCCCACTTTGACGCCCGCTTCAGGGAGCGAGTGGACCTGACGTAGTAGGACCCGTCTTCCCACTTGACGGTGACGATGTACTTCCCGTCTCGGTCGACGTCGATACGACCGATCCTCGTGGGATCGAATGCCCAGAATGTCCAGGACGGGGTCACGGTGGGAGTATGCACCTACCAATGCTGGCTTTCTACCCCTACGCCGACTATTGTTCGGCTAAATGGGCTTCAGGAAGAGGATCCGGAATGCGTAGTCAGGGCACCATCACGAAGCAGGACCGTGAGTTCGTCGAGACCTGGGAGAACGTCTCGACCTCCGGCAACGGCATCATCCGTATCAACGCGCGCGGCGAGGAGATCCAGGAGATCATCCGGGGCAACCGCCGCTTCATGCTCACCAGCGAAGAGCGCATCATCCTTCAGGACAAGATCCGGCGGGAGGCCGATGATCCGTTCCTGAACGGGTGCTTCCGTCCGATCGTGGTGCCTGACACGATCACCGTCGAGTCGAACCCGAACGCGATCAACGATGAGGAGATCGCCAAGATCCTCGTCGCCAGCGATCTTGCGTGGGAGGAGTGGCTGACCACGATCGATTCGCCGCAGACCCTGAACCGGATGCTTACCGTCGCTTCCACCACGGAGGGCATCACCCTGAAGCGGTACCGCGAGATCGAGCAGCGGCTGAATGAGGTCAAGCCGCGCACCCGGATCATCCAGAAGGACGCGGAGCAGTTCGCCACCATGTCGACTCCGGGATCCCCCGGCGGCTCGCTTGGTGGTGGCCGCTCCTCTGACTACCGGTGACATTAGCCGACAAGCGAGACGGCGTTACCGTCCTCTTCACGTGGGAGGAACTGCCGGAAGACACTCTTTTCTTCTGCGTCGGAACGTATGCTTCGTTTGCCCGGTTTTGCCACGATGTGTTCAGTCTTAGCGCTTCGCAAGCAACTCAACAGCGCAAGGCGGTGTTCTTCCGCAACGAGGGAAGCCTGGTCGGCTACAGCGGCGCACAAGCGGCGTTAGTGCTGCTGCACGACTTCCGGTTAGATGATGCGTTCAGTGCTATGCAAGCGGTTCACGAACGTCTACAGACCTACGCCTATCGACCCAGTAAGTGGGTACGTGAGAGCGAGAAGATCTTCCTCGGAATCAGCGCCCCGATAATGTCGATTCCTCTGTGAGCCGACCTACAGGGAGTTTCGATGCCCGTCGATCTGGAGGACTTCGTTCCATCCTTGCTGCGCGAGGTGAACCCTCCCGGGGTGCAGGAGTTCACTGAGGCTTCCACTACCGATTTCACGGGGTACCTGTCGGACGCCTTCTGGGAGGCCCGGCTTGATGGCTTCCTCAGCGAGTTCACCGAAGCCGATGGCGTGATTACGCCCTTGACCGACGGTGGCGACGACATCGATCGCGAGGAAACCACCCTCATCATCATCTATGCGGGATGCAAGATCCTCCGCAACAAGATCCTGAACACGAACACGACGTTCCGGGCGAAGGCGGGCCCCGTCGAGTTCGAGACCCAGAACTCGGCGACGATGCTCGTCGAGGTACTGAAGGAACTCCAGAAGGCCAAGGATCTTCTGCTCTCGAAGTCGGAGCAGGGACTGTCTTTGGACGTGTGTTTCGATGCGCTCCCTGGTCGGGCTTACTACTTCGGCCTGACCGGCGACCTGCCTCACCTCGCGCTCCCTGGCCCTAGTGGGTACTGATGGCGGGTAGCAACTCGGCGTTCGACCCGGCCGCGTTCCGGACGGCGATCCAAAACGCTATGCAGATGGGGAGTCCGCCGGACTCGACTGTCTCAGCCGTGTTCGTGTTCCCGGAGACGGGCGAAGTGATCTACAAGAAGAACGGCTCCGAGATCATGCCGCCGCCTTTGGACCTTGACGGGATCCCGTTCGACCCGTTGGTCGAGCGAATCATCGCGCCCCCAAAGCGCGTCGCAGTAGGCACTGGCCCGAACGACGTGCATTGCGCGATCGAGATGATGAAGGCCGACGCGGATGAGATCCCCGTCGGATCCTTCCGCCCCGTGAAGGCTGTCGTCACCTTCCTTGACGAGGACTACGCGAAGGTTGTCGGCTGCCGGGAGATGATCCTCAACGGCGACACCTACGTCTACGGCTACGAGCCAGGCGCCATGGGCCTGTTCGAGGTCGGGGTCAACCAGATGATCTTCTACGCGAAGCAGGAGACTTGATGTCCTACTACATGCGTCACCGGGTTCGCTCCGTCCAGCAGTCCGTCTACCAGGATCTTCAGGACACGTTCATCGCATGTCGGTGGATGGCCGGGACGACAACTCAGTCGGTCATGGACCCGGACACTCTCGCGACGGGCACTCTCACCCGTGCTGATTCGGACCTGTATCCGATCATTGAGGGGAACCCGGTCATTTTGATCGACTACTTCCCGAACCCAGGGGACAAGACCGCGTACAACACCTTCGCCGTTGACGTGGCCCAGCCCAGCACCCCTGAAGACGTAGAGATGGGTAACGCGAACTTCGTCAAGCAGTCGTACCTGTTCTCTTTCGTCTTCTTCGCGAACTCCGACGCGACCGCCGTAGCCTTGATGAACGATTTGGACGACCGTTTCAATGGAAGGATCGTCCGCAAGCCCTACATTGAACTGTTCGACTTCAGCAGCAACTCCTTCTGGACGCCGGTCGGCCGCCTGGAGGTTGACGCTTTCCGCTACTCCCGTGATTTGAAGCAAGTCACGCCCGCTGAGGTCCATCTTTATTTCGCCGAACTTGAAGTCAGCGACTTCATAGAGGGCACCCAGTTCACAGTCTGATTCAGACACGCAGTTGAACTCAGGCCGCGAAGTCCCGATACCTTCCCTGAGGAACAGAAACTGCGGCGAAGGCTGAGGAAATGAGCGTCCCGGTACAGGACTTCCTGAAGAAGCGGCGCGATCGGGCTCTTGGGGCGATCCTGGGGTACTCCGAGCGCGAGGTCTACTCGAAGTTGACGGACCAGGAGCGCGCTGCTTATCGCCGCGTCGTCATGGAGGCACTGAACGGCTACCACGACTCGGTATTGGATCTGGTCAAGGCTGAGGACTCTCAGTCGATTCGCAACGACGAGGTGATCACCTTGTTGGAGGCGATCGACCGGAAGGTCACCAAATCAGCATCATGAAGCCGTTTCGTCCGATAGTCCGTGGTATGAGGGGTGGTGTCCAGTGGCGCGTCTGACGTACGCTCGCCGTGGCCCTGGCTCCGCTGGTGCCAAGTTCATGGCGGACATCCGTAGCCGCGTTGCCGTGTTCGCTGAGGCTGAGTTGTCCGCCCGGCGTTCCGCAGCGGCAGAGGCGACCACAGTGACTCGCGACCGTGCTCGCGCGGTCCGCCCGTACGCCCCAGACCGCGACGGTCGCGCCTCGGGTCGCATGAGCCAGACCTTGAAGTGGACGCCCACGGATGAGACCAGCCGCGTCAGCGGTGTCCGGTTCGACCTCGCTTCGGCTGAGGCGAACTCGCCGTACTGGGCCATCCAGGAGGTCGGCACGGGCCCCAAGGCGACGGCGCAGATGTTCCGGGCGAACCCGAAGGATCCCGCGAACCCGGTCAAGGCGGGCACGATCACTGTGCCAACCCAGGTCGGCCGTGTTCTTCCTCGTGGTCTCGGATGGGGTACTGGCGTCGGGGGGAAGTTCCAACGCCCCGGTGAGGGCCAGAATCAGCAGATCTACCGGCTTGTCGAGTTGGACATGGGAACGCAGGGGACGGGCGGCAATACGCGCAACCCGCGCTCCGGAAATCGTGCCACTCACAAGACCGAAGCCGCCCGAATCATCATCCGGCGGGAGATTCCGCCGAAGGGGATGGTTAAGGCAGGCGGCATCGCAGGTTTCCGGCGGTATTCGCGAGAACTACTGGCGGGATGGCAGCAGGCGTTCAAGAGGTCGAGGCGGAGTTGAGGGACTCCAACTAGACCTAGTGGACTCAGGCTGCGCGAGCAGTTACCCACGATGAAGAAACGGAGGTGAGACAGCAAGATGGCTATCCGCGCAGGGCAGATCCTGCATTCAGGCAACTCGTTCGTGATCGACCGTATCCAGACCGGCGGCCCGGGGAACCTCAACATTCCTCAGGAGAAGATCCGTGAGTTGGGCAACTACCAGACGGTGGGTATCGTTCGCGACGTCCCCGATCTCTCGTTCAACCTCGACTGTCTCGATGTGAGCACAGAGATCGAGGCCATCCTCACGGGTTCCTCGAACCCGTCGGGTGATCCGGACGGGACTGAGTACCAGTTGCTCAACGCGGTTCCGCTGGACATCCTCAGCCCCTGGAAGTCGCCGTACGGCGCTTTCACGATCGTCAAGGGCTGCGCTGTTCCCCAGTTGACGCTGGAGAGCGCTTCGTACCGGTACGGCCTTCGCGAGAACGCGGCTGAGCAGTTCACCCTCCGGGGTGACGCGATCTTCTACGTGCCGGGCGTCCCGATGCGGGACGAGTTCACTGGCGACGGGTCGACGACTGTCTTTGCGTACGTCGGCGGGCCTGCGTCCCTGTACGAGGAGGGCGGCGACGAGATCTACGCGCTGAACGTAGCGGTGGATGGCATTCGCCAGGTCCTCGGCACGGACTACACGGCGGATGACACCGCTGTCACGTTCATGGTCGCTCCGGCAAACGGGAAGACCATCGCGGTCGTCTACGGCTCGACGGATGCCACGTCGTACCTTCAGGCGGTTCACGAGGGTGTCTCGGTCAAGCCTGCCGCGATTCGCGGTAAGGACATCGAGGTCTACTTCTCGACGGCCATCGCTTTCGGCGGCGGGATCTCCAACAAGGCCCTGACGTCGAACATCGCGACCCTGACGACCTCGTCGGCTCACGGCCTGACGGTTGGTGACGTCGTCACGATCAGTGGCGTCGATTCGACGTTCAACGGCACCTTCACCGTTGCGTCGACCCCGACGGGTACCACGTTCACGTACGCCAAGACGGCGGGCAACGTGGCGTCGGCGGCCGTGTCACCGGTCGGTAAGGGCACCAGACCGGTCGAGGTTCTGTGGCCGGACGTCCAGTCGGTGAACATCGACTGGCGCGTGACCCTGGAGGACGACTACCAGTTCGGCGACCCCCGCGCGGTCGCGCGTGAGGCCACCGACGTGCCTGAGGTCACCGGCAACCTGGGTCTGCGCCCACGGTCGCTGGAGTACCTGTTCACCCGGCTCGCGCAGATCACTGGCGTCGACCCGGCGAACGTCATCGGGCCGCAGTCGTCCGTCGCTGGCGCGCTGCGGATCGTGCTGAAGAACCCGGACTCGGGTGGCACGACCGCTGTTCCCGCTGGCACCGTCCTGAAGACGCACTACATGCCCGCTGCTCGGTTCGTGATCCCGGGCTACGAGGGCCGGGTGCAGCAGAAGGTCGACATGACCCTCAACTTCGAAACCGACGATGGTGTTCTGGAGACGTATCGCGGAGACCGACCTTAGTCTCTAAGATAACCTCTTGGGACTACAAGTTTCAAGGTACAGTAGGGGCCTCGCCTTCGGGTGGGGCCCCTACTGTTTTGGAGGGTCGATGCCGCGTTACACCGATGCTCAGAAGACCGAGATGGTCAAGATGTTCTTGGCTGGCAGCCGTGTGGAGGATGTCTGCAAGGAGTTCGGGTGCAGCGTCCCGACTGTCGCGGCTGCTCTCAGGGCACATGGGGTTCCAGCCCGTCGTGGCCCTGGATCCGTGCGGCGAGCACAACGGATCAACCACGTGAAAACGTGTTCCGTGTGCGACCAGGTGAAGCCCTTGGACCAGTTCTACGCAGTTGGCGCCATATGCCGAGCGTGCAAGGCCACTCAACGCCTGGAGCGAAGGCGTCGAAACCCTGAGGCCGAGCAAGTGGTAGCGCGACGCGGGCAGATTGCCAGGAAATACGGAGTCAGTACGGAGCGCGCCACCGAACTGATGGAGATCGGCACGTGTCAGATCTGCGGTGCCTCGCCATCTCAACGGGCTCATCACATCGATCACGACCACGAGACGGGCGTCATACGCGGCGTTCTCTGCTTCAAGTGCAACTCTGGGCTCGGCTGCTTCAACGATGATCCCGCTCTTCTCCAGGCAGCGATCAACTACCTTTCATAGGTTGAGGCGTGAACCTATGAAACACGCGTCTAGATTCATAGGTTGCGGTGTCCCGGCAGGATTCGAACCTGCAACCGTCCCGATAGAAGCGGGTTGCGCTATCCGTTGCGCCACGGAGACTCGCGGAGGAGGTGGGGATCGAACCCACACGCGATTTAACGCCAGACCGTTTTCGAGACGGCGCCCGTCAGCCAACCCTCGGGTGGCTCCTCCAGTCAGTGCGACCTGGAGGTGGATGATCGGCGCATGATGAGGACACTATTTCATGTCACTCACGATGCGCCACTGGTCGGTGTATCCCTCGTCGTAGGACGGCTCGACATCGAGCCGTGTCCCGTAGTAGTCGCGGAGATCCTGCGGTATCGCGGGCATGTCGATGCCGTTCGCGGCGCACAACGCGGGAGTGACTTGGGCGTACTGCCAGTACCCACCGGATCCTGCCCAGCAGATCGATGGCAGCACGACGAATCCGCGACCTCGCTTCCGGTCGTTGATCGTGTCGACCCATCCATCGTCTGGCCGCACAGGGAGCGTCACCGTGGTGGCGCGCGCGGTGACACGCCACCGGTTGTCACCCGGTCGAGTCGTTCGCACGACGGTGCCCGCCGGGATGGTGACGGTCGCGCCGCGCCACCACGGATTCTGGATCGTGTTGTCCATGTCAGCCCTGGATCAGACCTGCTCGCCGACCGACGTTGAGTGCGTGAGCATCCAAGTCTTTGAGCGCCGTCCCCTTGTGACCAGTGAGATGCTCGTACGCTCCAAGAGCGGCAAGAGCGGTGTCTAGCAGTTCGTGGAGAACGTCGTCCAGACCGCACGTTTGCCCCTTGCGGGGGTTCTCTCCGATCATACCGCAGTACGCCTCCAAGGCTTCCGCGCCTTCTTGCACAGCCTTTTGGATGCGTCGCCAGTCGGCGGATTCGGGGGAGATCCCTCGGTAACTGGGGCTGCTATCGATCCATTCTGATAGCGCAGTGATGATCTCTTGTGTGTTCATTGCCTCATCCACAGAAGGTCAGCGGACAGTCTCGCGTTGATGACGAATTCCTTACAGTCTGTGCAGAGAATGAAACCGTCGCGGCGTAGTTCAAGGCATCGCCACCCCTCCCAGCCGTGAACATTCATCCCGCAGTTCAAGCAGATGTACCTGCAATGGGGATCCGCTAGCACCCATTTTCCAGTACCGCCAATTTCGGCTTGGCGCAACGTGTTTTCGACGAAGTCATTCAAGCCTCGTCCGCGAAGTTCACTGCGGCGGGTGAACATTCGAGCCTTCTCGTATTCGCAGGGCCAGAACACGGGGTTACTGATGTCGTTGTTCGTGCAGACCGGGCAGATGTACTCGTCCCACCACGCCGCCATGTACGGCTCGTGCTGCGGCTCGCGAGGCTCCATCTTGGCGAGAGCGGCTCGTATCTCGTCGGGCGTCAGGAAGTTCAATCCACCCACACCATCTTCGTGTAGTAGCCGCGACAGTCCTTTCTGATTTCTTGCCCCACCTCGAAGTGAAGTTGGCACCGCTCACAGATGAAGATGGGGTCTCCGGTCCATGAGCCAAAAGTCTGCTTGTCGAACCGATGCCCACGCACCCTTTTCCCCTCGGCGGGGTGATTCCATGTGCTTGTCCGTCGGCTCATTGCCGTAGGTTCCTCCCAACGTCATGCTGGCACGCGCAGGACTGCGGGTACTCGCATGACTCATGCCACTCTCGCGCTCGGGTGAACAACTCCTCACGCACGAAGTAGTCACTCTCTTCTGGGCGTGTGTTCAAATCGAGCGCGATCTGGTTCAACGAGCCACCGTTCTTACATGGATCGCAGATCATCGTTCCACCCATCCTGAGCACGCCAGTGCCGCGAACAGGTCTCCGTCGTCAGCCGTGCGCCATGGGAGGTGACCTGAACGAAACGGCTGCTTGTTGAACCAGTCCTCGACGTCTGGATCGGGGTCGATGATGTGCCGAGGGAACTCGATCGTCTCGTCGCCGTCTCCGTGGATGAAGATCCGGCGGACCTCCACATCGTGGAACCACTCATCCCCGTCGCCGCCGCCGTGCAAGAGCATCACACGATCATCGTCTCGAAGGGGTCGACCGTTCCACTCCTTCGAGAAGAGGCGAGTCCCCGAGTGCCAGGAGCCGGTAGTCACAGTAAGCCAGAGGGTTACCTGCCTGCGATGGGAGACGTTCTTCGCGTTGCGCCGCACTTGCCTCATAGCAACGATCAGGGATGTCATCGTCACCAAGAGCGCGACACCTGCCAGTACCGTGACAACCGTCTCAATCATCGGTCGTGCTTCAGGAGGTAGCGGTTGCTGACGACCTTCACCGACGCTCGCCGAGTGCCTCCGCTCGTGGGCACGTCCGTCTCGACGGGGTGACGCCACACGATGCCTTCGGCGGGCTTGTCCGGTCCACCCAATGCGGGGCCGATGAGGGACCGCTGCTCCGCCTGCTCCAGGGCCTCTTCGAAAGTCTCCGGCGGTGAGAGCGGGTAGACGGGCACGGACAGTGCCTTGATCTCCTCGGGCCATTCCGCGAATGGGACACGTCGCCCGTTCACGATGAATGCGAACGCCGCGAAGTGCTGGCCCTTCACCCCGAGCGGGTTGCCCTGGATACCCTCGCCGAACGCTTCACCCTGAACCGCGACCTGCATGTTGGCGAATCCACGGAGCACGTCGATCAGCCCGTACTTCCGTGCAATGACCCACAGCGTGTTCTGAGTGACGGTCCCATCCGGCTTGGTGAAGAACTCTTCGTAGTCGTAGTTCCGACCACAGACACCGAAGGAAGGATGCTCTGCAAGGAGATCCTTCTCCCACTGAGCCAGCGCCTCGTACTCATCGGGAGGCATCAGCCGGTTGTCGGCATAGACCGTCATGCTGGTGCCGTCAACCTTCTCTGTCGCTTCCCATGTTCCGTAGTCGTCCCGGCCCGGGAGGAACTGCATGATGTCGAGGAACTCGGGCAGGTTCTGAATCCGCTCTTCGTCAGTCTTCGGAACCCATGATGGAAGAAACCCGAGCACGGAACCGGACAGTTCAGCGGGGATAGGCGGCTCGTACTTGAACACGCCGAGCATGTCGGCCAGCGTTTCGCCCTGGGACTCCGCCAGAAGGATCTGGTCTTCGAACTCAGCGAAAGGCTTGATGAGGCCCTGCGAGTAGACGCCGCGAAGCCGCGCGGTCTTCAGGACGTGCCCTTCGCGCTCGTCGATCACCTTCGTCCCACGAGGCGCGAGGAATGTGAATCGAGGGTCGTCGAGCGGGAGGAACGAGTCGACCTCGAAGTAGACGCACTTGTCACCGGGCTGGAATTCGCCCTTGCCAACGACAACGCACCAGCCGTCCACGAAGGCGGCTTCGATCATGTCAGCATCGGGGATCGGCTCGATCTTCTCGATGGTACGGATGGTGACGAGGTCTCTCATGGCTTCCCTTCGAATGTTCGGAATCAGAAGAGTAGCCACACTGGGCAAGATTCGCTAGTCTTTACCCATTGCTCCCCGCCCTCCCTAACTGGGACTGGCGGGGTTTCGTTTTGAGGCAGAAAAGCCACCGCCCTCGACGGCTCGTGGGCTCGCGAGGGCGGCGCTTCACATGTGGTTTCACTCAGAACCGTTAGGGCCACGACCCGGTGCGGAGCAACGAACGGGATGGTAGACCACCCGTGTCGTTCAGTCCACCGGTTCATCCACCGGTTCAAAGGTGGCGTAGAACTCCTTGCCAACCCGTGAACTGAACTCCTTGAACGCATCTTCGTTGGTCACCGTCAGTTCGATCTTCCCCGACGGCGTCCATTTCGCCCAGTCCTTGTTCTCCTCCCCACGAGTGACGGGTTGCATCACTACGCGACCACCAGTGTCCTGGTAGGCGGTGAGGGTGACTTCCGCGACGTAGAACTTGCCCTTGACAGCCATGTCTAACTCCTCAAAAGAGATGGGTGTTTGAAAGTGGCTGCGACGGGGCTTTAGGCCCAGGCCGACCGACGCTCAGTCTAGAGCCTGAACTGGTCGATGTGGAGAGTGCACAGGAATTGGGCACCGTTCGATCTGGATGAGAAGCAGAACTCGGGAGACACATGTCTAGGAACATCAAGGCCCGCAAGCGCCTCGCGGAACTCTTCAACCGAGGCATCGAAGTTCGGTTCAACGAAGACGGCGGCCGGATCGGGCCCTTCGTCAACGAAGACGGCAATCGGATCTCTCCCGCTGAGGGTGAAGTAGCCATGTGGATCACCCCGCCGTCACCAGACCAGCGAGAGCAGTCGCTTCGTGATGCCCAGGCTGCGCGAGCACGAGCCCTGCTGCGATCTCAGCGAGACCCCGACTCGGAAGAGTCGCTCACCTCCGAGGTGTTCATCTCAGGGATGAGCGATGAGACTCTTCTGGAGTATGTCGTGATGTCGGATCTGGACGAACGTCAGCAGATAGCGCAGCGCGAGGTTCTTTCCCGCGAGGAGTGGAAGAACTTCGAGGCCCTTCAGGACTCCATGAGGATCTTCCAAGAGCAGCAGGGGGACCCTGAGGCGGAGGAGTGGCGGGATCTCATGGAGGCCGACCGTCGCTTCGGGGCCCAGATCGAGGAGCGTGTCGACGAACTCACGGACGCCGCGCGGCAGACGCTTGGGATGTTCAACCGCGACGAGTTGATGCGTCGCGCGAAGGAGAAGCGGCAGGAGATCGTCGGCTCTCAGGCGTTCATGGCTGAGTATGAACAACTGATGATGTACTACGCGATCCGAGATGTGGACGACCGTCGGATGCTGTTCTTCGACTCCGTGCAGGAGTGGAAGGAGCAGCCTGACGAGGTCCGAGAGGTCATCGTTGAGGCTTTGAGCCAGTTCGTTGGGGATGTGGCCGAAGCAAAAAACTCGTCAAGGGCGGCGTCTGGATCGGACTCGTCAGCGCTGCCCAGCGAGCCGGAGACTTCCGAATCCTCTACCCAGAAGGAGTCGAGCGAGTAACGGACGTCGCCTGGTTCCTTCAGGTGGCGATCGAGCACACGCTCACCATTCTCAACTGGTACGAGAATCTGCCGAAGAAGGATGTACCGCCTGAGCATCTCTGGGCGGACGCTGAGGGACTGGAACAGTGGTGGAAGGCCATCGAAGAGCGCACCGGAGATGGCTCTAGCACCGGGGACGACTACGAACCCCCGATGGAGCAGAACGACCTCGCCCGCGCTTTCAAGGGATAGGCCAAGGATGCGAATCTGGATGGGTGTCTAGATGCCTAACAAGGATTTCTTTCTGTCCTTCGGCTCAGACGCCAAGACCTTCAGCGAAAACCTGACCAAGGACCTCGCTGGCGCTGAGGAGACCCTCACTCGGCTGAGCAAACTAGTCGAGAAGGTCAATGGTCCGCAGGGGCTTCGTGGGCGCACAAGCGGCGGCGGTGGGACCACGCCCGCACAGCCAGGCCGTGCAGCCACCGTCTCCCTGTCCGACGTCGACTTCCAGAACTTCAAGGAGTTCGCCGACGAGATCCGGTCCCTGTCCGATGATCCGGGGATCACTCGACTTCAAGCCTCCCTGATTACCTTCAAGGAGTTTGCGGGGGTCGCGGCTCGGCTCGCGGCCGACATCCGAGGCATCCGCCTGGAACAGAGCCGTCAGCCCAACGGGCGGCTCTCTTCGGGTGTAGGTGTCAACGTCGGTGGTGATCGAGTTCAGTCTCGTGATGTTGTCACTAGCATTCTTGCTGCCGCCCGGGATCAGCGTCGGTCAGCGATCGGTTCTGTCCCTCCGTCGACGGTGGCTCAGGCCCGGATCGATTCGGCTCCCCTCGTCAGCGTCTTGTCCTCCGGTCTTCGTGAAATCAACACGGCTCTTGCGTCTGGGTTGCAGAGCATCGCGAACGCGGCGGTTCGTGGTGGTGGTGGCGTACCCGCGCAAGCCGCTGCCACCATCAAGGGAGGCGGCAAGGCTCGGAAGGGCATCAAGCAGGAATTGCGTTCAGCCGCGCAAGCCGTTGACAAGGCGAATGAAGAGTGGCTCGCCGCGTACCGGGCTAACGCCGACAACGTAGATGAACTTCAGGACGCTATGGTCCAAGCGTCCGCCCTCTACGCTCAGGTCCAGGCTAAGGCTGAAGCCCTGAAGAAGAAGGGCCAGGCGCAGATCGCCCAGGCTGAGCAGGCGATTGCGCTTCCCGATGCAGCCCTTCAGCAGCAGGCGGCTGCCACCGTTCAAGCGGGAGCGCAGCAGACGACGAGTCGGTTTAGCCCGCGACGGCAACGGAAGATCGACGCGCAGCAGAAGATCTTGGATTCAGCCAAGAAGGTGTATGACGACGCGGTCCAGCGCGCGTCTGAAGGGGTCGAAGAGGATCTCGCGTTCCTCCAGGCGCAGGTTGAGGGCGCAACGCGCGATCTTGCCCGGTTGAAGATGTCGAAGCGCGATCGGGATCAGGCCCGGTTGCAGGCGCGTCGCCTGGCGTCTCGCACGGTCACAGATCGGCTTACGGCGGATCAGTCAACGGACACTTTGACCGGTCTGGAGAAGATCGGAACGGTCTTCCAGCCACCTGTGGCGCTGCGGCAGACCCCGCTTGAGGCTTTGAACACGCGTTTCAATGCGAACCGCAACAACAAGGAGTACCTGACCGTCGCCGAGATGCGGCAGATCATCGCTGCCGCGTCGCAGGTTGGCCTCGTCCCTATCGACCCGATCACGAAGGCTGAGATCTCGCCGAAGACGATCGCGTCGAAGAAGACGACCCGCGATCAGTTGATGACGATGCTGACGAGCCTCGCCGAGCAGATGGACGAACTGCCTTTCGGCAGCGATGGGCAGCGGCAGTTCCCGATCCAGCAGACGCTGCGCTCCCGACGCCGGTCGTCCACGCTCGATAAGGCGACCGCTGACCTGTACGCGAAGATCGTCGCAATCCAGCAGACGACTGCGGAAGAAGCCGCCGCTCGTGAGTTGACGCGGCTGAACATCGAAACTGGTGGCATCAGTCCGATTCGGGCGCGCGGCACGAAGGGCCGTCCCGGAACTGGTGGTGCGTTCGGCGGCAGCCGAGACGAACAAGTCATCCGGGCATACGCCGCGCTACGCGCCGCTCAGCAGTCCCGTGGCGTGGCGATGCAGGACACCGTTCTCGGAATGCTCAGCCGCCCCGGCGGCGCTGTCGACTTCCACGACCCGACCCTCCTTGGGCGCGAGACGGGGACAACGGCCGAGTCACGAGCAAACCGTCAGGCTATGACCGCTGCCGCGCGCGAGGCAGCCGAGATCATGGATCTCGTCAAGACCCTCATGCAGCATGAGGCCGAAGTGCAGCGCGCGAACCGCGCCGTGGACCGGGCTGCGCGAGGAACCGATCAGGGCGCAATTGATCGAGCGATTCGTCGCCAATTTGCTGCGATGGATCGCCAGCGAGCCTTCCAGGACGCCATCGCGGAAGAGGGTGGGCCTGGGCTTCTTGAAGCGTTGCAGAGCCCGCAGTTGCAGAGAAATCTGGCTGCCCTGAATCCTGATAACCGCGTTGCTTGGGAAGCGAGCAGAGAGTCCGCGCGAGCGCGCAGCGAAGAGACCAGAGCCCGTGACCGTGCGATGTCTGACGGCTTGCGGCAGTTGTTCCAGTCGGTGCAGGTTCCCGGGTTCACGAGCCGGGGCCAGGCATCGGTGATGCGCCTGTTCCCGGGTATCACCATGAACAGCCAGGGCCGCTTGCTCCCAAGCGACGATCGTGTCGACCCGAAGGATCTTCGCGCTCCGCAGAAGACGATTCGAGCAATCGCTCGTCTGATGCGCGAAGTAGACGCCACGATCCGTGACATTGAGACGGGGAACGCTGCCGCTGGTCGAGCGCCAGGCAGCCGCACGGCTGGGCAGATGCAGGTCCTTCAGGGCTTGCAGGATGAGCACGATCAGTTGATGTCTCAGTTCATCACGCAGACTGAGCGCGCCTACAAGCGACGCGGCCCTGACGACCTTGAGCAGCAGATCGCTGAAGTTCGGGCCTTGACGCAGCGCCAGCAGGCCCTTCAGACGGAGTCGCGTACCGCTGACACTGTGCGCCGCGCCGCGATCAAGGAAGAACTGGCAGACGTCAGAAACCAACTGGCTGAGCGCAAGAGCCTGAAGGAGTTGTACGCGCTTCGCCCATCCGGGTACAACCGGCTTCCAACGTCAGACTCGTGGCGGGTGAACTCACGCACAGGGGAAGAGTTCCTCGCGCGTTCCTGGTCACCCGGCATGTCGATCCTTCGATACGACGAAAGCATTCAAGGGGCCAAGCGCGCAGCGGCAGCGGACAAGCGCATCCGCGATCGTTACGAGGATCTTGGGTTCAACCTCAACGGATTCGCTCCTGGTGGTGGGATCGAGCCTGCCGTTCAGGACAAGATTCGGGCGGACGTTCTAAGCCTGCTCAACAAGCAGTACGGGCTTAACGCGAAGACACTGGAAGATCTCAGCCGCAGCGTCAAGCAGGCTTTCAACGATGCGCGAGCCGTTCTTCGCGAAAATGGCGGTAAGGCTGTTGGCGCGGACGGGAAGATCGATTCGCGGATCCGCCATGCGGCGGATCGGCTCGGCGTCAATCCTGCGGACCTCACCCCGGAGATGGTCGCGAATTCAGCGGCTGCCGTGGAGCGCGCCAATATCCAAGGGCTTCGTAAGGTCCTGGAGCGCATGGGGATCACGTGGTCGGAGACATTCAATGACTCCCTGGGCGCCGCGAAGACGATTGACGAAGTCTTCGAAGCGATTGCCCGGCTTGGCGGCGAGTTGCAATTGGTCTCCTCTGTCGGGGCGCGGAAGTCCAAGCCGATCGGCACATTGGACGAACGGAACGCGAACTTCGAACGCGTCGTCACTAAGTTGATCCAGGATGACGATCACCTTCGTCAGTTGATGGCTGACGTCCAGCAGCAGGGCGCGACGCCGTTGGACGGAGCGCAGGCAGCGAACATCAGCCTTCAGCGCATGACCCGTCGGCAGCGAGAACTTCTTGCGGGTGCGGGCCCTGAAGGTGGCGGTCTGAGCCAGGAGCAGCAGTTCGAACTTGAAGGCTTGAACAAGGCTCTGCGCCAGTGGGAGTCCATTCGGTCTCGCGCTGATGTCATTGAGCGCATTGGCCGTACCACGGTACGACGACCGGACACGCCAGCCGCTAGCGCTTCCACTGAGATCGCAGCGACCCCAGAGTTGCAGGATCAGTTGCATCGCGTGAATGCGCTTCAGGCTCAAGTGAAGCAGCAGGAACGTGTCGCGGCGATTGATCAGGTCGCTCGCGTGATGGAAGAGAACCAGCGGGCCGCTGCCGCCGGGGTTCCTCAGGTCAATGTGCGCGCAGGTGCGATGCGTGACATCTACAGTGTCGCGGCGGCAGGCTCCCGGTCGTTCAGCAAGTTGGTGTCGGCGCACGACATCGAAGGTGTAAAGCGTGTCGCAGATGGCATCCGTGTCTCAACGGAGAAGGCTGACGCGTTGCGCGCAGAGTTGGCCGCTGAAGAGGCCAAGTTGGCGCATATGCGTGGGGGTGGCGCTGGCGGAGACGGTGGCGGTGTTGCCGTCGGGGCTGGCGGACGCGGCGGCTTCGAAGAGTGCTGCGCGCGCATTGTCGCTGCCGTCAACAACGTCGCAAGGATTCTGACGAGCGGTCAGGCTGTGGTGCGTGGCGCTCCAGCGTCAGCAACTCCCGGCGCCGCCGTGGCT